>MDTG01173713.1_pt1 | contig 11366 bp, 8 predicted proteins | sample 811421 | NCBI WGS metagenome assembly MDTG01 (sample SAMN05326645, study PRJNA326480) | marine metagenome | isolation source: seawater | place: Pacific Ocean: South East | collected 2011
TTTAATAACTTATTTTAACTTGTATGCAATGACTTAATCTATTATTTATGTTATATAAACTTTATTAATAAACTATATTTAAAATGAATAAATTTAATATAACAAAACAAGCAGCTGAAAGAATTAAAGTTTTATTAGAACAAGAATCAATTGACTCGTATTTTAGAATATCTGTTTTAGGAGGAGGCTGTTCAGGCTTTCAATATGATTTTTCATTTACTAATAAAAAAAATACAGATGATTTAGAGTATATTGATAAGGAAATTAAATACCTAATTGATAACACCTCAATAGATTTCATTAATGGAGGGGAATTAGATTATGTTGACGAGTTAGCAGGATCTTATTTTAAAATTGATAACCCAAATTCTACTGCTAACTGCGGCTGTGGAACAAGTTTTTCAATTTAAATTCCACAATGTTATTCATTTCTAGTTTTAATGTTAACTCAATTAAAGCTAGATTGGAAATTGTAAAAAATTATATAATTGATAACAATATTGATGTTCTCCTACTTCAAGAAATAAAATGTCAAAATGAGAACTTTCCTATTGAAGAGTTTGAAAATCTTGGTTACCAGGTAGAAGTAAGTGGACAAAAATCATATAACGGGGTAGCAGTTATTAGTAAATACCCAATAGAAGTTGTAGCATCAAAATTCTTTCAGTATAAAAGTGAATATGAAAACCAAGCAAGATTCCTTGATGTAAAAATATTAGATTATCGATTAATTTCTGTTTACGTTCCTAATGGAAATCCCCTAGGAACAATAAAATACTTATATAAACTAAAATGGTTAGATGAATTTTATACATATTGTAAAAAATTATATAATACTAATGAAAAAGTAATAATTGGGGGAGATTTTAATGTTATTCAACAAGATTTAGATTGCTACGACACAGAAGTTTGGATTAACGATGCGCTTTTTACTGAAGACGTAAAAAAAATATTTAAACGTATTTTAAATATTGGTTTTGCTGATTGTTTTCGTGTGAGAAATTTAGGCAAAAGATCATATACTTTTTGGGACTACCAAAACGGAGCATGGCAAAAAGATAATGGTATCAGAATTGATCTTTTTTTGTTGTCACCTGAAACTTTAGATTTAATTCAAGATTGTGGCATTGACAAAAGTTTAAGATCATTGCAACGTCCTAGTGATCACACCCCAATTTGGATAAAATTAAACAATTAAGAAATATATTTATTTAAGGGTTTAAAATTTGTATTATCACTCTTTCTAGGATTATTTACCCAAACTTTTCTATTAGGATGCATTCCTGCTCCATAAACAGCTGAAACAGCTAAGTTTCTCATTCTTGCAAGCAATCTAGTATCAACTTCTCCAATTTCTGGATGAACTCCACCATTATCATTTACTTCTTTTATCCATTCTTCTTTTCTTTTATTTAATACCTTTTGATCATTTAGTTCTTCACAATTAAGTTCATTTATATTTAAATCTGCTATAATCGTGTCACCCTCCCTGATTAACGCTATAGGACCACCTAAAGCAGCTTCTGGACCTACATGACCAATGACTAATCCTACAGACCCTCCTGAAAAGCGGGCATCTGTCATTAAACCTAAGGTAATATTTCTTTCTCTACATAAAGTAGTAATTCTTGAAGTAGGATCTAACATTTCTGGCATGCCTGGAGCTCCAACTGGACCTTCATATCTAACAATTATCATATCTAGATTTTTAAAATTGTCAGGATTTTTGTCAAGAGCTTCTAGTAATTTAACTTCTCCATTAAAAATTTTTGCTTTACCTTTAAAAACATTGTTATCTAACCCTCTTTCTACACCAGCCAATTTTAAAATGGCTGTTTTTTCAGGAGATAAATTTCCTCCTAATAATCTTAAACCTCCAGAGTTTTTAAATGGCTTTTTTACTTCATAAATTACCTTACCATCAGGTTCTCTAGGGGAAAGTCTTTTTAATTGAGCTGCAAGTGTTTCGCCAGTGCAGGTTAAAGTATCACCATTTAACAATCCAGCCTCTAAAAGATTTTTTACAATAACTTGAATACCCCCCTTTTCATCAATGTCTACCATTGAAAACCTACCAAAAGGTCTCGCATCAATTATTACAGGAACAATTTTTTCTGATAGATAATTAAATTCTTCAATATTCATAATGTCATCATTAAAATTAACATAACCTGCTGCTCTAGCTATTTCAGGACCATGAAGCAAAACATTTGTAGAACCTCCTACAGCCATAGAAACAATCATTGCATTTCTTATTGAATCTTTTGTAACTAGATCGCGAGGCTTAATATCATTTTCAACTAAATTTACCAGGTGATTAACTAGTTCTAATGGAAAGTCATTTACCCTTCTTTTATCATCAGAAGGAGGCGATACCATATGCAATGGTTGCATACCTACAACTGCAATAAAAGTTTGCATTGTGTTGTAAGTAAACATGCCCCCACAACTTCCATAACCTGGGCATGACTCTTTAGCAATTCTACATTTTAATTCTTCATCGCTACTTCCAGCCAGTTGAAAACTTGAAATTATATCAAGTGGTTCATTGGATACTGAATTTCTTCCTGGTCTAATCGTTCCATCCGACATTATGATTGATGGTCTATTATGTTCTAACAAAGCTGACATAGTACCAACAGGAGGTTTGTCGCAAGCAACAACTGCAATTGTTCCTTCTAACCCGCTAGCGCTTAAATGTTCACAAATTGCATCATTTGTTACTTCACGTCCAATCAGAGAATACCTCATTTCTCTTGTTCCATTTCTCATTCCATCTGACGTTGCAATAGTAAACTCTGGTTGAACAAGCCTCATTTTAAAATCAGAATTGTTTTTTTCTATTCTATCTCTCAAAGCATTATGAATAATCTCGACTTTATTTTTTACTCCCAGATAACACTGAGAATCCCCTCCATTACCAACAACACCTACTGAAGGATTATGAATATATTCAAGATTTGTTTTTAATTCTCTGGCTATACCATAAGTTTGAGCATTTCTTCCTGGATTTTTATCAATTAAAACAGTTTTAATTTTTGACATTAATTACTCCATATCCATTATTCTACAATAATTACATTTTTAATTTCTTTAATTTTTTCATATAATTCTTTTTGTTTTTTCTTAGTTTTTAAAACAACATCTTTTGGTGCTTTTTCAACAAATGATTTATTTAATAAAATCGCATTAATTTTTACAATTTCTTCATTTATTTTTTTATACTCGATTAATAACTTGTTATTTTCAATAGATTCATTTGAATTTTCAATATATTTAACTCCTAAAATAATATTATCAACAGGCAAAACTACAAAGTCTTCTGCAAAATCAATGTTACTATCAAGAACCTTAAGCTCATTAAGTTTACCGAGAAACATTATCAAATCTTTACTTTCTTGAATTTGATTTAACTTAACTTTGTCAAGTGACTTAATATGTAAATCAATCTGATTTTTAAAAGAAATACTTTTCTCAACCCTGAAAGCCCTTAGTGCTGATATTATTTTTATTAATAAAAATATTGAATTTTCTGTTTTTTTTATTCCAATGTCTTTTGGCCATTCACTAATGATCAAATGAGTTTTTAATTTAAAGAAGGATTCGTTGCACTCTTCGGTGATAAAAGGCATCAATGGGTGCAAAAATTTTAATATTTTTTTCATTACTAAACTGGCTACATATCTAGTTTCAAGTTTACTTTCATCATCTTTACAAGAAAAAATGGCTTTCATTAACTCTATGTACCAATCACAATAATCCCTCCATACAAAATGATAAATTAAATCTGCATAATCATTAAAACGATATTCAATTATAGATTTTTTTATTTTCTTATTTAAAGAATTGCTCAAATTTAAGATCCAAATATTTACTGGCAATTTTATTTTAGTTTCATCAAATTCTATATTATTAAGACAATTGTTTATTTCTAAAAACCTACATGCATTAATAATTTTAGTTGAAAAATTTCTATATCCAGAAATTCTATCTTTTGATAATTTAATGTCTCGACCTTGAGCCGCCATTGCTGACAAAGTAAATCTTAATGGGTCTGCTCCATATTCTTTTATTAGATCTAATGGATCTAGAACATTACCTTTTGATTTAGACATTTTTTGACCATTTTTATCCCTTACTAAGGCATGAATATACACTTCTTTAAAAGGTGATTTTTTACCCATAAAGTATGTTCCCATCATGATCATTCTTGCAACCCAAAAGAAAATTATATCAAATCCTGTAACCAAAACATTAGACGGATAATATTTTTTGAGCTCTATAGTCTTTTCAGGCCACCCTAATGTTGAAAATGGCCATAATGCCGACGAAAACCAAGTGTCTAGTACATCTTCATCTTGTTTTAACTGAACATTTTTTTTATAATGCTTCTTTGCTTGCTCATATGCACTTTTTTCGTCCATGTCAACAAATATCTCTTTATCTGGACCATACCAAGCAGGTATTCTATGCCCCCACCAAAGTTGTCTTGAAATGCACCAAGGTTGAATATTCTTCATCCATTCAAAAAATGTTTTTTCCCACTTTTTAGGGACAAATTTTGTTTCTCCAGTTTGTACTGATTTAATTGCAGACTTAGATAATTCATATGCATTTACATACCATTGATCCATTAACCAAGGTTCGATAATCGAACCAGATCTATCTCCATGTGGAACAGTATTTTGAATAGTTTCAATTTTTTCAAATAAATTTAGTCTTTTAAATTCTTTGATGATTTTTTTTCTAGCAGCAAACCTGTCCAAGCCTTCAAATAATTTTGTTCCATTCTTATTGATTGTACCATTTTCATTTAAAATATTTATTATTTCAAGATTGTGTCTTTTTCCTACCTCGAAATCATTAAAATCATGAGCTGGAGTAATTTTCACAACACCAGTACCCTTTTCTGGGTCTGAATAATCATCGGCTATTATAGGAATTTTTCTATTAGCTAACGGCACAATAACATTCGAACCTACAAGATGTTTATATCTAACATCGTTAGGATTTACAGCGAGACCAGTGTCTCCTAAAATTGTTTCAGGTCTGGTTGTTGCTATAATTAAAAATTCTTTAGAATTTTCTAATGGATATCTAAAATACCAAAAAGAGCTTTCAACATCTCTTTGTTCAACTTCTAAATCAGAAATGGCTGTCATCAAAACAGTATCCCAATTTACCAAGCGTTTATCTTTATATATCAACCCATCTTTATACAAATTAATAAAAACTTTTTTTACCGCTAATGAAAGGCCTTCATCCATTGTAAACCTTTCCCTTGTCCAATCAGGTGATGAGCCTAGTGCTTTTAATTGGTCTGTAATTTGATTTCCTGAAATATTTTTCCATTCCCATATTTTTTTTATAAATTCATCCCTTCCAAGATCTCGTCTACTAATATTTTGTTTTTCTAACATTCTTTCAACAACCATCTGCGTAGCTATTCCTGCATGGTCTGTTCCAGGTTGCCATAAAACATCAAAATTATTCATTCTATAAAATCTAATTAAAATGTCTTGTAAAGTGAAAGTTAAGGCGTGACCAATGTGAAGAGACCCAGTAACATTTGGTGGTGGCATCATAATTGCGTAAGATTTTTTTTTGGAGTTCACATTAGAATTAAATTCTTTGGAATTCTCCCACTTTTGATACCACTTAGTTTCAAAATCGTTATGATTAAATTCTGTCATTTCTTTTATTAAAAAGCAATTAATGAAGGAATTTTAAAATCCTTTTCATAAGGGTATTTTACTCTAAAATTTTTAACAATATCTGAAATTACTAAGGTTCCAATTTTAGTTTTTAAATTAAACTTTTGTAAAATTTCATTACATTTACTTTTTAATATATTTACTTCAGCATTAACAACATTGACCTCGTTATCGAGAACCTCTAATAAAGTCCTTATTCCGTATTCTTCTTCTTTTTGAACACCTTTTAATGCTAATTTTGCAGCTTTTAATTCTTTTGAAGCAGCCTTAGTATTCAAAAAAGAATTTTTATAATTGTTAAAGGCCGAAGATACATTTAACTTTACATTTCTTTGAACTTCTCTTTCTTCTTGAACAATACTTAGAAATTTATCATTTAAACTTAAAATCAAATGTTTTTGAGATTTATTATAAAAAAGTGGAGTCTTAAAAGTTAAAATAGTTCCATAACTTGAAAAATCGTTTGAAGAAGATGAAGAAGATGATTCGCTATACTTATATTGAAAATCAATTTCAAGAGAAGGCTTATTCACTGAAATACTTTTATTTCTTTCTAATAATGATATATTTTTTTTAATTCGGTTATTTAATATTAAAGGATTGTTATCAAAAGCTAACTTAATTGCCTCATCCATAGTTTCAGGTAAAATAAATTTTGTAAAAGGCAATTTTAAGCCCGAAATATTAAAACCTTCACCAACAATACTTAAAAATTCATTTTTAAAATTTTCTCTCTCTGTCTTAGCCAATATTAGTTCATATTCAGATCTAGCAAGTCTTGCCTCTGCTTCAGCTACTGTTGTGGGAGTAATAGTGCCAGCTTTTAATTTTAATTTTGACGCGTTCACATGTTTCAAAAATTTGTCAACGTTAATACTTCTTAACTTTTCAATTTTGTTTGATTTGTATAATTCTAAATAACTAGTTATAGTTTTAAATAATATTTTTTGTTCTGTTAACAAAAAATTGTTCTTTTCCAAATTAAAGTTATTTGTAGCGATTTCAACTTCATTTTCTGTAAAACCTCCATCAAAAAGCTTTTTCTTAAGAGAAATAATATTTAAATTTGTAGTTTCATCTGTAAAAGAACCACTATGATCATATTTCTTATTATTTGCTGTTAAAGTGCTTGTAAAAGAACTATTCCAATCTTTTCCAGAATAAGCACTTAAAATTAATTTTTTTTTAGATTCAAATAAGTATTTTGCACTTACTAATTCAGCGCTATTATTCAAAGCATTTTTTAAAGCTAACTCAAAATTTTTATTTGAATTGCTTACTGCTAAATTAGGAATTAATAAAAAAAATATAATTAATAATACTTTAAGGTTAAAATTAAAATAATATTTATTCATTTGTGGCAATTTTTATTCCTTTAAAATTTAAAATTTAGAGATGTTTTTGATTTAAATGAGTTTAAAAGTGGGACATGCGCGTCAAATAACATCGACTTTACAAAATTATTACCTGTTTTTTCATATATCACTGCTTTACCAAAACTATTTTCAAGATTTTCTATAGTTGCCAATTTTCCATTATCAGAAAGTTGATTTAATATAACTTCAGGGACTTCTTGAACAGCGCCCTCTATCAAAATAGAATTATATGGTGCTTGCTTAACATATCCTTCTACAATATTTCCTTTTATTATTGCTGCATTACTAACGTTTAGGTTTAACAAGATTTCAGATGAGTTTTCAACTAATTTGCTATCATTTTCAATACCAATTACCGTATCAGCTAAATATGATAATATCACAACCCCATACCCTGATCCTGATCCAATACTTAAAACAGTTTCATTTTTTTTAATCTCCAATGATTGAATTAACCTAGCTAAAATAATTGGATTTAGTATATATCTACCTTTTGTAATTTGAAGATTTTCATCTAAATAAGAATGATTGATATTATATTTTTTTACAAATTTTTCTCTAGGAGTTTCTAAAAAAGCATTTAATACATTTTTATCTTTAACCTTATTTGGCTTCAGTTGACAATCTACCATATTTTTTCTTGCTAATGTGAATTCCATTACTTACCTAAATTGTTAAGATTTTATAACAGATATATTTAAATAAAAAATATAAAATTTAAAATTTTTTTTCAATAAGAATTATTTTTAAAAACTCATTGTTGTTATATACTGAAATTTAATCTATAAAAAGATTTTATGGCCCGATGGCAGAGTGGTTATGCAGCGGCCTGCAAAGCCGTTAACAGCGGTTCGATTCCGCTTCGGGCCTCCAAATTCTAGATATTAAGAATGAAAAATGAACTTTCAAAAAAATAACTTAATTGAAAAAGATCTTATATTAGTTGGGGGTGGTCACTCGAATGTAAAACTTCTAATGGACTTCGTTAAAAAACCAATCTCTAATATAAGAGTAACATTGATTACAAGCGTGATAGACACACCATATTCAGGAATGTTACCTGGTTACATTCAAGGACTTTATTCTTGGAGAAATTCAAATATCGATCTTTATAAATTATCAATTGTTGGAAAAATAAGATTTATATTAGGAAAAGTTAAAAATATAAATGGTCTAAAAAAAGAAATCTACTTTAAAGATAGATGCCCCATTCAATTTGATTATTTATCCATAAACATTGGAATAGAAAGTGATTTTTCAAGAATTCCAGGAGCAAAAAAATATACCATTCCCTTAAAGCCAATTGCCGAATTAAATAAAAATTTGCAATATAAGGAATTTTTTGGAGAAAGTTTAGGGATAATTGGAGCAGGTGCTGCTGGAGTTGAGGTGTCATTTGCATTAAAAGAAAGGTTAAAAAATGCTAAAATAAGTTTATTCTCAGGTAAAAATGGAATCCTGCCCCAATATAATAATTCAACAAAAAAAAATGTAAGAAAATGTCTTAATTATTCAAAAATTAATCTAATTGAAAATGATCCTGTTTTAAAAATAAAAAAAAATCTAATTATAACTGCAAACAATTTAAAATTTAAATTTGATAAAATAATTCTTGCAACTAATGGTCTCGCTCCTAAATGGTTAAAAAATACTGATTTAGAAATATGTAAGTCTGGATTCATTCAAACAAATAATAAATTTCAAACTAATTTTAATTACATATTTGCTTCTGGTGATGTTATAAATTTTGATAATAAAAACATTCCAAAAGCAGGAGTTTATGCAGTTAAATCAGGAAAAATCCTTTCTCAAAATATTAGGAATTTCATCTTAGATAAAAAACTAAAGATCTACACCCCTCAAAAATATTATCTTTCTCTGATTGGATTAGGAAGTGGAAATGTCTTAGCTCATAAATATAAAATTTCTTTTTCTTCAAAAATCAATTTTTGGATTAAAAAAATAATAGATCAAAATTTTGTTAATAAATACACGATCAATAACTTAGATGACTTTCCAATGAAAAGTCAAAAAAAACAAGATAATATAGAAATGGTTTGCAAGGGATGTGCTGCAAAGATAAGTATAGATGTTTTAAAAAAATCAATTCCTAAGGAAATTTCATATTTATCAAATGATTCATCAATAATACCTTCGACGAAAAATTTTTATCACACAGTTGACATGATAAATTCAATAATATCAGATCCTTTTTACTTGGGAATGATAGCTGCAAATCACTCTCTAAGTGATATATATGCTTCTGGAGCAAATCCTGTTTCAGGTCAAATGATATTACAGTTACCAATTGCAAATAGTGAAATTCATATAAGAGATATAAAACAAATATTTTCTGGAGCAAATGAAATTTTCAAAAAAAACGGCTGTGAAATTTCAGGTGGACATACTATGATAGGTGAAGATGATCTACCAGTTATTGGTTTTTCAATAATAGGCAAAGGTAATAATCTTAAAAAAAACAATAAAATAAAAAATGGAGATTTATTGTTTTTAACCGGCTCACTTGGGACAGGCTTAATTTTTTCAGGCATAAATAATTTAAAAATTGATAGTTTTTATCAATTACCTGTATTGAGACAAATGCTTGAAGGAAACAGAAGTATAGGGAATTTATTTAAATTAATTAATCCAATTAGCGCTACAGATATAACAGGCTATGGATTAGCTAATCATCTTATTAATTTAATACAAAGGAGTAATAATTTAAGAGGGTTAACATTAAATTTAGAAAATTTACCGATATTTGATGGCGTTGAATTATGTTTAAATCAAAATGTAAAATCTAGTTTTTATGATCAAAACTATAACTTTGCTAAAGACAAAATTTTTTTTGAAGAAGTTAAAAGTAAAAAACAACAAGTACTTTTTGATCCCCAAACTGTTGGAGGAATAGCATTCATAGCGCCTAAAACTCATAAAATTAAAATTACAAAAATTTTGAATAAAAATAATGTTTCCTTTAAAATTATAGGACGAGTTGACAATTCGCATAAATTTTTAAAGATTATTAACTAATGAATAATCAAATTAAAAAAACAAAACGTTGGTATCAAGATACTTTTGATGACATAATTGATGTAAGATCTCCTTCTGAATTCAATGAAGACCATATTGTTGGTTCAATAAATTTTCCTGTTTTGTATGATCACGAAAGAGAAGAAGTTGGTAAAACGTATAAAAATGTTAATCCATTTCAAGCTAGAATAATAGGTTCCTCACTTACGGCATTTAATATAGCAAATCATATAAAAAAAAATCTTTTATTGCAAAAAGGATCTTGGAAGCCTTTAATTTATTGTTGGCGAGGTGGACAAAGATCAAAGTCAATAGGGATTGTTTTCTCAGAAATTGGTTGGAGAGTAACTCTTTTAAGTGGAGGTTATAAAAAATATAGAACTGATGTTATTAACCAAATAGATAATTTAAGTAAAAAATTAAAATTAATTTTAATAAGTGGTAAAACTGGCACCGCTAAAACAAAGATTTTACAAAAAATTAAATTTAAAAAGGGTCAAATATTAGATTTAGAAAATTTAGCTAATCATAAAGGATCTTTATTAGGAAAAAACATAAATGAAGAACAACCTACTCAGAAATATTTTGAAAGTTTAATTTTGTCCAATTTAAGAAGTTTCAATTTAAGACAAACTATTTTTGTAGAAGCAGAAAGTAGCAAAATTGGGAATATTCACATACCCGATGCATTATGGAAAAAAATGCTTAAGTCAAAAAAAATTCATATTGAAGCGCCAATTGATATGAGAATAAAATTTTTACTTAATGATTACAATTACATGTGCTTAGATGAAAAGTTATTTGATCCTCTAATAATTGGTTTAAAAAAACGACTTAATGAAGATATCATTAAAGGGTGGAAAAAACTAATAGAGAAAAAAGAATGGAAGAAATTAACAAAGAGTTTGTTAGAGGTTCATTATGATCCCGCGTATAATAAAAATTTTAAAACGAAAAATCAGCAAATAATAAAAGTTATTTCTCTTAATAAGATTGATAATACTGATATTGATAACGCAGCTGATATAATTATAAATATTTAATTACAATCATTATAAGTTTTTGTGTACATATAATTTTTTTTGTGTATTTTAATCCATCAATGGCCTCATAATTTATTCCTTGGTAGCTCAGTGGTAGAGCAATCGGCTGTTAACCGATCGGTCGGGGGTTCGAATCCCTCCCAAGGAGCCATATTTTACCCTCTTACATTCATCAATCCATTGCTTGTAGAAAAAAA
>MDTG01197075.1_pt1 | contig 11366 bp, 11 predicted proteins | sample 811421 | NCBI WGS metagenome assembly MDTG01 (sample SAMN05326645, study PRJNA326480) | marine metagenome | isolation source: seawater | place: Pacific Ocean: South East | collected 2011
AATTTTTATAGTCACTAAAATTAAAAGATAATGCTTAAACTAAGATATTTTATTTTTATTATATTTCTAAGCTTTTGCTCAAGAGAAGTAATAATTGTTGAAGAGTCTACAGGTTATGAAATAACAGCACCAATTTTTACATCTAGTATTCAATCAGAAATTAACATAAATTCATATTCTTCATCGTTCTGGAAAAAAGATGAAAAAAATCAATTAGTTCAGGAAAATGGAAAATATGTACATCAACAGGGTTCATATGAACGAGAAAATACATTTTCAAACTCTGATACTTTATTTCTAATTATGGATCCTTGGACAGATATGGATTCTGAGTTTTTGAACAATAGACATAAAAAAATAGTTAAAAACTTCATTAGACCTTTAATTGATTTATTGGTTGAAAATGACTTTAATGTAATTGTTTTTACTAACGATTGTGAACGAAGAGAGAGATCATTTAATTGTGATATTGGCACCTTACAAGATTATGTAAATGAAGGAAAAATTAGTAAGTTTTATCATGATGATTGGGTTAGTTCAACATATTTCAATGAATTTCTAAAAATTAACAAAATTAGTAACTTAGTTTATCTAGGATTCAATTCAAATCAGTGCATTATCAACAGGCACGTTGGGATGATCCCACTGAGACTTGTAAATGGAAACATTAATTTATTTATAATACCAGAAGCATCTGCAGCAATTGAGTATGGCGATGATTGGGATTCAGACATTGCTCATAAAAGTACTCTCGATTTAATCTCAAGCTGGCTTGGTGAAATAATTTATTTAAAAGATTTACTAGATGAACTGTAAAAAAGTGTATTGACGTAAATTATTTAGGTAATATTCTATTTTATTATTAATCACTTAAATTAAATAAATAATAATATTGTTTAAGTTGGGTATTTCTTACCGTAATAAACTCATAATTTTTCAAGAACTCTTTTGAAGCACTATGCTCGATATTTAACAACAGATGCGTTGCATTATTTTTTTTAACCAAATCTAATATTCTGTCAACTGGTAGTTTTTCCCATTTTTCAAATTCATTTAATTGGTTTAGATACCAATCGCCTTGCTCTATATTATAAGGTAAAAACCCAGTTGAAAAAATTTGGGATCTTTTTGTATCCCTTCTAAAACAATCCATACTTGGTTTTGTTATCACTATATCTTCTTTTGATACATAGTTTTGTATCTGCTGAATACTTGTTTCATCAAAGCACTTATCACCTTCTATATTGAAAGTTTTAGTAATACTTGTGAAACCAAGATAACTTATGCATATACAAAATGTTAAAAATATTGGAGCAAGTGAAATCCTTGGGAGTTCAATTTCATATTTAATAATTAAAACCGTAATGAAAATTATATTAAAAAATGAAAAATGTTGTTCAATTGTAAAATATAAAAATACATTCAAAGAAATAAATATTACGCTTTTACTAGGATTGAAAATATTATTTTCTTTTTTTTCAATAAAAGTAAACAATAAAAATATCAAAAAAAACAAACCAATAAGATTAGTGCTTCCAAATGAAACAATGTAGCTTCCTAAGAAAATGAAATATAAAAGAAAATTTCTGTTATTTTTATTTAGTACTTGTGAAAGCAGTAAAGGCAAAAAAATCCAATTCAAACCTTTGATTCTATAAAAATTCACAGTTGTCAATATTTCGTGAAAAATGGTTGATTGAAAGAAAATAGATAAAAAAGAAATAAATGAAGCAACAGTTAAAATACTCAGAATGTTTTTTTCGGCTGAATTTGAAAAAACTCTAACATTTTTTATATTTACAAAATATAGAATTAGAATCAACAGATTTAATATGCCTTGATATAAACCAGGGAAAAAGAAAAATGTTTTTACTGGCAAAACTTGCCTTGAAAACCAAAAGACATGAGTATTTTTTGTTATATAAAAAAAATCAGACTGCACTAAGGCAAAAAAATCTACTATTGATATGCTTCCTGGTGGAAGAAGATAAAAAGGTCCAATTAACAATATAATTATTCCTAGTGAATCTAAGGAAAATAGTCTTTTTTCCATTAGTTGTAAAACTAATAATATTACAGGCGTTAGTGCTGCCCAGAAAGGATGGACAAAGATTAAACTAAATAAAACTAAATAAATATAAATAAAATTTCTATTGTAAACGTAAGTTATTACAGCTAGTGAACTTAACACAAAACCACTAATTGAGGGAAGAAACCAGGGCAGTATAGTATGAAGGCCAGAAATAAATGGTATTGTCAAAAAAGGTGCTACATATATTATTTGATTGTCTGCAAATAGCTCGTTTCTATTTTTTAAAATTTTAAAGATTGTTAAAAAAATTAGGGCAAAAATGTGTGTTTGAATTAAAAAAAGAAAGTAGAAAATTTCTGAAAAAATTTCAGAATCATTGAGTGAATTAATTAAAATATGAGCTCCCATATGTGGGTGTTCAATAGAAGCCTGATAATCAGTCACATAAAGAGTTGGATCTTTTCTTTTATTAGCTCCCACGCCAATTAGTAGCCAGTCATACTTATATGTACTGTATTCAAAACTTATTATTGCTGAAGAGTAATAAGCTAGGAAGGCTGTAAATCTAGTTTTTAGAAATGTGTCTCTAATTAGGTTTGTATTAAACCTAGATTTAATAAATAAGTAAGAGGATTCAACAATAATTAAAACTACAAAAAGATTAAGAAAATTATACTTATCTAGTAATTTGGAAATAATGAATAATATACAAATTGATAAAAATGAACTCAAAAGACTGTTAATAAGTTTCTTATTTTTATTGATAACAATCATTTTTGTCATTTCTTTATTCTATATAAGAAATACAAATTTTATTGATGAAGATTTAAATAACCACTTACCTACAATGAACTACCTTTGTTTCTATGATGCCGAAGAAGCTTCAAAAATTATAAATCAAAATAGTAATCTAGAAGTGAAAACCATAAGAATCCAGTTAAGTGATTACTTTCTATCAACCATAGATAATAATTATGAGAGAATAGGCAGTCTAGAACTTAGAAGCTCTGTTGTAGAAGTATTAAAATTAGTAAAAAATAATTTTCAATGTATAGGAAAAATAAGTGGTTCAAATCTTAGACAAGGTGAATCTTACGCATATTTATATTCTAAAAATATAAATTCAATAGAAATTGTCGAAATATATATTGGCCCAAGCCTTATAGTGATAAGTCTTGTTGTGATTATTTTTTTTGTATTATTTTCAAAAATTTTGATTAGGAAAACATAGAATAATGGGCAAATTTATAAGATTCACATAGCTCTTGGTTATAGCCAGAGTTAAAATTTTTTAGTAAAAACTCTTGCTGTTTGAATATTGATTCACTTGGTTCAACATTAATAATATTTTCGTTTACTTTTATAAAAGGTTTTTCAATATCTTGAATATTTTTTACGTATACATGCTCACTTTTTATAATTTTATGTTCTAATAAGTCAACAATGTATTCAAACCTGTCAGTTATTATATTTATTTTTCTTGATTTTTTATGAGACATTCTGTTTGCTGAAAAGTTTCCAACTAAATTTTTATCGGAATATACTGCATTAGCAAATTCTCCATTTTCAAATATATTTATATTCTTAATATCGGCATCTTTAACAATAAAATTGAATAGATCGAGATCATGAATTAGTACATCGAATTTGACCTCATCAAGTTTCCTACTTTCATCTGGAGGAACAGAATTTCTCAAGGAACTAAAAGATAATATTTTTTGGTTTTTTATTTCTTGTTTTATTTTAACAACACAGGTATGAAATCTTTCCACAAAACCACACATAACAAAAATATCTTTTTTATTTGAAATTTTAAATATTTCTTCAAAATCTGAACTTTTAGTACTTATAGGCTTTTCAATTAGGTGCGGTATATTATTTTTTAATAACTGTATTGATATATCTTTATGAGAATCCGTAGAGGTTGCAATTATACCAACATCTATTCTTTGCGAATGTAAGAAACTCTTTAGATCATCAACTTGACTTATATTTGAATCTTTTAAATTCGTGATTAATTTTTTATTTATATCGTGAATAAATATTTTTAAATTTTTATTTTTTTTTAAATTTCTAAGATGTATTTGACCTATATTACCTAATCCCAAGAGGAGTACATTAATCATACTATTTCAAATCTGTTGACTGTTTCTACAATTTTTTGCTTTTCTTTATTTTCCATAAATGGAAAAAATGGAATTGATACAATTTTTCTTGACACATAGTTTGTATTTTTCATATTTTTTGCAGCAAAAGGGTATTTTTTCATTGCACTCTGAAGATGAATTGGTTTTTTATAGTAAATATTTGTTGAGATACCATTCGAATTTAAATATTCAATAAATTTATTTCTTCCTTTTTTAACTAAAATTGAATAGTAATTTGGCACTTCTTCATCCTTAAAAAAAGGTTTTGTTAAATAGGGATTATCAATATTTTTATTAAAGTAATTGTACAAATTAACTCTACTAGAAGCAATGTCGTCAAAAATATCTAATTTCATACTAAGTACATAAGCATTTAGAGAATCTAATCTGGAATTTACTCCATTAATTTCATGGTCGTATAAATTTTTTTGACCATGATTCTTAATTTTAGTTAGATTTTTATAAACCTTCGAGTTGTTTGTAATTATACATCCTCCATCACCAATTCCTCCAAAAGTCTTACTTGGAAAAAATGAAAATGCTCCAATATCACCATATGTACCTAAAAATTTATTGTTATATTTACTACCAAATGATTGTGCACAATCTTCAACAATCTTAATATTATTTTCTTTACAATATTTAAGAATTGATTGGCTGAAAGAAGTCTTTCCAAAAATATGGACTGGCAAAAAGGCTTTAGTTTTTTTATTAACATTATCATAAAAAGACTGTTCATCAACAGTAAAGCTAAATCTGTCAATATCAACAAAAACTGGTTTTAAACCAAAATGGAGTAGCGCTTCTACTGTAGCAAAGAAAGTAAACGATGGAACCAATACCTCATCTCCTCTTTTAAGGTTTAGTTCAGCAACTGATAAGATCAACGAGTCGGTACCGGAATTTGTAGTTACAACATACCTAACGCTAAACTTATTTTTTAATTTTTCTTCTAAGCGTATTACATTCTCTCCTCCAACAAAACGTCCCTTGTTTAATTCGTTTATGAAACTTTTATTAAAGTTTTTTATTTTTTTTAATTCTCTTATTGGGTCCGCAATAGGTATATTTTTGAGATTCATATATCTATATAATATTGTCAGTTTTTATAACTACAACAAAAAATTATCCAATATTTAAATCTTCAAGAAACAAACAAATTTAAACCTGATAAAATTTTTTAGTAAAATGAATAATTTCATATATCTAATACCACTACATAATAAAAGCAGGGTAATTGAACAAACTGTAAATTTATTAAAGCGTAAATTTCATAATTCAGACATAAGTGGACAGTTTATCTTCATAGAGAACGGGTCTACAGATGATTCATTAAAAAAAATACTATCTCTCACTAAAGACGATCCTAGATTTACTGTCTTATCATCCGAAAAAGGATTTGGAGAGGCTTTAAAAATTGGGATGAAATTTGTTGATAACAATATACAGAAAAAAAACACAATGGTTGTAATTACAGGTGCTGATTTACCATTTCAATTTACTGACATTGACAACTATTTAAACGAATATCACATTTACAACAGTGATATTTATATAGGATCAAAAAGCCATAAGTTATCAAATATAAAGAGAAGTTTTTCAAGGCGTTTTATAAGTAAAATATTCAATATTTTATTGAGGCTTCTATTTGGTGTTAAATTAATGGATACTCAAGGTACTTTTTTAATTAATGCATCTAAAGTCGAAATTTCAAAAATAATACCTGATAGTAAGAATTTTTTTTCAACTGCAGAAATTTGTATTAGATCAGTAAATTTAGGTCATACAATTACTGAAATTCCAATAACTCATATTGATACTCCAACAGATACCTCTACAGTAAAAATTTTCAGTGATACAGTAAAAATTATTAAAGATATGATTCTTTTGAAAAAACAATTTTGATCAAACTTTAAAATTTTTTTCGTTTACTTTTTGCTATAATTTTTTATGCACAAAAGAGTAGCAGTTGATTTTGATGGCACATTGTTTGAAGACAAAGGAGACATCGAATTCTCGTATAAAAATAATATTCAATTGTTGCCTATTGAAGGAGCTTCTGAAGGGACTCATTGGTTACACAATCAAGGTTTTGAGATTTTGATTTATACATGTAGACCAGATTATCACAGACGATACATTGAAAATCTTTGTGAAAAAAATGATATAAAATTTGACTATATAATGTTTTATACAAAACCAAGAGTAACGGTTTATATAGATGATAAAGCTGTTGGGTATAAAGATTGGAAAACCTCGATTAAAGAAGTTAAAACCAAATTTAATTTATGAAATTAAATATTCTGGTCCTTGGAGCTGGAGGCAATGCATCAAGAAACTATATTAAATCTTTAAGATTAAACAAGGATTTTATTGGGAAAATAATTGGCACAGATATTAGTCTCAATGCAACATATGTATCCAATGCTGATAAATGTTATTTAATTAAAGAACATGATAAATTAAACTCCATAAATGAAATTATTGAAAATGAACAAATTGATTACGTACACGCTCAACCAGATTCAGAAGTTCAATTTATATCAAAAAATAGTAGTCAAATTAATGCTAAGACTTTAAACATTAAAGAAGAGTTAATTAAAAAATACGGCAATAAAGAATTTACAAATCAAAAGTGGTCTGAAAAATTTGGTAGCTTCGAAACCTACTCATATGTTGACATTTTAGAAAATAACGAGTTATTTGAAAATTGTATATCAAAAAATGGTATTGCTTGGGTCAGGAAAAGCTATGGCGCAGGGTCCAGTGGAGCTTTACCGGTAAATACTATCAAACAGTTGCACGATTGGATTAATTACTGGGTAGAATTTAAAAAATCTAACTTAGAAGATTTTATAGTTTCAGAATATTTACCAGGTAAAGAATTTGCGGTTCAAGTTTTATTTTGGAAAGGTGAATTGATACACTATCAACCACGGGAGAGATTAGAATACTTTTTCGCAAAACAAATGGTTTCAGGCCAATCTTCCACACCTTCAATTGCTAGAACAGTTATCAATAAAAATCTTAAGGATATAACTTTAGATGCTATTAAAACAATTGAACCTAATCCACACGGAATTTATTGTGTTGATTTAAAAGAAAATAATGATTCTTCTATTGTTCCAATGGAGGTTAATTATGGTAGATTTTTTACAACTAGCTATTTCTTCTCTAAATTGAACGTAAATACGCCACTTGATGTAATTAAGAAAAGTTTTGATTTATCTGTTGAACCAAAAATAGAATATCTTAAAGCTAATATTTATTGTTATCGTGGACTTGACATGGAAATGAAAATAATTGATAGGTCTAATGAAGAATTTTAAATCTTTTATCAAATCTAGTTTTTTTCACTAGACAAAATGATTATGGCGTGAAGAATAATGATCTGTAAGCGCCGAACCCGTTTTTGCCTTCTATAATTCTTACAAGAGAGTCTTCATTGTATTCAACTACTGACCAGCTTCTTTTTTTTGGGTTTGTTTGTCTACTTAAAGTTCTTGCTCCGAATTCATCATAATATATTCCACCATATGAAATTAAAATTGTTTGAAAATTTTTATCTAAATAATCTACACCTCCTCTAATTTTTGACCAAAAATCTTCATGAGAGTAAAGAGTTTGGTTATTTATTAACAAATTTTCAAAATCAACATCTAGAACTACAAAATATGATAATAGCTCATAAGGGTTGTAATCTTTTTTGCCATTCACAACCTCAGGTATCGATTGATTATCGAAATATACCAATTTTCCTTCAATGTATGTTAAATTATGTTGTCCATTTGGTGGAATAAATCCATCAAAAGTAGGTTTTAGTATTGGGTAATCTTGTTTTTCTAAATAAAAATTTGGATTGTGTGGCAAAAACCAGTTAATTTTTAAAGTGTTATAATCAAGACCAACTAATCCAAGATGCCTTCCAGAAATTATAATTTCATCTCGAGAGGGCACATATTCAACAGAGTTGCCATGAAACCAATCAAAATTTTCTTCATTTTCAGGGCCTTCATCCACTTCAAAGAATGCATCTTTTATAACTGGAAGGTTTATATCTAAAATCTGTTTAAGGTCAATTACTCTAATTAAAGAGTTTTCTTTTATGTTAATTTCAATTATTACATCTTCTTTAAATGGTTTTTGTTTCATGTCATTTACATGTACAAGATAAGAGTTTTTATACTTACTTGGAGAAACATCATGGTGCCATTGATATTGAAAATTTAAATCATTATTAAACCACAATTTTATATTTCCAAAAAAATCCATAGAGTAATATTTATTGTCTGTATCGTTAAAAAATACTATAAATTTTTCATTGAATTGATTACCAGCCCTTGAGGCAATTCTGGTATATTCTTTAGGAATTTCAAGAAAAGCTCTTATTTCTGAAGATTTGTCAATAATTAATACATTTCCATCATTTGCACCAGATATATACATCCAAGCTTTTGAGTCTTCATATTTAGTTATTTGAAATTTTTGATCGAATATTATTTCTGGAAGATTAATTTGCAATGAATCAATAATATTGTCGTTTTGATCTTTGAAAAATAATTCAAAATTAGAATTTTTATTTAGAAAATACGTTTCTATAAATATAGTGTTATCAGATGCTTTAAAATTATATTTAAAAATTTCGTTTTCAAAATGAGCTTCTACGTTATCAATTAAAATATAATTTTCAAAATCCTCAAGCTTTATAAGAGCTGAAAAAGGATTTCTAGTTGTTGGATTTAACAAAAAACTATATTCTCCGTTACTTGATAGTGTAAATTCAAGTTCTTGGTATTCATTAATATTTAATGAAAGTATATCGGGTATTTCTTCAGGAATAGTTGTAGTAGATTTTGTCTCATACAATCTTGCGACAACAAGCTCAATTTTATCTTGATTTAGTAGGCTCACCCCTTCATTAAGATTTGACCCAACTATTTTTCCTTCACAATCCTCACTATATTTAGATACGTTATCTTCAACCCAATTTATTTTTATTGATAAATTATATTCATGAGCAATTTTATAAATTTCATTTAGACCCTCTTCCAAAGTAAACTTGCATTCATTATTAAATTTTGGAATCTCTGAAGAAATAGAGTCAGAAGAATTAGTTATTGAAGTACTACAATGTACAAAAAAAACCAAGATCAATATTATAAATCGAAATTTCATATTTAAATAATATCAAAAAAAATTATCTAGCTAACATTTGGTTGATGAAAAAATGTTATTATTTTTGTTTTCTATTCATGATATCTTGCAACCTTTCAAATCCCACTCCAGATTTAAGAGATGAGTTAGCAACAAGTGAAGATCCAATATTTGCTTTATGTGGTGAAAACAACAGGAATAAAGAAGTCGAAGATATAGTTGACAATCCTAATTTTGTTTTTGAGAGTGATCCTAACTATACAAGTGTTTTTCTTTTTGATGCTGAAGGTAACGCTGTAATAGTAAATTCTTGGGAAGAATGTAGACATTATGTTGTTGGAAATTGGATATATAAAGAGAAATCGAGTGATATGATTTTATATCTTTATTTCGTAATAATTTTAGTTTTTGTCGTTTTTATATACAAAAAGTTAAATTTCAAATAAAAAATTGCTTTTTAAGCCATCTTAAAGATATTTATATTTTTTTAGGTTTTAACAAGCTAATTCCAATCGGGAAAATTGATAAAAAAAGTTGTAAAAATGATCGTGTTTGAGATTCGTCAAAAAAATTATAAATTGCAATTCCATCTATTTCTCCAGAAGACCACTGTTCGCCTCCATACCAATTGTGATGAAGAGGGGAACTCACAATTATTAGTAAAAATGTAAGTAATATGCAGAAGTAAATGGTTTGTTCGATTTTTTTTTCTGAAAACGCTAACTGATACACAAGTAAAAGAATAAAGTAAATTGTTGTTAAAACCCACCCTTGATGTGTATCTAAAAAATGTGTAAGTAAAAATAGCCAAGAATGTACTGCTTTGAAATCATAAAGAATAAACATATAAATACCTAAAAGTAAAATTCCTAATACAAAGAACAGGTTAAATTTACCTGTAAAAAACTTTAAAAATTTTGTATGTCTTAAATACAATAGAGAATTTAGAGTTCCGATTAAGAACAAAGAAAATGCAATATTTGATCGAATATCCGAACCACCAACTAAAGAATGATAGTTAATAAGAATTGGTAAGAATGTTGCAATTGCTAATTTAATCCATACCTTAATGTCTGACTCTTTTACATTATCATTTAAATATTTTGTGAGAATCAAAAACAGTAGAGGGTAGTAAAAATATAAATTTTCTAATCTTGAAGCAATAAATAGAGATACAAAAAAAAGATAAATATTTATATTAAGTTTTTTTCTAATAAGTGTCTCAATTAAAATCAAACATAAAATTTGAGATGATAGAAAATGTGAACGTATTGTCATTACTTCTAAAAGTACACAAAAGATACTTAAAATTGGCACTAAGCCAATAGTAAAATAACTTGGTAAATTTTTTGCCTTTATTAAATTAATAGTATTTCCAATCAGAAGCGAGAATCCGACAAATTGAGGTAAAGTTGCAAGAATATAATTGTGATTAAAAAATTTAAGGAAAACTATCTGGACAGAAGGTACGTTTATATTTGAAACTGAATATTCAAGGTTTTCCAATGCAGCACTTAACGTTATTGTGTGAGTTGAAACAATATGCAATATTCCATAATAATTATTAATAAATTCAATTAAAAAAAGCAAGAGAAAGTTAAACAACAAATTTTTATAATCAAATAACTTGATTAACCAATATGCAAAACTGAATACAATAAAAATATTTCCTACGGTTGAATTAATTAGATAATTAATTGAAACAAATGTAGAACTAAAACACCAAAAGAAGACCGAAAAGCTTGAAGTCAAGTAGGGTGTTTTTTGAACTTTAAACAAACCAGAAATAATCAATCCGGGTACAAGAAAAATAAAAGAGAGAAAAATTATATCAATCATTATTTTTAAACCATTCAGTGATTAGTTCTGAATTTTTAGTCTCTTCATTTGGAAAGTAAATTTTGCTTGAATTACTATACATATTATGTTTATCAAAATTAATAAATGAATAAGTAAATATCAGTATTAAAAAGTAAATAAAAAAATTTTTGTCAACAAATTTAATCTGGAACAATAAGAGAATTAGAAAAAAG
>MDTG01423442.1_pt1 | contig 11366 bp, 10 predicted proteins | sample 811421 | NCBI WGS metagenome assembly MDTG01 (sample SAMN05326645, study PRJNA326480) | marine metagenome | isolation source: seawater | place: Pacific Ocean: South East | collected 2011
AAAAATTCAATATTTTTAGCTTTTGTAAAAGCATATGGTGATAAATTTTTATCTTTACCTTTGTTTCCTAAAGATGCTGAAGTAGCAGAATAAATTAATTTTATTTTATTCTTTAAGCAGAAATCAAAAACTGCATTAGTACCAATAGTATTTGATTGGATACATTGATTCATCAAAATAAAACTTTGGTATATTCTGGAAAATTCACCAAAATGGAATACAGAATTAATGTTAGATTTATATTTATCTAAAATTCTGTTTATATCTTTTGTGTGTCCATTTATATATTTAACTCTTCTATTGATAATATGGTTTTTTTTATTTCCAGAAGAATAATTATCTAAACTAATTATTTTTAAATTAGTTTTCAATATTAGATATTCGATTAAATTCGATCCAACAAAACCTGCGCCACCAGTTACTATAATTATATTTTTCATTTTTATTTTAAAATTTTTTGTTTACTCAAAAAATCTCGATATGTTAATTCAAAGCCTTTATCTAGACTAATTTTAGATTTCCAACCATATGTTTTTGCTAAATTTGTATTTAATATCTTTCTTGGGGTGCCATTTGGTTTTTTTTTATCAAATTTAATTTTTAAATTTATATTTAATTTCTTCATAATAAATTTTGCAAAATCCTTAATTGATTTTTCTTGGCCTGAGCCAATATTTATATGTGTATGTTTCACATCTTTTTTTAAAAAATACTCACAGGCATCAGCCAAATCATCAACATACATAAGTTCTCTTTTTGCTTTTCCATTTCCCCAGATTGTAAAACTTTTTTTTTTATCTCTTTTTGCTTTATGTATTTTTGATATCAAAGCAGGATAAAAATGTGAGTATACAGGATCATAATTGTCATTCGGTCCATATAAATTTGCAGGCATTAGACAAATATAATTTACGTTGTATTGTTTATTATATGCATCACACATTTTTAAACCTGCAATTTTTGCTAATGCATATGTGTCGTTACTTGGTTCAAGTAACCCTGTTAGTAAATATTCTTCTTTAATAGGTTGTTTTGCAAATTTTGGATAGATACAACTTGAACCCAAAAAAATTAATTTTTTTACACCTGCTAAATATGATGCATGGATTAAATTTGTTTGAATCATTAAATTTTGATAAAGAAAGTTTGCTTTATACTTCTGATTTGCATAAATACCACCTACTTTGGCTGCAGCTATAATTACAAAATCAGGTCGAATTTTTTTTATATATTTTTGTGTCTTAACTTGATCAGTCAAATTTAAATTTTTTTTAGATATAACAAATATATTTTTATAATTTTTTTTTTTAAAAAATTATAAACTGATGAACCTACCATACCATTATGGCCTGCTAAAAAAATTCTACTTTCTTTGTTAAATCTCATTAAATGACTGATACTCTGCTTCTATCATTTCTGCAATTAATGAATTAATTTTCGTGGTAGGTTTCCATTTTAATTTCTTTTTCGCTTTTCTTGCATCTCCCAATAATGTGTCCACGTCCAGTGGTCTAAAATAATTTTTATCACATTCAATAATAGGTGTACCTTTTTCATCATAACCTTTTTCTTTTATACCTTTTCCCTTCCATACTATTTTCATATTCAATTGTTTAGCAGTTAAATTAATAAATTGCTTAATAGAATATTGAATACCAGTTGCAATTACATAATCTTCTGGTTGTTTTTGTTGTAATATTTTCCACATTGCTATGCAATAATCTCTAGCATGGCCCCAGTCTCTTTTAGCGTTTAGGTTGCCTAAAAAAAGTTTTTTTTGTTTTTTCTCTTTAATCTTACATAAGGCAGCAACTATTTTCTTGGTTACAAATGTTTCTCCTCGTCTTGGACTTTCGTGATTAAACAAAATACCATTGCATCCAAATATTCCATATGCTTCTCTATAGTTTTTAGTAATCCAGTGAGCATAAAGTTTTGCAACTCCATAAGGGCTTAATGGATAAAAACCTGTTTTTTCATTTTGAGGAATGGTCTGAACTTTTCCATACATTTCTGAAGTACCTGCTTGATAAAATTTAGTTTTTTTTTCTAATTTATGAAACTTAATTGCCTCTAAAATTCTTAAAGCTCCTAAGGCATCAGCATTAGCGGTATACTCTGGAACTTCAAATGAAACAGCCACATGAGACTGGGCTGCTAAATTATATATTTCTTCAGGTTTAGTTTTTTTTATTATACTTGAAACTGAAGATGAGTCTGTAATATCTCCATAATGAAGTCTAAAATTATAATTTGCATCATGCGGATCTTGATAAATATGGTCGACTCTAAAAGTATTTATACTTGATGATCTTCTTTTAACACCATGAACAATATAATTTTTTTTTAAAAGTAGTTCCGCTAGATAAGAGCCATCTTGTCCAGTCACTCCAAATATCAATGCAATTTTTTTTCTTTTTGCCATAAAACATATTTTATTAAACTATTTATTTAATAACGTAAAGAAGGTTAATAATCGCTTTAATAACCTTAATATTTTAATCAATCAAAGTTTTTTGTATTCTTATAAATATACTCAAAAGTTTTCCTAAACTTCATTTTTATCTTAAAAACTTTAACAAAATTATTACTTTTTAAATAATTATCAATGTCAGAAAATTTATAATTTTTTTTTATCATTAAATCATAATGATGCTCAAAATATATATAATTTATATGAGCAAGATCTGTCAGGTTTACACCTTTTAGTATATTATACTCATAACCCTCAGTATCAATTTTTAATAAATCAATTTTTTCAATATTTCTCATTTTTACGAAATCAGAAAGAGTTATTATTTCTGTTGATTGTTTTTTTTTAAAAAGATCCTTTGAAAGAGAAAACATATTAATTATAAACTTTTTTTTATGATAATATTTGCTTTCAAAATTTAGTTCATTGTAAGTGGAAGATGAAGTTTCTTTCATTATATTAAGATTTTTTGTTCCTTTTTTTTCGCCTAATCCAAAGTTGTTAATTTCAATAAAATTATTTTTATATTTTTTCATTTTTTTTAAATTCGAATATAATTCGAAATTTGGTTCAAAGGAGAAAATTTTGTATAAATTGAAATTTTGAGTAAATATATCTATTGTTTCACCTTTATGAGCTCCTATATCAATAATTAATAATTTTTTATCTTGAAAGTTTTTTTTTAGAAATTTTAAAATTTTTTTTTTATTTGAAAAATCAATAATATTGATAAATATTTCTAGAAATATAATATAAATTTTATTTATCATCTCGAGTAACCATTTTCATCCATAAAAAATTCTTTGATTTAATTTTCTTATGATAAGAACACGGTGTCTTAGTTGCCCAACACATTTTGTTATCTAAAGTTGAATAAATCTTAAAATCTCCATTTTGATGAACTCTATTAAACTTTACATCCTCAACAAAGAAATAAGGACTTTGCTTAATATTATATTTATAAAATACAATTTCTTTATTTAGTCTATGAATATTTCTCACATTATAAATCAAAAGACTGATGATAATAAAAGAAATTGTAAAAAAATAGATCTGATTTTTCTTTATAGATAAATTATTAATTAAAAATGCAGTCATAATAATAAGTGGTAATGCAATCAGTATGTACCCGCCATACCTCATTGATGGATGATTTAAAAACCATTCTATTAAAAAAATTAATGGAATTAAATATGCAATGTAATCAATATTACTTTTTTTTTTAATTTTTTTTTTTGTGGAAGAAATTTTTTTTGCAAATATATAAACTAGAAAACAAATAAGAAAAATTCCTAAGAGTGTATCTGAGATTTTATTAAAAAAGTGTCTATCAATCCAATTTGATAACCAATTAAAATTTTTTATATATTCTTCTTTTTCTAATTCATGACTATATCCGGCACCTCCGCCTGCTTTAGCCCACCATTCGTAATGGATTGCCATCTGCTTAACCTCTTCTTTAGGGATTGACCAGTCTGTTTTCATAATACATGTTTTCTCTGAAGGATAAAGAAAGCATCCAGTATTTAAAAAATTTGTAAGAAAATTAAGTGACAAACTCAGTATTAAAAAAAATATTAAAAGATTATTTTTTTGTAGAATGAAAATTTTATAGAATTTTTTTTTATAAAAAATTATTGGTATTAAAATTAAATATAAATAATAAATTGCTTTCATGCTTGAGGCTAAAAAAATAATTATTAGTAGAACATTTAAATTCAATAAAATATCTTTTTTATCTTTTTGAAAATATAGAATTTCAAATAGTAATAAAAAAATAAGAATTAATAGAATTTGAGCAGACCTATCTGTTCCATGTTCACCTATTCTATAAAAAACTATATTAATAAAAACCAAGGATATGATTGAGAAAAAATAAATAAAACCAAAATCATTTTTTTTAAATTTTTTCTTTAAAGATATAATTATTGAACAATTAAAAAATAATAATATGAAAAATGGACCGATATGAAAAAGATAATATTCTATAAAAGGAAGATAAAGAAGAGAATGGTAATAAAATAAACTTGAAAAAGTTCTAAATCCATGACTAAAAATACCAGTGCCAATAATAAAACTATTTTGTGACAAGTTTAGTGAATAAGTTAGATGGTAATAAGGAAAATCATCATGATTTTTAAATACGTAAGCTCCAATTATTAAGGTCAGGAAAATTAAAAAAAGTAATTTAAAATCATTTTTATCTTTAGACTTTAAATAAAAATTTAAAAAAAAACTTAATCCAATTAAATGTATTAATGAATTGAAATAGAAATTATGAGGAACAAAAAAAGATGTTAACATTGATATTAAAGATAAAAAAAAGAAACCAATAATTCCTTGATAACCAATATTTAATACAAATAATTCTTTATTTATAAATCGAGAAAATATAAAACCGTATCCAATCGTAGAAAAAATAAACAAGTTTATATAAAATATAAAAATTATATGATCAGGCATTTGTGAATTACAATAATACTTTTTTTTTAAATGTTAAAAGCTAATTTTCAAACTAAATTTTTACAAAATGAATCAATCTTTATATTGCTTCTATATTTATCGTTATTAATAAGCTTTTATTTTGGAGAAAATTCGACAGGTGGAGCTATTACTGATTATTATGGACATAATAATTTAGCTACAAAATTATTTAGAGATTTTTTTGAAGTTTTTTTTAATTATGATGAATTTCATACAAGACATTCACCGGCATTTTTGCTTATCCTAGGTTTTTTAGATGAAATATTCATATTTGATAATTTAAAAAGATTATTTTTACTTCACATTTTTCTTTTATTACCAATCTTATTTTATCAATGTTTAAAAATTAAATTCAACATAGATAGGAAAATTCTAATTTTACTTACGAGTTTAATTTTTATTTCCCCAACTTTTAGAAGTCTTTCTATATGGCCAGATAGCAGATTATTTGGTTTATTATTTTTTACACTCAGTATTTTTTGTTATTTAAAATTTACTATTAATAAAAAATTCTCTTATGTTTTATTAAATATTTTAACATGTGCCTTAAGTGCTTATATTAGCCCAAATTATTCTGTTTTTTCATTATTTTTCTTTTTTCAATATTTATCTAAATATAAAGTAGCCTCAAAAGAGATTTTTCTAATAATTCTATCAAATATAATTCTAGCTTTACCTGCTTTATATTACGTTTTTATTTTAGATATTAATTTTTTGAACAAATCAGCAGCTATTAAGAGAGCAACATCTGATATATTTTTTACAAATATTTTTAATGATATTTTAATCACTTTTACTTTTATCTTTTTTTATATTTTGCCATTTATTTTTTTTAGAATAATAAAAATTGTAAATCCAATTAATATTAAAAATTTTATAATTACATTTATCATTTTTTTTATTTGTTTTTTTTATTTTGATTACGACCATGAAAATACTGGGGGTGGTGTTTTTTTAAAAGCTTCACAACTATTTTTTGGGAATAATTATTTTTTCTTTTTGATAAGTTTTGTTTCAATTATGGTAATTTTACCAACTCTAATAATTAATAAAAATAATTTTTTAATATTTATTCTAATAATATTAAATAATCCTCAATATACAATGTACCATAAATACTTCGATCCATTTCTATTAATTATTTTTTTTACAATTTTTAAATTCGATGTAGATCTTAAAAAATTATCAGACAGAAAAAAATTTATATTTGTTTTCTTTTATTTTTTATGTTTTCTGATAATCAGTAATATAAAGTTTATATGGAAAATTTAACACTAGTAATTCCAGCAAAAAACGAAAAAGAATGTTTGCCTCTGGTATTAGATGAACTGAAAGAATTTAACACAAATATTACAGTTGTTTTGGAAAAAACCGATTTAGAAACAATCAATTCGATTAAAAATTATAATGTTAAAATACTTTATCAAGTGAATAGAGGTTATGGAGATGCGATAATCGAAGGTATAAACTCCGTAGAAACAAAATTTTTTTGTATTTTTAATGCAGATGGATCTTTTAATCCATTAGAACTAAAAAGTATGTTACAGCAAATAAATTCAGATGATTGTGACTTTGTGTTTGGCACCAGGTATGAAAAAGGTTGCTCAAGTGAGGATGATACGTGGGTTACTTATATAGGAAATTTTATGTTTACTTTATTAGGTAGAATTTTTTTTAAACTTAAAGTTTCTGACATCCTTTATACTTTTGTATTAGGAAAAACTTCAAGTGCAAAAAGCTTAAATCTTCAAAGCAAGAATTTTGTTTTTTGTGTTGAGCTTCCAATTAAAGCATCAAAAAAAAAATTTAAAATCGCAAACTCAAAATCACAAGAAAGAGCAAGGATAGCCGGGAAAAAGAAGGTGAACGCTATAATTGATGGATCATCGATACTTCTAGGTATGATAAGATTATTTTTTAATAAGACACTTTAGTTTTTAAAATCTTATAGGCAACCATGTAACTAGCAACACAAAAAGCAATCAATTTAATTTGATAAACAGTGTGACTTACATCTAAAGACGCTACATAAAATATTATGATATTGAATAAGTTGATTAACACACTGGCTAAACTATTTGCAATAATTTTTTGTAAATTGAATTTTTTTAATAAAAATTGGAATAAAAATTGATGTAAATGTTTATTATCTGGTTTCAATGGACTTTTTTTAACATTCAGTTTTCTGATGATAGAAAATAAATTTTCAAAGCACGGATACCAAAGAAGCAAGATGATAAAATAGGGTGATAAATTAAAGCTCAAATTATATATTTTAATTAAGATAAAACCTATTAAAAAACCAATAGCATATGAACCACTATCACCTACAAAAAGTTTATTAAAATAATTTAAAATTAATATGAAAATAAAGATCCCGATTATAAAGAAAAATTCCTCAATTGAGATACCTAAAACATAAAAAAGGTTGTTTTTTAATATGATAAATAAAATGATTGTAACATAGCCTAAAAATAATCCATTTAAACCATCTATAAAATTAGATCCATTAATTAAAATCATTAAACAAAAAATTGTTAATGCATAGCTTACAATTGTTTGTTCAATATTATTATCTATAAAATCTATCTTTGTAGGAAGTACTTCTAATCTAGTAAAAAAGATATAAAGGATGATCAAAAATAATTGTAGAAAAAATCTTTTTTTGGGAGAATTTATCAAATTTAAATCTGACAATAGCCCAATAATAAATATTGAAGTTAAAAACAAAATTAAAAAAAAATCATAAAAGAAGAATATATATATGACTGGTAATATGATAAAAATTCCACCAGTTAATGGGACTGACTTATTAGCAAATAATTGGTGATTTGATCCAGTGTCACTTCTTAAAAAATTGTTTTTAAGTATAAAATTATTTAAAAAATATACTAATAATATATAAAAAATTAAAATAGATATGTAGCTATTCATTTATTTTAAAAACTTTTTTTTTTTAAAAAATTTATTGATAAAATTAAAGTAAAATAAATTGATTTGATTAAATTATATCCCATATAATCATAATAAACTCTTAAACTATCAGTCAATTTTTGAAAAACAGATGACGATAAAGAATTTTTAGTATTATTCCATCTGGTGAGATTTATTTTCAATGAATATATTTTGAAACCTTTTTTTAAAAAACTTAACCATAAAACAAAATCCTCTTTTGTTTTTAATTTAGGAAATTTGAGTCCTTTTTTAAATAAACTTTTCTTTATCATCACAGTTGAAAGCCCAATGTCGCATGAATAGATCAAATCTTTTAAACTGAAAAAATCCCTAGCTTGCCTAAATTCAAGAATTTTAGTTTCATTTGCAATTTCATAAGAAGTATGACTAATCAAATATTTATTTTTTTTCATAAATTTGTATTGAAGTTTTAATTTATTTTTTTTCCAGATATCATCTGCATCGCAGAAAGATATATACTCCCCTTTGGCTTTAGCTATGCCTATATTTCGCGATTGTCCTGCTCCAAGATTTTTTTTATTAATGATTAATCTAATTCTTTTGTCTATTTTTATTAATTTTCTTAAAAGTTCAAGATCAACCTGTTCGTCATCATCATAAATTACTAAAACCTCAAATTTTTTAAAAGATTGATTTACAACAGACAAAAGTGTTTTTTTTATGTAATTTTTTTTCCTGAAATATGGAATAATTACACTGATTTTTGACATACTATATTGCTAATTCTTTTTTGCAAAATCACTAATAATCATATTTATATTTTTCTTTGGTTTCCATCCAATATTTTTTAATTTAACATTTTCTCCATATAGAATATCTAAATTTTTATCATCATTTATTTCTGAAAAAATCTTTTTATCTTTTATTTTCTTAGAAATTAAATTAGCTATTTCATAAATCTTATATTTTTTTCTGCTTGAAATATTAAAAATACCTTTTTTTTGTTTTATTAAAAGCAAATAAATAGCATTACAAATATCATCTATATGAACAAAATCTCTCTCAGCTTTTAATTTTTGGATTTTTAAATTGTAATTTTTTTTAATCTTATGAAATAAAGATGGAATTACAAAACTTTTCTTTTGGTTATAATTTGTATAGCTAAATATTCTTCCAATACATATATTTATTTCATTATCTTTTTGAAATTTCAAAAGATTTCTTTCTGCTAAGAGTTTTGTATTAGCATAAACGCTTGACGGTTTTTTTTTGGAATTTTCTTTTAGAATTGATTTACTTTTTTTATATACATGTGATGTTGAGGGGAAAAAAAACCACTTAATTGTATTGTTATTTTTTAACAATTTAATTAAATATTTAACACTTTCTAAATTTACTTTTTTTGCTTGATTTTTATTTCTTTCAACTAAATTTGTTGGCACTTTAGCTGCAAAGTGTAAAAAACATTGTGCATCTAAATTTTTAAACCAATCTTTTAATTCTTCATAATTTGTTACATCTCCAGAGTATTTCACAAACTCGAATTCTTTGTCGAAATTTTTGATAAAAGTGGAACCTAAAACACCATTGTGACCGGTTATTCCAACTTTTATCTTATTATCTTTTGGATTAATTTCATCAATCTTAAATAAATTTTCACGTATTAGATTTAAGTTACGATCACTGATTTTTTTGGTATGTAAACCAATAAAAAACCCACTATCCTCTAATAATTGAGCATTTTTAAATTTCTCTTTAGTATTAAAAATTTTAAATTTTTTTATAGCAGGTTGATTAAAAAAATTTCCACTAACAATTGGTCTGGTTTCAATCCCGTTTTTTTCAAGAATTTTAATTATTTTTGATTTTTTTTTTACATATTTAGGACTTAAAATAATTGGGAAACCAAACCAACTTGGGTCACATCTATCTATAATTTTTTGAAACAGGAACTGATTTTTCCATCTTTTATCTCTAATTATTGAATTTATAATTTTATTTCTATTTTCATCTCTAACTTTTTGAAATTTTTTTAGTCTTTTAAACTGGTTTAAACCTATGGCAGCAGAGACATCAGTTGGCCTTAAATTAAAACCCATATTATAAAAAGTGAATTTTTTATCAGAGTCTTTGATATTTTTTAATTTAAGTCCTCTTGTCCATCCATGAGACCTTAAAGAATGTAAAATACTATAATCCTCATAATTATTGCATACAACCATTCCACCCTCACCAGATGTAATTTGATGAGAGTAATAAAAAGAATATGTTCCAAAATCGCCAAAAGTTCCTAAATATTTATTAGAATATTTTGATCCAAGACTTTCACATGTATCTTCAATCAAAATTATTTTTTTTCTTTTTACAATATTTCTTAATTCTTCCATTTCGGTTGTTCCTCCAAGAATATGTACGGCCATGATTACCTTTGTCTTTTTTGTAATCTTTTTAATAATATCGCCAATTTTTACATTAAGAGTTTGTGGATCTACATCTACAAATTTTGGTTTTAATCCTGCTTGCACCAATGGCCACAAAGAAGTGGACCAACATAAAACTGGAATTATCGCCTCATCTCCAGGTTTAAATCTATTTTTGCGGTAAGGATTACAGGCAGCAAAAACTGATAAAAGATTAGCAGATGAGCCTGAGTTGACCATTAATGCATATTTTACTCCAAGATATTTTGCAAAAGTTTTTTCAAATTTTTTTGTTATTTCTGACATTGTGATTTTACCACTTTTCAGAACATTAATGCCCTTTTGCAAGTCTTCGGAGGAGAACGCGTCGTCTAATAAAGGATATTTGAATTTTTGGTTCATTTATAATAATTTAATATATACAATCACTTTACTAATACAGATTATTAAATTTATGTAAATGAAAAACTTATTAATAGTTGTACCCGCTTATCGTGAACATAAAAATATTTTAAAACTTTGTTACAAAATACTTAATTTAAAATCCCAAAATTATAAGTTCAATATACTTATTATTGATGACTCTGATGATTTAATCACCCAAAATTTAATAAGAAATTCACCACTAAAAAAAAATATTTATTTTAAAAAAAGATTTAAAAAAAGTGGAAGAGGTTCTGCAGTTTTACATGGAATGAAATTTTTTTTAAATCATAGAAAAAAATTTTCAAGTATGATTGAGATGGATGCTGATTTATCTCATAATCCAAATGAATTAATTAGAAATTTAAATTTCTTTCATGCAAAGAAACTAGATTTGCTGATTTCTAGTAGATATTTAAATAAAAGTAGAATTATTAATTGGCCACTTACAAGAAAAATTTTATCATTTATCTCAAACATGTTAGCAAGATTTCTCCTAAAAATTCCTGTTTCAGACTATACTAATGGATACAGAATTTATTCAATTAGAGCGGTAAAATGTTGTTTAAAAAACTGTGGTAAAATTGGTGGTGGCTTTATTATTTTGAGTGAGTTTCTTTTATATATTCATAAACATAAAATGAAAATTG
>MDTG01142071.1_pt1 | contig 11365 bp, 10 predicted proteins | sample 811421 | NCBI WGS metagenome assembly MDTG01 (sample SAMN05326645, study PRJNA326480) | marine metagenome | isolation source: seawater | place: Pacific Ocean: South East | collected 2011
GACTTGAACAATCGAAGTAGAATTCGATATAGTTACTACTCATCTTTGTAAGTTTATTCCAAATGATATTTTTTAGAAATTTAAATTTACTTTTCTGTGTTATTTACGCAGGTTTAGTCCTTGCAGTAGATGTGAATTTAGAGATCAAACCAACACTCAAAAACCAAAAAATACAAAAAGAAATTATCAAAAAAGTAAAAGAAGATCACTTTTTTAAAGTAAATAACATTGAAGACATAAATAATATTTTTCAGGAAAAGCTAATTGAAAGTCTCGATCCATCGAAAGTATATTTTACTAAGTTGGAATTTGAGAAATATAGAAATAACCTCAATGATGAGATTTTTGATCTAAATAATAGCTTTAAAATATTAAATAAGTATTTTAACCGTCTTATAGAGGCTACTTCATACCAAATTGAAATCCTAAAAGATTTTAATTTTGATTTTTCAAAATCTGAATACATGGATATCTATTCTGACGATAATGAGTGGAAATCTTCATTTGCAGAATTACGAAAAGAATGGTTTCTTCTCACAAAGAATGATTTATTGAATGAAATTCTTGATGAAGATTCATCTGATGAAACTGATAGCAGGCAAACAATTATCGATAGGTATGAGCGAAGAATAAGAAGAATTACTCAGCGTACTAATGAAGACTATTTTTCTATCATCATGAATAATTTTACAAGTCAATTTGATCCTCACTCTGCATATTTATCGCCAAAATCTGCAGAAGATTTTGATATGCAAATGAGCTTAAGTCTTGAGGGCATTGGTGCTCTACTAGGAATTGAAGATGATTATGCAAAAGTTGTAAGTTTGGTTCCTGGTGGACCTGCTGCTAAATCAAATCAGCTATCTCCTGATGACAGAATAGTTTCTATAAGACAGGCATATGAAGAAAAAAGTATAGATGTAGTTGGGTGGAGAATAGATGAGGTTGTCAAGCTAATTCGTGGAGATGCAGGTACTGAAGTAGAACTAGAGATAATGCCATCAAAATCTCTTGAGTCATCAGAAAGAAAGTTTGTAACCCTTGTTAGAGAAGAAGTTCAGCTAGAAGAACAAGCCGCAAAAAGTAAAATTATTAATATAGATTCAGAATCAAGAAGATATAAAGTTGGAATAATAGAGCTACCAGCATTTTATATTGACTTTAATGCCTGGAGAGAAAGAGATCCAAACTTTAGAAGTAGCTCAAGAGATGTTGAAAATATCCTCAATTCATTCAACAAAGATAATTTGGATGCAGTTTTAGTTGATCTCAGAGGTAACTCTGGTGGTTCATTATATGAAGCAAATAAACTAACCGGTTTGTTTGTTGCATCCGGGGCAACTGTTCAAGTGAAAGAAAGTTCTGGAAATATTAGGCCTTGGGGCGATGGAAGAGCCAAGCAAATCTGGAAAAAACCTGTCGGTGTTTTAGTGGATAGATACTCAGCCTCTGCCTCAGAAATTTTTGCAGGAGCGATTCAAGATTATAAAAGAGGTATAGTAATTGGCCACAGAACATTTGGAAAAGGTACGGTGCAGCGCCTTGATGATCTTAGTGCGGGTCAGATTAAGATTACTGAATCAAAATTTTATAGGGTCAGCGGTTCAAGCACTCAAGCAAAGGGTATTGAACCAGATATAGTATTGCCCTCTACATGGGACATCGAAGAGACTGGTGAAAGCTCTTTGGATGAGTCACTTCCTTGGGATACCATTAGACCAATTAGGCATAGAATATATAATCTAAATGATTTTGCGATTCAGCGAGCTGCAGGAAATCATATTGATAGGTTATCTAGCGATCCAAACATGCAATATATTCTTAAAATTCGTCAAAAATATGATCAACGTAAAAACAAGAAAGAGCTTTCTCTAAATATTAATGAAAGAAAGGATGACAAGTTAGATAGAAGATCTTGGATTCTAAATGCTGAAAATTCACGTCGAAGCCTTTTAAATATTGATACATTTGATACTTATGGTGATTTAGAAGCATTTAGAGAAGATATTGATTCTGACAAAATATCTTTAGAAAATGACTTTCTGTTGAATGAATCAAAAAACATCATCGTTGATTACTTAAAATTTAGTTCTCAATTAATTGCAGTCAATCAAAATCAATGAAAATTATTTCTTTCAATATTAATAGTGTTAGAGCTAGGCCTCATCAGCTTGAATACATCCGTGATAATCTGGATCCTGATATTATTGGGCTTCAAGAAACCAAAGTACATGATGATGAATTTCCTGTTGAGTTAGTTAATGAGATTGGTTATCACTGTGAATTTTGGGGTCAAAAAGGTCATTATGGAGTAGCTTTGCTAAGCAAAAAGAAACCATTGGAAGTTTCTAAAGGTTTTATAAAGGATACAGCCGAGGATCAAAAAAGGTTTATTCAAGGCAGATATGAGTTTAATAATGATGATCTATACATTTTAAATGGTTATTTTCCTCAAGGTGAAAATAAAAACCATGAAACAAAGTTCCCTAAGAAAGTTAAATTCTACAAGGATTTAAAGTCTCACATCAAAAAGTTACAAAAATCTACTTCAAATATTATAGTGATGGGTGACTTCAATGTAGCCCCATCTAAAAAAGATATTGGTATTGGTGAAAACAACGTCAAGAGATGGCTTCGTGATGGTAAGTGTGCATTTTTACCAGAGGAAATTAAGATGTGGAATTCTATTAAAGATCTTGGGTTTGTAGATAGTTGGAGAGAAGAAAATCCTGATGAAGATTCAATTTATTCTTGGTTTGATTACAGGTCTAGAATGTTTGATGACAACCCTAAAAGAGGTTTAAGAATAGATCACATAATGATTTCGAAAGAGTTAAATGGTCTAATCAAATCAACAGGAATTGACTATGGTGCTCGTGCAATGCAAAAACCATCTGATCACTGCCCTGTATGGGTCAAAATAAATTAATAATACTATCTTTTGTTCTTAAAAAACTCCCTAAGTAAGTTCTGGGATTCTTCTGCCATATGACCACCAGAGTAAGAAACTCTATGATTTAAAAACTCTTTATCGAGAAAATTATCAACCGAAACAACTGCGCCTGACTTAGGCTCCCTTGCTCCAAAATATAAATTTTTTATTCTTGCATTTACAATTGCCATACAACACATGTGACACGGTTCAAGCGTTACGTATATTGATGTATCTGGCAATCTATAATTTTTTATAGTTGCACATGCGAGTTCAATAGCTTCAATCTCAGCATGCCTAACAGGAGAATTTTTTGAAATTGAAGAGTTTTTTCCAGAAGATATAATTTTTTGATCTAAACTTATAATGCAGCCTACTGGTACTTCGCCCATCTTAGTAGCTATTTTAGCTTGATCAATTGCAGCCAACATTAAATCTTTTCTAAACATCAGACTTTTAAGAAAATACTAATTGGTGCCCAGAGCCGGACTTGAACCGGCACGAAGTTGCCTTCGAGGGATTTTAAATCCCTTGTGTCTACCAATTCCACCACCTGGGCAATAATTAATGGAAATGGGATTATACTTTTTATATAGATTTTTTATAAGTAGAACATTAATAAGATCTTTCATTTTGAAGTTTTTTGTTATCTAGCTTGAATAAGAAGATTTTTCATATTATGTTTCACACCATCACATGAATAAGAATAAACATAAATCAAAATATTTATTTGTTGATTTAGATGGATCTTTAATAAAGACTGATCTGTTGTTTGAATCTTTTTGGAGCTATTTTGCTAAAAATAATTTTGCAACAATAAGATGCGCTTACATATTGATGGTTCATGGTTTAGAAGCATTAAAGGCCTTTTTATACAAAAACTCCTTGATTGATGTGAGAAATCTTCCTTATAACCAAAAAGTACTCGACTTTGTAGCTACCTGGAAAAAGGAAAATAGTGGTGAGGTAATATTAATTTCTGCTTCTGAGAACAACTTTGTAAATGAAATATCAAATTATCTAAAGATATTTGACGATGCTTATGGAACTGAAACTAAAAATCTTAAGGGTAAAGAAAAGCTATTTAAAATCAGATCCATTACCAACGATCAAAAATTCGATTACATTGGTAACTCAAAGGATGACATAGTAATTTGGCAGCAATCTTTTAATCAAATTATTGTAAATTCAAATTATTGGCTTAAAAAAAAGGTACAGAAAAATTTTCTCTCAAATGTTTTTATTAACGAAAAACCATCATTGGCAAGGAGTCTTTTTAGACTAATCCGAATTCATCAATGGTCAAAAAATAGCTTATTGTTTTTACCTTTTCTCCTTGGTTTAGCATTTAGTATTGATAACTTTGCGGGACTAAGTATTGGTTTTATTTCATTTTCCTTGCTGGCATCATCGTTTTATATATTTAATGATTTGCTGGATACTCAAAATGACAGATTACATCAAACAAAAAAATTTAGACCCATATCATCAGGTGAGCTATCTTTTAAGTTGATTACTCTTACTTTTTTTGTATTATTTTTTACTTCCTTTTATCTATCAACGTACTTGAATCTCTATTTCCAATCTGTGTTGGTTGTGTATGGAGTAAGTAACTATCTTTATTCAAAGCATTTAAAAAGAATACCTGTTATAGACATTCTTGCTTTAACTTTTATGTATGTTGTAAGAATTATTGCTGGAGCAGTTATTATTATGGCTCCTGTATCAAATTGGTTAATAACATTTTCAGCGTTCTTTTTTCTTTTTTTATCGGCTGCAAAGAGGCTAATTGAAATCAAGAAACTGCCAGAAAGTAACTCTAAGGCTAGAGGATATTTAAAAACAGATGAAAGATTTATTTCAAATATTGTCTATTTTTCAAGCTTAATATCAATTTTAATTCTTTGCTTATATATTAATTCACAACAGGTTCTTCTTACTTACTCAAGGTCAAATGTATTATGGGCAATACCTTTTATATTATTTTATTGGGTTGTCGATACCTTATTTAAGCTAGAGAGAGGTCAAGTTCATGATGACCCCGTAACATATGCTCTAAAGAATAAGAACAGTTATCTTAGTTTTATATTATTTTGTCTTGTTCTGTTTTTAGCAAATTAAAGTGAAGTTTTTTATAAAGTATACTTTTTTTTGTATTATCGCTATAAGCATAAATCTAACCTTACAAAGATTGATATTTAACGAGCTTAGTATTAAATTTATTTATATTTACGCATTAGTTGTAGGAACTCTTGGCGGGTTAATTGTTAAGTATTTGCTTGATAAATATTTCATTTTTAATAGTGTAAGTGCTTCTTTAAATAAAGAATTTAAAAAATTTTCAATTTATACAATACTTGGGGCGACCACTACTCTAATTTTTTGGTTTACAGAAACTACATTTTATCTAATTTATAAAACACATCTTGCAAGAGAGATTGGTGCACTAATAGGATTAACTGTTGGTTATTACGTAAAATATAATTTGGATAAAAAGTTTGTATTTAATAATTAATTATGAAGATATTAAGTGGTTGGGGAAGATTCCCTAAAGTTTATGCAAATGAGGTATTTCCGAATAACATAAAAGAACTTGAAGAAATCCTATCAAAAAATCCTAAATCGTATATTGCGAGAGGAAATGGAAGGTCCTATGGAGATGCTGCAATAAATAAAAATCTTACTATTAATATCACTAAATTAAATAATATTATTAGCTGGGACAAAGAGACTGGTATTTTAAAAGCTGAAGCTGGAACATTGATAAAAGATGTTATTGAGCGCTGCTTGAAAGATGGCTGGTTTCCTTATGTTACACCTGGAACTAAGTATGTAACTCTTGGAGGATCTATTGCATGCGATGTTCATGGTAAAAATCATCATTTGGAAGGCTCATTTGGTAACTATGTGAAATCCTTTGAATTACTTGATAAAAATAATAACCTCATAAAATGTTCACCTGATCAAAATTGTAAATTTTTTAAGTGGACTATTGGTGGCATGGGGCTTACAGGAGTGATTACTCAGTGCACAATACAGTTAAGAAAAATTAGTAACGGATGGATCAATCAAACTTTAATTAAAAACAATAACTTAATTGATACTCTATCGTCCTTTGAAGAATTTAATAGTTCTACTTATTCTGTAGCATGGATAGATTGTCTTGCGAAAGGAAAGAATTTTGGACGATCAATAATTTATACTGGCGAGCATGCAAGTATAGATACTGTATCTAAAAAAAATACTTTTCCTAAAGCCAGAAAAAAAATATTCTCTTTAAAAATAACTCCTCCGAGTTTTATTTTAAATAACCTTACAGTAATGGTTTTTAATTGGCTTTACTTCTCACTTAGGCCTCAAAGAGCTAATAGCATAGTTGATTGGGATAAATACTTTTACCCACTCGATTCTATAGGCCATTGGAACAAACTTTATGGGCAAAATGGTTTCTTTCAATTTCAATGTGTTCTTCCATTAAACAATTCACAAAAAGGATGTGAAGATCTACTAAAATCAATTCAATCAAATGGCTCAGGTGCATTCTTAGCAGTTCTTAAAAGGTTTGGTAAAGGTAATGGACACATGTCATTTCCAATAGAGGGAATAACCATAGCAATTGATTTTAAAGTGTCAAAAAAGAATATTGAGCTAGCAAATCAGCTTCATAAAATCGTCTCTGATTATGAAGGAAAAATTTATCTTGCCAAAGACTCCCTTTTGAAATCTGATATAAGCCAAGAAATAGCTATTAAATCAATGGCTAGTGATTCAGTTCAGGATAATAGAGTGGAGTCACAATTATTCCGAAGATTAAATGCTAAATAAATATAATTTCATATTCATAATTTGTATCATCATTGCTGTAGCACTTACAGCACCTTTTGGCATGCACCCAACTGATCATGAATTCATTGGTTCATTATCATACAGGGTATCATTAGGCCAATTACCATACATCGACTTTGATTATGTTAGGCCGCCATTATCACTATTCCTTCACTCCATTCCATTTTTGGTCACTGAGTCTTACGGCTTTGTCTTGGATAGATTATTTTCTATTTTTCAGATAATTCTAACTTCATATATAAGTGCAAAAATACTTATGGAATCAGAATTTATTTCTGAGGATTTGGTTTTAGCATTTACTGCAATTTTTTTATTTTTTTCGTTGCATAACTTTCCGGCAATGGCATGGCATACCATTGATGGGATTTTATTTGGTGTGATATCGGTATATTTTTTTCAAGCTGAATTTAAGAAAAAAAGTTTTTTTTCTTTATTGATTTCAGGTATTTTTTGTGCATTCTCATTTCTATCTAAGCAAAACTTTATAATTTTATTGCCAGTATTTTTTTTATTGCTTGCATTATCAAATAAAAAGAATGCTCTCGTCTTTTTAATCGGGGCAATGATACCTGTCCTTCTTTTTTTTATATATTTAAACATTACAAACTCATTGGATTATTTTTTTAATAACCAATCAGAAAATAGTAATTTAAAGTCCCTCTTTGATGCACTGGTTTCAGTTTTTTATATTAAAAGCCCGCTAGCAATAATAGCAATTTTATATTTTTGTTCATTTAGACTTATTGCAAAGTATTTTGGAATCAGCGAAGAAAAGTTATTACTTTGTTTTATTTTTTTCATAATAATTCTAAGCATATTAGAAGGCTTTATTTTTTCAACCTCCAATAAGGTTGTATCGCTTTATCAAATTGTTATGGTTGCCTCGATTTGTTTTTTATTTTTGTTTGCATATGAAAGAAGGGTCTACCAAAGCCATTCATTGTTATCACTAATATCTCTAATTACAATTGGATTAACTTCTTCTATTTCATGGGGTTATGCTTACCCTATGCTATACACAGCTCCATATTTAGCGATTCTTTTGAAGACTTATGAATTTAGATACAAGAAAATAAATTACTTCTATGTTGTATTACTTTTTTTCTTATTTTGGATAATTATATCAACAAGCATGTACAGGGATGACTTGAAAATCAATCAGATGAACAATCTTGGCAAGCTTTATCCAAAACTTAATTACATTTTCACTGGTAATGAAAATTACAAAATTTATCAAGAAATTTACAATTTATCGAGAGGTTATAATGTCGAAACTGTTATTCCACATCATCCCCTTTACTCTTATGTAAATGACCAAGTACCAAATTTTAGAGTCGATTGGTTTTTAGATGAGGAAACTGTTTACGAGACTGATAAATATTTAAAGAATATGAAAAATAAGTTATTTATTGTGCATAATAAATGTTTGCAAGATCAAATGAATCATCCCAATCTTCACCAGCTATGTCTTAAAATCTTCAGAAATGGTGATGTTATAAATGTATCTGAAAATTTTTCTCTCCTGAGATTTAATGGTACCTAGAAAAGAAAAAATCATATTAATCATAGGGGCATGTTCTGAAATTGCTTTGGAGTGTGCAAGAGAGTTTGCTAAGAATGGTTATGACATTTTTGCGGTGGGTAAAGATTTGGAAATAGTAACTAAAACTTATGAGCAGTTTAGAGAAAAATATGGAGTTAACATCAAAAACTATGAACTAGACATTAATGATGGACATAAATTTAGTCAATTTATTAGCACACTGCCTGCTCTTCCAGATGTATGTCTGTTGGCGGTGGGAATGCTAGGTGAACAGAATAATGATCAGCTTTCAGTTGAAAAAGCCTCTAGAATTATAAAAACTAACTTTGAAGGTCCTGCCCTTTTTTTGGGGGAGATAGCAAATCTCTTTGAGCAAAGAGGATCGGGGGTAATTATTGGTATTGCCTCTGTGGCAGGTCTTAGAGGTAGAGGCTCAAATTACATCTATGGATCATCAAAATCAGGATTAATCTCTTTTCTTTCTGGATTACGAAATAGGCTTTTTAAATCTGGAGTAAATGTATTGACTGTAATCCCTGGATTTGTTCAAACCAAGATGTTGAGTGGGATTTCGCCACCAAAAATACTTGTAACAAGGCCCGATCATTTAGCAAAGAAAATCTATAAGAACAGATCTAAAGACATAATTTATTCTTCGTTTAAATGGGTAATAATAATGAAAATTATCAACCTAATCCCAGAAAAAATATTTAAAAGATTGAAACTTTAGAACAAATTGCCATCTTATTCCCACTCAATAGTAGCAGGCGGTTTGCCTGAAATGTCATAAACCACCCTGCTTACATCCTCTAACTCGTTTACGATTCTATTAGATACTTTGCCCAAAAAATCAAATGGAAGATCTGACCACTCAGCAGTCATAAAATCAACTGTCTTAACTGCTCTCAAAGCTATAACATTTGCATAACGCCTTTCATCGCCAACAACACCAACAGATTTCACAGGCAGGTATACACAAAATGCTTGGCTCACCTGATCATATAAACCCTCTTTTTTTAGTTCTTGAGTAAATATTGCATCCGCTTCTTGAAGTATAGAAATATTATCTTGATTTATCTCGCCTAATATTCTTACTCCAAGCCCAGGACCTGGAAAAGGATGTCTTTTTAGAATTTCATCTGGTAAACCCAATAAGGAACCCATTTTTCTAACCTCATCTTTAAATAAATCTCTTATTGGCTCTACTAAGCTCATTTTCATTTCATCTGGTAAACCGCCAACATTATGATGAGATTTTATAATCCTGGCCTCCTTTGATTCTGATTCTGAGGACTCTATAACATCTGGATAAATTGTTCCTTGTGCTAAGAAACTTATTTCACTAGTAGCATGTAAATTTACTGATTCATTATCAAAAACATCTATAAAAGTCCTGCCAATAACTTTCCTTTTTTGCTCAGGATCAGTTACTCCCTTGAGGTGTCTGTAAAATGTTTTTTTGGCATCCACAACCTCAAGATTTAGATCAATCTTATTTTTAAAAAGACCTACCACCTCTTGAACTTCATTTTTTCTTAACAGGCCATTATCAACAAACATGCAGATTAGATTTTTGCCTATCGCCTTATCGAGTAACATAGCAGTCACAGATGAGTCAACGCCTCCAGATAATCCTAATAGAACCTTTTTATCACCGACTTGGGCTTTAATTTCCTGTATTCTTTGATTAATTAAATCGTCTAATCTCCATGTCTTTTGTGATTTACAGATTTCTATTATGAAGTTTTCGATAATTTTTTGACCCCCGCTAGTGTGTGTCACCTCTGGATGAAACTGAAGAGCATAATAAGGCTTATCTATATGTTCCATTGCTGCAATAGGCGCAGATTCGGTTGAGGCACTCAAAATAAAACCGTCAGGTAGGATTGAAACATGATCTCCGTGACTCATCCAAACATCTAGATTATCTATATCTAGACCATTAAAGATTTTTGATGAGTACTCAATCTTTAATTCTGCGTGACCAAACTCCTTCATAGAGGAAGTTTGTACGCAACCTCCATTTTGCTCTGCAAGTGTTTGCATCCCATAACAAATGCCAAGAATAGGAATATTTAAGTTAAAAACAGTTTCTGGAATCCTTGGAGTATTTTCTTTGATTACAGATTCTGGTCCTCCTGAAAGAATAATGCCCTTAGGATTTAAAGAGGATATTTTCTCAGGTGCAATATCCCATGGAAATATTTCTGAATATACTCCCAGCTCTCTTACTCTTCGTGCTATTAGTTGAGTATATTGAGAGCCAAAGTCTAAAACTAGAATACTATCAAGATCTGGCTTCGATAAGGAATTATTAATGCTCATTCTATTAGATGAGATATTTGATCGATTAGCTTTGAGATTTCAGGTTTATTATTCTTAATTTCTTGCGGTGATAGTCCTTCAAGTTCGTGCGGAAATACTAACCATTTATCAGTTTCATAAAGGTAATAATCTGGTTTTCTATCTGTTTTATTTTTTGCTGGCTTAAAATAAGGCGTTGCAACCCTTATTTCGGGTGTATTTTTTTTACAAGCGAACTTTAGGTCAGAAATTATCTTTTCAATAGAGATGCCAGTATCATGGACATCATCAACTATAAGCAGCGAATCTTCAGATTCAACTTGCTTGATAATATAGTTAAGTCCATATACTTGAACTTCACTTTCTCTTTGATTGATAGCTTTATAGTGAGAGGTTCTGATGGCAATGTGATCAGAAGCAACGCCTAGAACACTAAAAAGTTCTTGAACAGCAATCCCTATTGGCGCTCCGCCCCTCCAAACACCAATAATATAATTTGGCCTGTAGCCATCCTCATAGACTTGTAAAGCAAGATTGAATGAGTCCTGAATAAGATCTTCGGCTCTAATAAAATGCTTTTCCATGGCTAATTATATATTGATAACCACTAAATTTAAGAGAAGAGCTGAATAACTTTTTAGTAGTTCATGCTCAATTTAAGCATATATTGTCTTGGTGGAATTAATTCTAAACCGGTAGCTGCAACTCCAAACACATCTGTCATACTGGAATTAACTCCA
>MDTG01389612.1_pt1 | contig 11365 bp, 10 predicted proteins | sample 811421 | NCBI WGS metagenome assembly MDTG01 (sample SAMN05326645, study PRJNA326480) | marine metagenome | isolation source: seawater | place: Pacific Ocean: South East | collected 2011
ATTATTTTAGTAAAGTTATATATTTATATCTTGTAAATAACTGAATTTACATTCATACCTGCACCAACGCTAGCAAAAATTATGGTATCATTTTTATATAATTTGTGGTCAACAATTTCATTCCTCAAAACCTGATCGAATAGAGTTGGAATTGTAGCTACTGAACTATTGCCTAAAGACTCGATATTCATTGGTAAAATATTTTCTGGAAGCTCTTTATTATATAATTTAAACAATCTTTTAACTATTGCTTCGTCCATTTTCATGTTAGCTTGATGTATGAAAACTTTTTTTATCTCTTCTATGTCTAAATTTGCTTCGTCAATGCATTTTTTTATTGCATCTGGAACTTTTTTTAAAGCGAATTCATAAACTTTTCTCCCCTTCATTTTAATATATTTATGAGTGTCGGTTGGGTTATATGAACTATCAAAATTTAAAATATTCACCTCATTGTTATCAGTATATGTGACAGATTTGTATGCAATTACTCCATTTTCAGAATTGGTTTTCTCGATTATAACCGCGCCCGCTCCATCAGAAAAAATCATTGAATCTCTGTCAAAATTGTCAACTACTCTTGACAATGTTTCAGCACCGATAACTAAACACTTTTTAGCTGCCCCTGCTAAAATAAAGTTATATGCCTGTATAACTCCCTCTAGCCACCCTGGACATCCGAAAATTAAATCATAAGCAACACAATTTGGGTTTTTTATATTTAAATTGGCCTTGACTTTAGACGCAAGACTAGGCATTAAACCCGATTGTTTTGATCCAAAATCTGTATCACCAAAATTATGAGCAAAAATTATATAGTCTATAGATTCCTTTTCCTTCTCATCAGATTCTAAGGCCTTAATTGCTGCCATGGTTGCTAAATCAGAAGTATTATGATTTATATCTGCGTATCTTCTCTCTTTAATACCAGTTATAGAAGAAAACTTCTCAATAATTTCTTGATTCTTTTTTAAGAATGGATTACCTTCTTCGTCTAAAAAAGAGGTTTGTAAAAATTTCTCATTTTTTATTGCAAGATCTGGAACATAACATCCGGTTTTTTTAATTATTACTCCCATTTAATTTTAAATTTCAAATTTAAAATTCTTATTACAAATCACTTTCATTACAATAAAAATTTGAACGATTTTCAAGCACAAAAATTTTGAAAAATAAAGAATCTTACTTGTTGTTTTCTATTGATTTATATGCTTTTGTGTATTCACTTACACTTGGGCAACTACATACTAAGTTACGATCTCCAAAAGCTTCGTCGACTCTCCTTACAGTGGGCCAAAATTTATTTCTTGAAATATATTTTAAAGGATATAATGCCTTTTTTCTACTGTATTTAAAAGGCCACCTGTCTGCTGTTGCCATCAATTCTGTGTGAGGTGCGTTCTTTAAAACACTATGTTCGTCATGGTAATCTATTTCAGAAATTTCTGCAGCTATTGAAATCATAGCGTCACAAAATCTATCTATTTCTTTCAAATTTTCACTTTCGGTAGGTTCAATCATCATTGTACCGGGCACTGGAAAAGAGACAGTGGGCGCGTGAAAACCATAATCCATAAGTCTTTTAGCTAAATCAACCACTTCTATATTTTTCTCTTTAAACCCGCGTAAGTCAATAATTAATTCATGTGCTGAACGTCCTTTATCACCCACATACAATATTGGAAAAGCACCGTCAAGTCTTTCTTTGATGTAATTAGCACTTAATATTGCTGTTTCAGTAGACTTCTTTAAACCAGAGGGACCCAATAGTTTTATATATCCGTAAGAAATTATACATGCCATAGCTGATCCCCAAGGAGCCGATGAAATTGAATCAATTGCTTTATTTCCACCAGTTTTCACAATTGGATTTGATGGTAAAAAGTCCTTAAGATGTTCAGCTACGGAGATCGGACCTACACCTGGGCCACCTCCTCCGTGAGGTATGGCGAATGTTTTGTGTAAATTTAAGTGACAGACATCCGCACCTATTTCTTTCGGACTAGTTAAACCAACCTGTGCGTTCATGTTGGCTCCATCCATATATACTTGTCCCCCATTTTCATGAATTAATTGTGTGATACTTTTTATGTTCGATTCAAAAACACCATAGGTGGAAGGGTATGTTATCATCAAAGCAGCTAAATTGTTAGCATGCTCAATAACGTGTTTTTTGAGCTCTTCAAAATCAATATTTCCATTATTATCAGTTCCTGTAACAACAACCTTCATTCCTGCCATAACTGCCGAAGCTGGATTAGTTCCGTGAGCGGAAGAAGGAATTATACAAATATTTCTATGTTTATCACCATTGGATATATGGTAAGCTCTTATGACCATTAAACCAGAAAATTCTCCTTGTGCTCCAGAATTTGGTTGCAATGAGGTGGATGAAAAGCCAGTGATTTCATTAAGCATTTTCATTAAGGAATTTAAAACTTCCTTATACCCTTCGGCTTGATTTGTTGGTGAAAAAGGGTGAATATTTCCCCATTCAGGAAAACTTAGCGGTATCATTAGGTTTGCACTATTTAACTTCATAGTACAGGACCCAAGAGATATCATCGAATGATTGAGTGCTAAATCCTTCCTTTCTAAGGACTTAATATATCTCATCATTGATGTTTCAGATTGGTAGGAGTTAAAAATTTTATTTGTTAAAAAACTACTTTCTCTCTTAATTTCTGGAGGTATTGCATTTTTTGTGGTAATCTTATTTGATTTGATTTTAATTCCAGTATAAATTTCAAACACATTATTAATATTTTCTAAATCCTTTTCGGTTGTCGTTTCATTTATTGAAATAGAAACGTGATAGTTATCAGGATAGTTAAAATTAATTTCGTTTTTTTCAGCAATTGTTTTGAGTTTTTTCGAGTTAATTTTAAGATGTAATGTGTCAAAATAATATTTATTTAATTGCTTTAAATTTAAACTATTTAAGAGTTGTTCGAGTTTTTTTGCCTTGCTGTGAATATCAAATGCAATTTTTTTTAACCCATTCGGACCATGATAAACAGCATACATCCCAGCCATCACTGCTAATAAAACTTGTGCTGTGCAAATATTAGAAGTAGCTCTTCCTCTTTTAATATGTTGCTCACGTGTTTGCAAAGCCATTCTGAGAGCTGGATTACCATCTATATCGACAGTTTGACCAATTATTCTGCCTGGAATATTTCTTTTGTAGATCTCCTTTGTAGCAAAAAATGCTGCATGTGGGCCACCGTAACCTAATGGAATTCCAAATCTTTGTGAAGTACCAACGACTACATCAACGTTAAACTTTCCAGGAGCCTCAAGCAAAGTAAGGGCCAACAAATCTGTTCCAATCACAACTGGAATTTCGGTTTTAGATAAAACTTTTGATATCTCCGAAATATTTAAAATATTTCCTGAAGTTCCTTGATATTGAAAAAAAGCTCCAAAAATTTTTTTTCCACCTTTAAAATCATTCGGATCACCAATACGTAAATTAATTCCCAAGGGTTGGGCTCTCGTTTTCATTACCGAAATTGTTTGCGAGAAAGTATTTTTATCTACAAAAAAATCAATACAATTTCTTTTAATTTTTTCTGAATTTCGAGTTGAAAAAAGCATACCCATAGCTTCAGCTGCTGCGGTACCCTCATCAAGTAATGAAGCATTTGAAATTTTCATTCCTGTAAGGTCGCATATGAGTGACTGATAATTAAATAAAGCTTCAAGACGTCCTTGAGCAATTTCAGCTTGATAAGGTGTGTATGCAGTATACCACCCGGGATTTTCTAAAATGTTTCTTTGAATTACGGCAGGCATTATTGATGGGTGATAACCCAAGCCAATGTAGTTTTTGAAAAGCTTATTTTTTTTTGATAAAGTTCTTATTAAAATATTGAATTCGTCCTCTGAAATTGCTTTATCAAGTTTTAATTCATTTTCTAAAAGAATATTGTTCGGAATAGTTTCATAAATTAGCTCATCAATGGAGTTAACTCCTAATGCATTGAGCATTTTTTTAATTTCTTTTTTATTGGGACCAATATGTCTATCTGAAAATATCATACGTAAAATTAAATTAAATGTTAACTTTTCTGAAACGTATTTTGCAAAATAGGGTAGAAGTTTTCAACCTAAATCAATTTTTTATGAACATTATTAAAATAAGAGTCATTTGAAAAGTATACGAGAACTAATTTCGGCTTATGTGAATGAAAATTTTCATGTTTCATTAATGTTGGTTTTCTATTTTGAGTTAACTAACATGTATGTTGGAAGAAGAAAGAATCTTGAAGAATATATATTTGTATTCTTCCTTACCTTTCTAGCTTACAATTATTTAAGAAAAAACATATTCAAAACAAACAAACGATTAAATTCTTTTTTAACCCCTATTTATTTTATTGGAATTGTATATACCAGTATTTACTTTTTTTATCTTGATTTGTTAAATAAGTCTTTAATTGTATTTTTAACTTGTTTGACTTTTTTTTATAAAAATCAATACATATCAAACAAGTCTTTAAGATCAAATCCAATAACAAAAATTTTGACGATTTCACTTAGTTGGGCATTGTTAACCTGTATTTTTCTAAATCCAAATATTCCAAAAATTTCAAAGTTTGAAATTTTTCATTTTTTTGAGAGGTTATTTTTACTAATCTCGGTTTGTTTAGTGTTTGAAATAAAGGATTACAATGAAGATTCATCATTCCAAATGTCTTTGCCAAATAAATACGGAATTGGAGTCACAAGAATAGTAGCTGTTTTTTTTATATATGTTACTCTTTTTTTTCTTTTTCAGAGTTTTAAACATTTTTCACTTTATGTAATTTCAATTTTAACAGCATTGCTGTTAACTCAAATTTTAATTTTAATAGTCAAACCAAAGTCAGATTTTTATTTTACAAGGTTTTGGACAGAAGCAATACCAGTAGTGGCATTTATAATTTTAAAAATTAATTTATAGCTGGTTTTTATTTTAAGAGGAGGGAATTTATTTCCAGTGTTTTTTAGAAGACATAATTACCTTTTTTTCATTTAATTTTTTGTATCGGATAACTTTAAGTTGGATTTTTTTGTCAAAGGATCCTATTATTTGTGCTGCTAATATAGCAGCGTTCTTTGCTCCATTCAAAGCTACCGTTGCAACAGGAACCCCACCTGGCATTTGCAAAATAGATAAAATCGAGTCCCAACCATCAATTGAGTTTTTTGATTTGATAGGTACCCCAATTACAGGAATAGGTGTAAGTGATGCAACCATGCCAGGTAAATGGGCTGCACCACCAGCTCCTGCAATTATTACATTTATTCCATTTTTAACTGCATTTTTTGCATAAGCGAACATTTTTTTTGGAGTTCTGTGTGCCGAGACAATGTCAATATCGTAACTCAATTTTATTTCATCTAAAAATTTTGATGCTTCATTCATTACTGGCAAGTCAGATTCACTTCCCATAATTATTCCAATTTTTTTCATTCTGTAGAGATTATTTTTATTTTATTTTTTAAAATTCTTGCTTTTGAAATAGCCTCATCTAATTTCTCATCTGTAATAGTTATGTGTCCCATTTTCCTGTAAGGTTTTGTTATTTTTTTTCCATAAATATGAGGAAAAACCCCGTCTATGTCAAAAGCTTTGTAAATGTTATGATAAGAGGCTTTACCGTTATGGTTAATTTCTCCAACTAAATTTACCATTACACTCGGTAAAATTTGAGTGACACTTCCTAAAGGCAGATCACAAATCGCTCGTATATGTTGTTCGAATTGACATGTAATACATGACTCGATTGTTAAGTGTCCGCTATTATGAACTCTTGGTGCAATTTCGTTAACCAGTACATCACCATCTCGGGTACAAAATAATTCAATAGCTATTAGCCCTACGTGATTGAGAGATTTTGATACCAAATCTGCAATTTCCAAAGACTTAAGTTTAATCTTTTCGGGAATTCTTGACGGAAGAATAACATATTCTACCTGATTTGATTTCTGATTAAATTCCATTTCCAAAACAGGGAAAGATTTACTCTTGCCAGACTTGTTTCGAGCAACTAAAACAGACAACTCATGCTTTATGTCTACAAATTCCTCCATAACACAGCTATTTTCATTAACTCCATCTAAGTCAGAGAAAGATTGGACTAGTTTAACGCCTTTGCCATCGTAACCCATTGTCTCGGATTTCCATATAAAAGGGTATTTAGATTTAGTTTTAAAAATATATTTAGACAAGCTTTTTTTGTTATCAAATCTTTTGTAATCAGATGTTGGAATTTTATTTTTTTTGAAAAAATCTTTTTGGATGCCTTTATTTTGTATTAGCTCTATATTCGATGGGCTTGGAAAAACTTCAATTCCTTCTTTTTCTAGTCTGTAAAGTGCTTTGACATTAACATGTTCAATTTCAATTGTAATGATGTCTACTTTTTTTCCAAAATTATAAACATCCTGATAATTGTTAAAATCTCCTTTGAAATATAAGTCACAGCACTTTGAACACGGACAATCAGGATTGGGATCTAAAATATATGTTTCTATGCTCCATTTCCTAGTAACATTTATTAACATTTTGCCAAGTTGGCCTCCTCCTAGTATACCGAGTTTTTTCCTTAGAAAAGAAGTTTTCATATTCATTTACAAAAATAGGGATATAGACTTATCATTTAACAAAAACTAAGTTCAATTTTGGGTATATTTATAATATTAAAGAATGGATGAATGATTAACATTGTTATTTTTGGTAAGCCAGGCGCAGGCAAAGGAACTCAAGCAGAATTTTTAAAATCCAAATATAATTTGATCCATATTTCCACTGGAGATTTGTTTAGACATCATATATCAAATAAAACCGAGATGGGATTAAAAGTGACTTCGATCATAGAGGATGGAGACTTAGTTCCAGACAAATTAACTATAGATATCTTAGAAAATGAGGTAAAAAAACACAATAATACAAACGGTTTTATTTTCGATGGTTTTCCCAGAACAATTAATCAAGCAAAAAAATTAGATGATTTTTTAAAGTCATTATCAATGCAAATAAGTTTCACCATCGCTCTTGAGGCAGATGACGAAATTTTACTTCATAGGCTTTTAAAAAGGGGTGAAACTAGTGGAAGAAGTGATGATATTAACAAAGTGAAAATTTTGAATAGATTTCAAGAGTACAATGAAAAGACTTTGCCATTAAAGGAATTTTATTCAAAACAAAATAAATTATTTGCGATTAATGGAGTTGGAGATATTAAAGTCATTTCTGAGAGACTTATTTCAATAATTGAAAATAGTTAACATGACCGAAGATAATTTCGTCGATTATGTGAGTTTAAATGTCAGGTCTGGTAGCGGTGGGAAAGGTTCTTCCCATTTAAGAAGAGAAAAATTTGTAGCTAAAGGAGGCCCAGATGGTGGAGATGGAGGAAAAGGCGGAGATATTGTTTTTGAAGGAGACGCAAACATTTGGACTTTATACTCATTTAAGTTCAAAAAACATTTCAAAGCTGGACATGGTGGAGATGGAGGAAGAAATAAAAGAACTGGTAAGAAGGGAGAGGATGTCGTAATTAAAGTTCCACTAGGAACGACAATTATAGAAAAAAAATCGAAACAGCTTTTAGCTGAAATCACTGAGAATAATAAAAAAATTATTTTGCTTCGAGGGGGACTTGGAGGAAGAGGTAATTGTTATTTTAAGTCTGCTACCAATAGAACTCCACGATATTCTCAAAAAGGAATATCAGGTGAGGAAGCAATAATAACTTTAGAATTAAAAATATTTGCTGATGTTGGATTAGTTGGTTTTCCAAATGCAGGAAAATCAACCCTACTTGCTTCAATTACATCAGCAAAACCAAAGATTGGTAACTATGAGTTTACTACATTAAAACCAAACTTAGGTATTGTTGGTTATAAAGATTTTAAAACATTTGTTGTTGCAGATATACCAGGAATTATTAAAGGAGCATCCTCCGGAAAAGGCTTGGGGCACTATTTTTTAAGGCATGTAGAAAGAAACTCAATTCTACTTTTTTTGATCTCTGCAGAGCATGATATTCATAAGAGATTTTTAATTCTTAGAGAAGAAATGTTAAAATTTAATCCAGAGTTATTGGACAAAAAGTTTATTGTTGCAATATCAAAGATTGACCTTATTGAAGCATCAAAAAGAGACCTTTTTTTAGACAAAGTAAAAAAAGATTTTAAGTCAATTTCTGTTTTAGTTTTGTCTTCAGTAATCAACTTGGGATTAAATTCACTTAAAGATGAATTATGGGATGCTTTAAATTCTAATCAGATTGAATAATTATTTACTCTTTTTTCTAATTTTTTTAAACTTGTACAGTCAAAAAGAGCATCCTTTTGAAAATCTAAATTTTATAAATATCACATCTGATAGCAATAATGAAATTTTTGAACAAGAAGTGCTAAAATTTAAAAATGACGAATTATCCGAAATAGCAATGATCAAAGAAGAGATTTTGGTAGCTTCAAAATTCAGAGACTTAAAAAAACTTATATTACTACTTAATCGCCGGATTGAAATTGAGGGTGAAAGTCCAGATTTACTTTACCAACTAGGAGGAACATACGGAATCCTTGCTTTCAAAAAAAAGAATTTCTTTTCAATTACTTACTTAAATGAAATGCTTGAATGTTTTTCTAAAGCCTTGGATTTAGATCCGACTCATGTCCCAACTCTAGAAGCTTATATTGATGTACTTTATAGCTTGCCTAAAATTCTTGGTGGTGACAAAAAGAAAGCCTCTAGACTTGCTGAAAAACTAACTCAAATAAGTAAAATAAATGGCTTTTTGTCTTTGGCCACAATTTATTTTAAAAATGAAAACAATAAAATGTCGAAATTTTATCTTAATGCTTTTTTTCAAGAATTGTCAAGACTTTACATTTGTAAAAGTGAGGAATTAATAAAATTTTATTCAAAGCAATCAAATAATTTTCCAATTAAAATTTCTCAGATAACTTCTTTTTTTGGGAAAGAAGTTGATTCAGGTTTATGTGCTTTAAATTTTTATTTGGACAGCCCTAACTTTAAAAAAAACCTTTATTCATTGGAATGGATTTATTTTTTAAAATCTAAACTAACTTTTTTGAATGGTAATCGTGAGGAATCTTTTAGGTTTTTAAAATTGTCTCTGGATTTAAATCCTGATTTTGAATTAAGCCAGACTTTTTTAAAAAATAATTTCTAACCAATTAAGTATGATTTTAATTTACTGCACAAAAACTTCACCTAGAATAGAATATGTTTTTGATCATATTTTAAAATTAACCTTACATCAAAAATTCTATATTACAAATTCAAAGCCAGAATTTATTGATTATAGAGGGTACAAATTTAGCTATGCAAGTGCCCCAGTTTCTAATGAGTTATTTTTCCAATCATATGGATTACTTGAAGAAACGGGACTGAATAATCTCATAATTAAAACTTTTGAATGGGAAAATATAAAATGCTTCTTTAAAGTTGGTAAAAAATCTGCGATACCTTTTGATATTTTTTCTGCTATTTTCTTCTTGTTATCAAGGTATGAAGAATACATGCCTCACTCAAGCGATAATCTTAGTCATTTTAGCTATCAAGAAAGTTTTGCCTATAAAGAAAACTTTTTAGAAACACCTATAATTGATATTTGGATAGAAAAACTTGTGTCTATTTTGAAAAATACAATAAATTTAAAATGTAAAATTGATTCAAATAACGAGAAAGCATCAATCATAATTAGTTCACAACATACTTATAAATACACCAATAAGTATCCATTCGAGTCCTATATGATTTGGTTTAAAAATTTGATAAACTTAAATTTATGGGAAGTTATTGAACATTTTTTTGTTTTTTTAAAAATCATACCTGACCCATGGGAGATAGACAATCACATAAAAAATCTGTTAATATCATTAAAAATTAAAGTTCTATTTTTTTTCCCTTTTTCTTCTAATTCATTTTTTAATAATGAGACTCCAAAAACAAATGAATATTTCAAAACTTACATTAAGGATTTTTTTGATATTTTTAAAATAGGCCTTTTACCTTCTAATAATGCGATTAAAAAGCTCGAAACTTTTGAATTAGAAAACTCCAACATTTCTAATTTAGTTCACACAAAAATTAATGGAATTTTACTTAAGGATGGTCTAAATAAGATAAGCGAGGATTATAAAAATCTTATATCTATGGACGAAGCTAAAGACTTTTCCATGGGATATATAGATGCATTTGGTTATCGAGCTAGCACTTGTATGTCTTTCTTCTTTTATGACCTTTCAAGCGAAACTAAAACTAGTCTTAATGTAACGCCATTTTGTGCTCACCAAAGATTGATAGAAAGCACAAATCTTAATAAAGTGATTGATAAAATTCAAAATTTTAATGAAATATCGAAAAAATATTCTGGTTGTTTTTCAATCATATTGAATAATGAAATTTTTGAAAAATCAGTAAAAAATAGCAAGCGTAGATCACATTTTTTGTCCGTAATAGAAACCCTGAGTAATTTAATTTAAAAAACAAATTGATTTCTTCGTGTTTATTAAGTTTATAAAAAGAAATATATTTAAGCTTTAAAATTAAAATGGATATTAAAAAATCACAAAAAAAGGTTGATGATTGGATAAAAAAATACGGGGTTAGATATTTTGATGTTATGACAAATATGGCAATTTTAACTGAAGAGGTTGGCGAAGTTGCAAGAATAATAAGTCGGAAATATGGTGAGCAAAGTACAAGAAAAGGAGATCAGTCTCTAAATTTATCTGAAGAGTTATCAGATGTGCTGTTTGTAGTTTTTTGCATAGCCAATCAAACCAATATTGATTTGCAATCTGAATTTGATAAAAAATTAATTAAAAAGTCAGTAAGAGATTCGGTGAGGCACAAACAAAACAAAAAATTATTTTGAAATGTATGATCTCAGTTTCACATCCAAATAAAATTGTAAAAGCGTGTTTGTCATTAACCGGTTCAAAAAGTATAACAAATAGGTTACTAATTTTGAAGAGTATTTATCCGTTACTAAAAATTAAAAATAAGTCTGAATCTCAGGACTCAGTCCTCTTAGAGAGGGCTCTGAATTCTTCTTCAAAAATAAAAAACATTGGTCATGCTGGCACAGCAATGCGTTTTCTTATCTCTTATTACTCAATATTAGAAAACCAAGAAGTTATTTTAAAGGGTTCAAAAAGAATGCATGAGAGACCGATTCATCCCTTAATTGATTGTTTGAGATTAGTTGGTGCTGAAATTGTTTATCTCGAGAAAGATGGTTTTCCACCAATAAAAATTAAGGGGAAAAAACTAAATTTCAAAAATGTAAAAATTTCTTCTAACATTAGCAGTCAATTTATTTCATCCATCTTG
>MDTG01011593.1_pt1 | contig 11364 bp, 14 predicted proteins | sample 811421 | NCBI WGS metagenome assembly MDTG01 (sample SAMN05326645, study PRJNA326480) | marine metagenome | isolation source: seawater | place: Pacific Ocean: South East | collected 2011
TGCTCATTTTATAATTGTAATGCCTGTGGTCGGATTATTAGAGAAAACAGATCCAATTCCTATGAGTATTTCAGAGCCAGTGCTAACTGGTGGTGCAGATCCAGCGCTCGCTAGGAAGAGTAATGAAAAGATTTAATATAAAAAGTCTTTTATTTATCACCACTTTTTTATTAGCGTCTTCAGCTAAACTTTACAGCGCTGGAGGAGAGGCCGAACCTTTAAAAGTTGATTGGAGCTTTAAAGGAATAACTGGTAAATTCGACAGAGCTTCACTTCAAAGAGGATTTCAGGTTTACAAAGAAGTTTGCTCCTCTTGCCATTCGATGCAGTATCTAAGTTACAGAAATCTTGGCGAGCCAGGTGGCCCTGAGTTTTCAGTACAAGAGGTAAAAGCTATAGCAGCGAGTGTAGAAATTACTGATGGTCCAGATGACCAAGGTGAAATGTTTACAAGACCAGGAAGGCCTGCAGATAAATTTAAAAATCCATACCCAAATGTGAAAGCTTCTATTGCTGCAAACGGTGGAGCGTATCCACCTGATATGTCGGTTTTAGTAAAAGCAAGACCAGGAGGTTCTAACTATATTTACTCAGTTTTAGTAGGATATGAAGATCCACCAGCGGGCGTAACATTGGATGATGGAGTTTATTACAATAAATATATGATCGGTAATAAAATTAAAATGTCATCTCCCTTAAGTGATGATATCGTTGAGTACTCAGATGGAACACAAGCTACAGTAGACCAAATGGCCAAAGACGTTACAACATTTTTATCTTGGGCAGCAGAACCAGAACTAGAAGAAAGACACAGAACAGGTGTTAAAGTTATCATTTATCTAATACTTTTGACAACTCTAGTTTATTTGAGTATGAAAAAAATCTGGTCACGGATTGACACGGAAGTATAAGACGTCTCCATCTTTTACAATATAATCTTTACCTTCTATTCTAAGTTTTCCGTTTTCTTTACATTTTTCAGCACTTCCATATTTAATAAAGTCTTCGCAAGATACTGTTTCAGCTCTAATAAAATTTTTCTCAAAGTCGGTATGAATTACACTAGCAGCCTTCGGTGCTAAAGTATTCTTTTCTACAGTCCAGGCCCGACTTTCTTCAGGTCCGGAAGTGAAAAAAGTATCAAGTTTTAAAAGCTCATACCCCTCTTTTATTAATTGCTTAAGTCCCGTTTTATCTAATCCGATTTCTCTCATAAAAGTCTCTCTTTCATTCTTATTTAAGCTCATAATTTGATCCTCAATATCAGCGCAAATAAATACAACTTTCTCATCTGAGTACTTTTTTTTAATTTCTGCTGTAAATGAATTTCCTTTTACTAGGCTCTCTTCGTCAACATTACAAACAATAATTTTTGGCTTTATGCTTAAAAGACCTAAAGTCGATAAGAATTTTTTTTCACTATCATCTTTTACAATTAAATCTTTCCCTTCATTTAAGTGCATAAGTTTTTCTTCTAATATTTTAATTTGTTTTTCTTCAAGTAATTTCTTTTTTCCTTTCTCAAGTTTTTTCTGAATAAGATCAATATCTGATAGAACTATCTCTGTTTTAATGGTTTCTAGATCATCAACAGGGTTAATTTTTGTATTTACATGAGTAATCTTATCTGACTCAAAGCATCTAACTAAATGAACAATGGCATCTACTTCTCTAATATGAGAAAGAAATTTATTACCTAATCCCTCACCTTTTGATGCTCCTTTAACAAGGCCAGCAATATCTACAAAAGTAATATTGGTATATATTTTTTTTTTTGATTTTGATAATTCAGAGAGTCTATCTAATCTTTCATCAATAACATCTACAATTCCAACATTTGGGTTAATAGTACAAAAGGGAAAGTTTGCTGCTTCTGCATTTTTAGATGCAGTTAATGCATTAAAAAGTGTAGATTTTCCTACATTAGGAAGCCCTACGATACCACATTTAAATCCCATTAAGATCTTGATTTACTTTACTTGAGAATAGATCAATCTTCTTATCAATAAGAGTCGGTAACTGCTTAACAATGTTCTCCGTAATCTCATTTATTTTTTCTTCCTCATCATCTTTGAAATCTTCAAGTACATGACTGTTGACTTTTTTCCTCTGTTTTGGATGACCAATACCTATTCTTACTCTTGAATAATCTTTACCAATAAATTTATCAATAGACTCAATTCCATTATGTCCAGCACTGCTTCCACCAAACTTTGCTTTTATTTTTCCAAAGTCAATATCCATGTCATCATGAAAAACAAAAACATCTTTTGCATCAATTTTAAAATAATCAATTAACTCTTTAATAGCTGTTCCAGAATTATTCATAAAAGTTAATGGTTTAATCGCATATATTTTTTTTTCATCAATGTTACCTGTTGTCAGCAGTCCTTTAAATTTTGGTTTTTGTTTGGATAGTTTAAAATGAGTGTTTATAGCATCTATAATTTTAAAGCCAATGTTGTGTCTTGTATTAGTATAGTTAGATCCAGGATTTCCTAACCCGACAAGTAAAAGCATATTTTTAATTATTTCTTCTCAGCTGGTTTTTTCTCTTCAGGTTTTTTATCGCCACCTTCTTTAGCTTTATCATCTTTTTTAGCGGCATCTCCATCCTTAGTAGCAGCTGCTTCAGCACCTTCAGCTGGGACTTCACCTTCAGCACCCTCAGCTGCAGCTTCCCCTTCAGCTGGTTTTTCTGGTTCTTTAATTACAGTTGGCGAGGCAACTGTAGCAATAACAAAGTCTCGATCTGTAATAGTTGGAACAACATCGCTCCCAAGCTTAACTGAGGATATCTTAATACTAGTTCCAATATCTGTACCCGCTAGATCAACAACAATTTCATTTGGAATATCTTCTGCGGGACATTTTAATTCAACTTTTCTTCTAACTATATTTAATACTCCACCTCTTTTTAATCCTGGAGAGTCTGGATGGTTGATAAATTTTACAGGAATTTCTAAAATGATTTTCTTACCCGAAACTATTCTCATAAAGTCTATATGTATTGGCTCTTCAGAGACAACATGAAAAGCAACTTCTCGTGGAATTACTTTTTCTTTTTTTCCGTCTATGTCTAATTCTAAAACTTTAGATAAAAAAGTTTCTGAATATACTAGACTTTTAATATCTTTTTTTTGCACTGATATGTTTTGATTAGCAGCTTTACCACCATATAAAATTGCAGGTATTAACCCCTCTGATCTCAATTTGTTATTGGATCCGGAAGAGGTGCTCTCTCTTTTAATAGACTTTAAATTACTCATAATATGCAGAAGAGGGTATATAACCTAAGTTTTTTACCAAAACAAGAGTTAATTAAATAAATCTGACACAGAATTAGAATTTGCTATTCTTTTAATGGCCTCTGACATTAAAGACGATATTGATAATACCTCTATTTTGTTGTTATTTTTAATTTTCCCTGAGTTATCAATCGTGTCGGTAATAATAAGTTTTTTAATTTTTGAATTTTTAATTTTTTTTGCAGCCTCTCCACTTAGAACTGCATGAGTAATAAATACGTAAACTTCCTTAGCACCTTTTTTCTTTAATGCATCTACCGCATTAATAATAGTTCCTCCGCTGTCAATTATATCATCCACAATTATGCAAGTTTTATCTTTTACATCACCTATAATATTCATAACTTCCGATCTACCAGGAGCCGGTCTTCTCTTGTCTATAATTGCAAGATCGGCCTTTAGTCTTGTAGCTAAAGCTCTTGTTCTTGCAACTCCGCCCATATCTGGGGAAACACAAATTAATTTTTTTGAACTTACTTTTTTTTTTATAAACTTTGAAAATAAAGGAGTTGTAAACAGATTATCTACTGGCATATCAAAAAAGCCTTGTATTTGACCAGCATGCAAATCTACAGTCACAATTCTGTTAGCACCAGCATTTGTCAAAAGATTAGCAACTACTTTCGCAGATATAGAAGTTCTTGGAGCAACTTTTCTATCTTGTCTAGCATAGCCAAAATAGGGAATTACAGCTGTAATTGTTTTTGCTGACGATCTTCTTAATGCATCAACCACAAGAAGTAGTTCCATTAAATTGTCGTTGGCTGGGTTAGATGTTGATTGGATAACAAAAACGCTGTTGCCTCTTATATTTTCATTAATTTCTATGTAAATTTCTCCATCAGCAAATCTTCTAATATTGGTATTTATTAATTTTAATTTTAAGTTCTTAGCGATATCTTTACTGAGTTTAAGATTGCTTGTTCCAGATAAAATTTTCATGAAATGTAACTATTTATACCTTATTTCTAAATCTTTTCAAATTATTTAAGTTAATGCATGCATATTGTTGAAATACATCTACCATAATCTCTATGTTTCAATTTACAAGACCTTCTATAGCTAAAAAAATTATTTTTACCTGCAAATGTATCATAGTCCACTTGATCAACTTTTACCTTAGCCTCTTGAAGTTTGTGTGTAACAAATTTCCTTAAATTAAATAATCTTTTTGATTTATTTTTCCATGTAAAGAAAATTTTATTTTTTTTATCATTTGATATAAATCGCCGGTAAAATTTAATGTCTACTTCATAGCTTTTCTTTCCAATACATGGTCCAACACTAGCATAAATCCTGTTGTTTGGACTCATCTTTCTAATTTTAAAAATTGTATTTCGTATTATATTTTTAAAAGCTCCCTTCCAACCAGCGTGGATACAGGCAATAATTTTATTTTTTACGTCATATAAAATAATAGGAACACAGTCAGCAGTTAGCACACAAAGTGAGACACCTTTTAATCGAGTGATCATCGAGTCTGCAAAGATTTTTCTTTTATAATTATTTTTTTTTATTTCAACAACCTTATTACTATGTGTTTGGTGCATTAAAATGAGATTCCTTGATTCAATTCCCATTTTCTTTGCAACAAAATTCAGATTTTTTTGAATATTTTTTTTTTTATCTTTCGACCCTGTTCCACAATTTAAACTTTTGTAAATTCCTTTTGAAAAACCATTTTTTCTTGAAAAAAAACAATGTTTTAAATTTTCAAATTTCTTTATTTTTTTTGAGTAAAACATTATTCAAAACCAATAAAATTATCTTTACTTGAATTGTAAGCTAAAATTACTTTAAACATATCTCCCATATACCTTGGACTTAGTATTCTTTTTAACCTTAAGTATAGGTCTGTTTGCTCCCTGAATCTCATTTTTTTAACTAATATTTCAGCTCTTTGTAAAATTCCAATATTCTCTAAAAATTTTTTTTGAGTTACAATATTTTTAATTTTCAAATTATTCTGAGAAAAAAATTCACTTAAAAGTTCAAAATTAACATGGGAAGTTATATCAGCTTTACCTAAATTGTTTAAAATTTTATTCTTCTTGTGATTAATTACTGATTGTATTGTATCTTTATTATGAGACTTTATGTATCCATAATCAATTAACAAAATGCCACCTCTTAATTTTAAAATTTTTCTAGTAATTTTTTTTAACTCTTGAAAACCCAATTTAGGAAATTCAATAAAACTTAAATTTTTTAAAGATTTATAAGATTTAATAAGTCTTAAGTTTTCTTGGGAGATTCTTTTAAAAATTTCTTTTATATTATTATTTTTGTTTATCGTATAATTTTTTTCAAAAAAAGATCCACCATCTTTTTTAAATTGTTTGATAGGTATCGCATCAAAAAATTCATTACCAAAAAAAATTACCGGACCTTTTGAAATTCTATTAAGATTTTGAACCCAATTAATATTACGATCTGAAATGTTTTTCTTTTGAATGCATCTTAAAAAATTACTTTTTTCATATAAATAAATTTTTTTGGCCAGATTAAACTCTGGAAATTTTTTAAATGTTTTTAAAAGAACTTTCAATAAACTTCCGTCGCCCGGCCCAAGTTCAACAATATTAAATTTTTTAGGTTTGCCGAAAACTTCCCAAGAGGTAATAAGCCAAATAGCAATCATTTCAGAAAAGAGATTAGAAATTTTTGGTGAAGTTACAAAATCACCTTTTAGCCCGAATGGTTTTTTTGTAGAATAATATCCAAATTTACTATCATAAAGAACATTTTGAAAAAGATTATCAACTGGTAAAGTTTTTATCTTTTTAAAAAATTTTTTATTTGACTTCATTTCTCTTTAGTACAATTAAAATTATTAAACCAAACACAATCATAAATCCACTTAGTACAGTGCCCATGCTAAGATTGTAAAATAAATATCCAATTTGAATATCAGGTTCCCTAAATTGTTCTGCAAAAATTCTAAACATTCCATAGAATATTAAAAATACAGAGGAACAAGTTCCTAATTTATATTTTTTATTTAAAATTAAAATGTTTAATATTACAAACAACGCCAATCCTTCAAGTAAAGCTTCATATAACTGTGACGGGTGCCTTGTTAACATATCAAATTTTGGAAAAATTACACTCCATGATACATCAGTAACTTTTCCTATTAATTCACCATTAATAAAATTGGCGACTCGACCGAGAAATATACCGATTGGAGAAACACAAGCTATTACATCAAGCAAAAAAAATGTTGGAATATTTTTTTTTAAAGAGAAAATGTATGTACTCAATATTATTCCTAATAAAGCTCCATGAAACGACATCCCTCCTTCCCAGACTTTTATGATATCGAGAGGATGTGCAGTATAATATTCAAGATTATAAAAAATAATGTATCCAAGGCGACCACCTAAAACAATTGAGATTATTAAATAAGTGATTAGATCATCAAATTCTTTTGAATTAAATCCAGGATATACGTTTTTTGATAAACCTTTTATTATTCTCTTCCCAAGCCACCAACCCAAAAAAATCCCAAATATATAAGCTAGTGAATACCACCTAATAGTTAAAAACCAAAAATCTAATAAAATAGGGTCTAAATTATGGGTATACATGATTTCTTATATCACATTTGAAATTAAGATGACCATCAAATAAGATAAGTAATGAGTAATACAGAAAAAATATTAAAATCCTTGTCAAGCTTAATTGAAAACGGGATTTTGACATCTAAGGATATAAGAAAAGAAATATCAACGGACTGGAAATTTAAAAAAGATAAATTAGTGAATAAATTAGAACTTGTATCTAGAGAAGAATTTGAAGTTTTGAAAAAGATTGTTCAAAAACAAGATGCTGTAATTAAAAAACTGTTAAAAAACAAAAAACTAAAAAGGTAATGAGATTTTTACTAATAATCCTTTACACTTACTTCTGCCAAGTTGAATATTCCCTCCATGAGAATTAATAACATCTTCTACTATTGCTAAACCTAAACCAACACCAGATTGGTTTAGACTTCTGCTTTTATCAAGTCTAAAGAATGGTTTAAAAACATTTTTATATTGATCTTCTGGTATTCCTGGTCCATCATCCTCAAAAAAAATTGTAGCCATTCTATTTCCTTTTTGTATTTCAATATTGACTTTTGTTCCGTATTTTAAACCATTTTGTATCACATTCTCAAAAGATCTTTGTAGACCTAAGGGTCGTCCTTTTAGCTCAATTGGACTATCACTTTCATTAAAAATTAAGTTGCTATCATTGAACTTATCTTTAATTGATTTTAAAAGATTATTTAAGTTTATCACGGAAGAAGGTTCTTGAGCTTGCGTTTTTGCAAACTGTAAATAATCATTGAGCATTTTTTCCATTTCATCAATATCTTTTGACATATTTTCCGAAATATCTTTTTGCTTTAACATCGCTAATTGCAACTTTAACCTAGTAAGGGGAGTTCTTAAGTCATGGCTAATTCCGGATAACATCTCTGCTCTTTGATTAAGATGTCTATTAATTCTTTTAGCCATTCTGTCAAATTCAAAAGCCGCTTTCCTTATTTCTTGTGCCCCAGAGGCCCTAAAATCATTTACATAATCTCCCTTACCAAATCGTTCAGCAGCTTTAGCAAGTTTTACAAGTGGCTTGGTTTGATTTTTTAAAAATATTAAAGCAATAATAATTAGGACAACAGATGGAAGAGTAGTCCATAATAAAAATAACCTTACGGACGATGCTGAGACCATATCTTTTGGAACTAAAAATTCTATCACATCTTTGCCTGATCTTATTTTAATTTCAACTGCATTTTTAAATTTTGAGGTACTAAACCAGTAATTATCATTTCCAAAAACTGATTTTAATTCTCTTCTTAGAGATCTATCCATTGGACTAAATTTTCTCTCCCCGCTTGAAGTAGGGAAAACTTCTTGGTTTATTCCTATTTCAAAATTAAAATTATTCTTATAACTATCTGTAAAAAAATCTAAATTTTTTTTATCATTTTTATAAACTTCCTCAATAGCTTTAAGTTGGGCAACAAGAGATCTGGTTATATTTTTGTTGGCTTTAATCCATACGCTATCGTAAAATACAATTGTAATTATAATTTGAAGAATTATTGTTGGAGCAGCAACAATAATTAGTGCTCTATAAAAAAGTCTTTTAGGTAAGATAAACTTAATTAATTTATTCAATCCAGAGAACATAACCTGAGCCTCTTATTGTTTGAAGATATTTGGGATTTTTTGGATTTAATTCTAATTTTTGTCTTAAACGTGTTATCATAACATCTATAGATCTTTCCTGACTGATACCAGAAATTTTTCCTATTTCGTCTCTCGAATAAGTCGTGCCAGGATTAGCTAGCATTTCTAGTAAAACCTTTTTTTCGGAATTATTAATTTTTTTAATTTTATCTTTTAAATTTATTGTCATTTTATTTAAATTAATTTCTGCGGCTCCAATATAGTAATTTGATTTAAGATCAACTTTATTTTTTTTATTAAGAATATTTTTAATTCTAAGCAAAAGCTCTTTTGGCTCAAAGGGCTTACCCAAATAATCATCTGCACCAAGTTCCAAACCTTTTATTCTGTTTTCAACTTCTCCTTTAGCTGTGAGAAGTATAATAGGAATTTTACTGTCTTTCTTAATTTCTTTTGTTAATTCGTAACCATTCTGTCCAGGCATCATTACATCTAAGATAATGATATCAAATTTGATTATTTCTAATTTACTTTTTGCCTGATCTGAGTCATTTGCAGTGGACACAATATAATTATTATCAGCCAAATACTCTTTCAATAAGTTCCTTATTCTATTATCGTCATCTACAATCAATATATGGTTTTTATTATTTTCCATTGATAATTCTTTTTAAAACATCTTTAAACTTAATGACAGAGTCTGAACTAGAATTTTTTAGTGCATTAAAAATTCTTTTTTTTTGAGTGTTGTATACTGTTTCAAAAAAAACTTTTCCTTCTTTATCCAAAAAAAGATTTTTTTTTCTTGTATCTTTATCATCTTGAATTTGTTTAATCATTTTAGCTTTTATTAGGTCTCTTAAAACTCTATTTAAGCTTTGTTTGGTTACTTTTAATCTAAAAATTAATTCCCCAAGATTTATTCCGGGATTACCCTCTATTAAATTCAATGCACGCAAATGAGCTGGACCAAAGTATTTTTTTGACAACACTTTTTTGGGATCGGAAAAAGTCTCTCTATAAGCATAGTAAAGCAATTGTATAAATTCTTTGATTTGTTCATCTTTTAAGTAAAGTAAATCTTTCATATTGGTAAGTTATATTGACTTATTCTTTTTATGAATATACTTTTTTATATAAAAAAAATCTATATATTTACAAAAAATGGAAAGTGTACCTTACGATAAAAGATCAGGAAAAATTTGGTTTAATGGCAAAACTGTTGATTGGGCAGATGCAAATATCCATATTCTTAATCATGGACTTCATTATGCTAGCTGTGTTTTTGAGGGAGAAAGAGTTTATGAAGGTGAAATATTTAAATTAGAAGAACACACTGAAAGATTATTCTATTCAGCTAAAAGAATGGGAATTAAAGTTCCTTACACCGAAAATGAAATAAATGATGCTTGTAAAAAAATAATTAATATTCAAAAAGTAAAAAATGGATATGTGAGGCCTATAATCTGGAGAGGCAGTGAGATGATGGCAATATCAGCGCAGAAAAATAAGATACATGTCGCCATTGCAACATGGGAGTGGGGATCCTACTTTGATCCTGAATTAAAATTAAAAGGAATTAAATTGAATATTTCTAATTGGAGAAGACCCGCACCAAATACTATACCTTGGGATACTAAAGCTGCTGGATTATATATGATATGCACTTTATCAAAACATGAAGCTGAGGCAAAAGGGTTTACAGACTCATTAATGTTAGACCATGAGGGAAATATTGCTGAGGCTACTGGAGCAAATGTTTTTTTTAAAGATAAATCTGGTAAATTACATACACCAATACCAGACTCATTTTTAGATGGAATTACAAGAAGGGAAGTAATAAAAATTGCAAGAGCAAAAGGCATTGAAGTAACTGAAAGAAAAATTAAACCCGAGGAAATGAAAAATTTTATTGGTTGCTTTCTTACAGGAACTGCAGCTGAAGTTACACCAGTTTCTCAAATCTCTGAATATAGATTTACAGTTTGTGATTTGATTAAAGATCTTAACGACAGCTATCAAAGTGTTGTAAGAAAAAAAACAGCAGCTTAGGATTTATTATCTTCATTTATTGCGTGATCAATACCTTTTCGTAAGTAATCATAACCCGTATATAGAGTTAAAAAAGCAGAGAACCACAAAAGAATTAAGCCAACGGTTTGTGCGTTATAATCTTGAAAATTTATTATTTTATTTCCACTTTCACCAGTCAATAAAATTGCTATAGATAACATTTGTATAAAAGTTTTAAGTTTAGAAAGACCAGTTACTTGCATTGTTATTTGCCCTTTAGCAAGAAATTCTCTCAATCCTGATATTAATATTTCCCTTGTAAGTATTATAATTGCAGCAATTACTTCGTAGTTTTTAATTGTTCCATTCATTACAAGAAGAATTAGTGCAGCTGCTACGAGTATTTTGTCTGCGATGGGATCTAATAGCTCACCAAGCTTTGACTCCTCTTTAAAAAGCCTTGCTAATAAACCATCTAAATAGTCTGTAAAACTTGCTAAAACAAATAAAAAAAAGGGAATCAAGTCACCAAAAAAACCTGGGATATAAAAAGTTAAAACAAAAATTGGTACAATAATTATTCGTCCAATAGTAAGAATATTTGGTATTTTTAATTTCATTATTTATTCATGAAAATAATTATATATTTTATTTGCTATGTTGTCTTCTATTCCTTCAATAGCTTTAAGATCTTCGAGACTTGCAGACTCAACTGCCCGTGCTGAGCCAAAATGATTTAATAAAGCTCTTTTTCTTTGTTTACCAATACCTTGAATTTGGTCTAGAAGAGACTTACTTAAATTTTTCTTTCTTTTGGCCCTATGGGTGCTGATTGCAAATCTATGAGCTTCATCTCTTAA
>MDTG01317015.1_pt1 | contig 11364 bp, 8 predicted proteins | sample 811421 | NCBI WGS metagenome assembly MDTG01 (sample SAMN05326645, study PRJNA326480) | marine metagenome | isolation source: seawater | place: Pacific Ocean: South East | collected 2011
ATACCAGCCGAGACGCGTGTTGATTTCGGTGTTGTTTATGCCGGCCGCCAGCACCCTCACAAGCACTTTACCTGCGGCCGGCACCGGAGCCGGCACCAGCCTATATTCCAGCATGTCATAATCACCATTCCCTGTGGTGACACGGCGTGCATTCTGGAAAGGGCGGGCATATCTCTGGCAGTCACGAAATTTTTGGTCCTTGTTGTACCCTGCGTAGTTTTACCCTGCAGAAATCGAAATAACTTCCGAAGACTTGCCGTGCGGGGCGTCGATCAATAAATCGACATCATCTGTGGAGGGATCATATCCCTTGACGGCATGCGCGAGAATTTGCCTGATCTGCCTTGGATCTGAGTTTTGAACCGCATTTCGCAGCTCCTTCATAATTTTACGCAGTTCTGTACTGGATAGTTTTTCTTCCAACGCACAAAGGATTTTTGGATGCATTGTGCCTTCAGCATCAGCACTAACCAGAAGCTCTTCGTAGAGTTTCTCGCCAGGCCGCAGGCCTGTAAACTCAATCTCGACGTCACCGTCGGGACATTCATCACTCCTGACCGTACGACCACTAAGCCTAACCATAGTCCTTGCAAGATCTAGAATTTTGATTGGTTCACCCATATCAAGCACAAATACCTCACCACCATTAGCGAGTGACCCTGCCTGAATAACTAGCGTTGCAGCTTCCGAAATCGTCATAAAATAACGTGTTACGTTCGGATGGGTGACGGTGACCCGTTGGCCTTCTTTAATCTGTTTTCTGAACACCGGCACTACAGAACCGGAGGAATCGAGCACATTGCCAAACCGCACCATAGAATAAACGATTTTAGTTTTCGGTTTGGTGGCCAGATCCTGAAGCACGAGTTCAGCCAGTCGCTTGGAAGCACCCATAACATTGGTCGGCCTTACTGCCTTGTCCGTGGAAACCAGAATGAATCGTTCAACGCCAGCCTCTTCAGCCACCAGCGCCGCTGTCTCTGAACCAATGACATTATTCATGACACCTTGAGTGACATTCTGCTCAACAATCGGGACATGCTTGTAGGCTGCCGCGTGATACATCGTGTGGATTTCAAAGGCCGATAGCGCCTTGAACAATCTCTCGCGGTCGAGAATGCTTCCAAGAAGCGGGATAATCCTCGCATCCGAACCTGTCTTCTGCACCGTTTCGTTCAACTCGCGCCCGATTTTGTACAATGCGAACTCAGACTGTTCGTAAAGCATGACTTTCGCCGCTCCAAAAGCCAGCGCCTGTCGCGCCAGCTCCGCGCCTATGGATCCGCCAGCACCGGTAATACAGACATTTTTGCCTCTGATGCTTTGATGCAGAAGACTTTGAACAGGCTCTACAGCAGTACGCCCTAACAACTCCTCGATGGCTACTTCTCGGATATTGTTGATAGGCTCGCCAGCAACAATCTCGCTTAGGGTTGGCATGGTTTTGACGTCAACAGCGACGTCAGACAACATATTGATAACCCGCATCCTTGTCTGTTCACTGGCCGAGGGCATGGCAAGAGTGATAGTGCCCACATCGTGGGCCTTAACCAATTGCGATAGCTGATGAGGGGGATAAACTGGCAAGCCACTTACCTCTCTGCCCCACAATGTCTCGTCTTCATCGACGAATGCAACCGAAGCATAGGATGTGCCTGACTTGCACAAATGAGCCAACTGCACACCCGCCGAGCCGGCACCGAAAATGATAATCCGCTCAATAGCGATCCGCTCCGCCGAGTTGGCATTACCGACAAGCCTTGTAACGATTTCCCTTATCAGGATACGACTGCCACCAACATACAAACAGGCACACAAGCCAAAAATCAAAGGGATAGAACGCGGGATATTTGTGATCGGTATTAGCATGATCAAAGAATAGATCACGCAGACGAGCAAAATGGTGCCAAAGGCGATAGACCTTAGCTTTCTGCTATCCATATATCTGACGACTGTCCGATAAAGTCCCAATCGCCACATGGTCACGACAGAGATCACAGGAAGCAAAATAAACAGTGGTAGGGCGTTCTTAAGGTTGAGAAATGGCCACCAGTCAGAAAAGCGCAGAGCAAAAGCGCTCCACAAGGCAACTGTATAGGCCAGCAAGTCCACGACTATGAGAGCCGCCCTCTTCGCATTAGGAGATAGCGATTGTAAGACGGGAAATTTCACCATGTAGTCCTGCGATTTTTATCTGCCATAAAATTATGCAAGGTTTAATTTAAATTAGCAAATTCATCTAATTATGTTTAGCGGCCGCCAACTTGGTCGCCGCACCCTCGCCCTTTTACCGTCTGTAAAATGAGCGCGAAATAAGTGTTCAAATTCATATTTTCGATCATTTTTGCGTCTGTCTGCGCAAGCAAATTCGGGTTAGACATATCTATTCCTTGTATCTGTGCAAGACCTGTAATGCCCGGCCTAACGCTGAAAACCCCCAACCGCTCACGTGCTTGTGTCAGATCCTCTTGATTAAACAGACCTGGTCTCGGACCCACTATGCTCATCTCACCCTTCAATACGTTCCATAATTGCGGCAGTTCGTCGAGCTTTGTCCGCCTCAGGAAGGATCCAAACCTCGTCACCACAGAACTATCCACCAAATGGCTAGCCGCCGACGGCGTGCCGATGGCCATTGTTCGAATTTTGAGCAGATTGAACGGCACCTGATTACGGCCAACTCTGGTTTGTATGAATATTGGCGACCCAGTGTCGAAATAGCCGAAACAGGCCACGCCAATCATCACCGGGGCGAGCATTACAATTCCGATAGAAGACAACACTAAGTCAACAGCGCGTATCATGTTTGTGTTCCAGACCAATAGAGCGGTGCCAAGACTGTTCGACCGAGAATGGTGGGGTCCAACTCAGAAGACTGGTGGTTTCTTTTATATCTATCTCAAGAGAGCCGAATAGACGCTGAGCAATACCTTGTTTACCTGTAACAGAAGCGATTCTTAACACAAGACCAGACGGGACCGGCACCAGTCGGACAGACCTGCGTCTGGCTTTGGCAATCTGCCGGATCAATGAAGTGGTAGACAGGTCAACGCCGTCGGATGCCATCAATACACGATTGGCGGCTTTTGGATGATCTATACAGCGCGAGATGAGGTCGGCAAGATTCCCGACAAAAATCAATGAACGCCGGTTACTGATACGCCCAAACGGCAACGGCCAGCCCCGGTCTACCAAATTTACCAATTTCGCCAGGTTACCCTTCATCCCGTTCCCGTAGACCAGAGGAACCCGGATGATTACAAAGTCCAGACCAGTTTCGAGACAAACGTCACGAAGCGCTTTCTCCCCTTCTAATTTTGATAGCCCATAGGCGTCCTGGGGATTTGGGGGGCAGTCGGGCCCAAAAGCACGTCCCGGAGATGTGTTCTCGCCATTCACCTTGACTGTGCTGATATACACGAATCGTTTTACGCCTGCCTGTGCAGCTTGCAGCGCAAGAGAACGCGTTCCTTCGACATTGACGCTACGGTAGGTTTCAATCGTTGGCTCGGATTCACCCGCGCTACCAGGAACCTGCGCAGCGAGATGGATCACGGCATCTTTGCCCTTGAGGGCTTTTGAAAAGTCAGTCGAATGCCCGATGTTACCAACGACGTACGTTTCAATTCCAATGTCCGGACCGTCAGACCTTAGACAAACAGCCAAGTGATGCTTGCCTGCAGCGAGAATATTCCGTTCCACTGCCAAACCGACAAATCCGGTCGAACCGGTGAGTAGTACCTTTGCCATTACGTGTTCTTAGGACGCAATAGCGACAAGATATCAGCAGACATGTCTTTCATAATTTTCCGCCGTGAGAATTTTTGGATGAATGCCGTTCTTGGTCTGGTTTCAAATACGAGTCCGTTGAATGTTTCCATCGCCTTGTCAGCATTCCTCGGGTTGAATATGGCGACGTTTTCAACTTCTTGTTCGAGAAACCCTGCTGCAAAACCTGCAACACCAGCCCAAACCGGCTTTCCAAGTGCCGCATATTCAAAAATTTTGGAAGGAAGCACATTCAGAAAAGCGGAGTGATCGTTCAGATGCAGAAAAAGAACATCAGCCTTGAGATATTCATCAATCAGAGATTCCCGCGGAACGGGTGGATTGATTTTCACATTTACGATCTTGCGGGCTTCAAGTTCTGCCTCGAGCTCGCGTCTCCGGGCACCATCACCAAAAAGAACGAACGACGCCCGTCCTTCAAGACGCTTGGCCAACTCGGGGATGATATGCTCAAGCCCCTGCCCCTCGCCAAAATTCCCCGCATAAAGTACCCGGATCATCGGGCCGCCATGCGGCTTTATCGTTTTTTTCAGGCTTTCGACAAACTCTTCATCGATGCCATTTGTGAACAAGCTGAAACACGTGTTCTGGTAGCGGGACCTGAAGTAGGGGAGAAACCCTGCCGAGACTAGATTAACGCGGTCAGCGCGAGATACGGTCAGCGTCTCTATCACCGAAAAGACGGGAACGAAAAGCCATGACAGCTTGCGTGGAAGGACCTCAGCCATAGTCTCAACAAAATTATCCCTGATGTCGAGATACAGCTTGGCGCCGGTTCTGCGAGCAACAAATGACGCAAGGCTAGCTGTCATCAGCCTCGAAGAACTACCATATACCAGCTCATATCGTTTGCCCTTCGTGAATGAGAGCACTGCCTTCACAAACACAGCAAAAGATCGGACTTGGTCGAGCATACCGTTGCTGTGCGAAGGCAATTTAACCCTGTTGATCGTTACCGAACCGTGGGTTTCGGTTTGAGGGGCGTCAACCGCATAGCTAGCGTAACGGTTTGGAAGGCTGGTGATCACATCAATCCTGGTGCTGTCCTCTAGTCTGGACTGCAACTCGCCCACCAGTGATGTGTTACGAAAGGAACCAGCTGAAAGATCAGGTTGAAAATACAGACTTAGAACAAGAATGCTGCTTCCCGTATCTGTCTTCACTTTTTTGCCAAATGCAACCATAACTCTTACTGCAAGATATCTTTCGGAATTCGCCGGCATGAACAGCTTGTTGGGCTGGAATACGGGTTAAATAACAGACCCCGGCGTTCCGTCATTTTTAAAATGAAATCCTTTAAGGATGCGTATCATAATTTCTGCGGCAATGCCGGATCAACCAAGTTTAGCGTCCAGATCCTGCGGTGTGAGACGCGAAGGCAACATTCCGTTTCGCTACATAAGTGGTAAACCTTACAGACGACCATCCGTAGCGTCTTTCTCAAACAACCATTTGACGTCATAAATAACATGTTTCGGCTTAGTCATTCGCCTTATCGCATCAATGCCGAGCTTACGGAAGGCAGAATGTCCGACAACAATCACCACCGCATCATAGAAGCCATCCAGGGGAGCGCTCACAATCCTGTCCGCGATGACCGGCGACAGGCCGCTGTGATCGGCAACGGGATCGTAAACATCGACCTCGCATGACAAGCCGGTCAAATGCGTCAGGACATCTACAACCTTTGAATTTCTTGTGTCCTGGCAATCCTCTTTGAAGGTGACACCCATCAGCAATATCCTGCTGCTATGAATTTCGATCCCTTTTTTAAGCATCATGTCGATGACCTTGCGGGCAACATGTTCGCTCATCTGTTCATTAACTCGCCGTCCGGCGAGTATCATCTGCGGGTCATAGCCCTGCTGTAATGCCTTGTGAGCGAGGTAGTAGGGGTCAACACCAATACAATGCCCACCCACCAGACCGGGCTTGAAGGGTATAAAATTCCACTTTGTTCCGGCGGCCTTAAGCACGTCGTCAGTGCTCAGCCCCAAGCGGTCGAAGATCAGGGCAAATTCATTCACCAGCGCAATGTTGACGTCACGCTGAATATTCTCGATGACCTTTGCCGCTTCTGCAGTCTTTACAGACGCCGCCCTGTATGTTCCGGCCTTAATTACGGCTGCGTACAAAGCGTCCACAAAATAGGCGGCAGCTTTAGAGGAACCCGATGTCACCTTGACTATATCTTCAAGTCCCCTGTGAGGATCACCCGGATTAATCCGTTCCGGGCTGTAGCCGAAATAAAAGCGCTGCTGCCGCGCGTCATCATCGGCATCCGGAGCAAGGCCTGAGGTCTCTGCAAGGATCGGAACACAGATTTCCTCTGTTGCACCGGGAAAGACAGTCGATTCAAAGATGACGACATCACCGTCATTGATGCGCTCGCCGACGAGTTTTGCTGCAGCGGTCAAGGCCCGCAAATCAGGCTGATGGAACTCATCCACAGGGGTTGGAACTGCGATGATATAGCAATTGCACACATCAAGCGCGGGCTTGTCGGATGTAAATCGAAGTTTCTCATTCGCTCTCAAGGCTTCTGCACTCGCCTCTCCGGTGCGATCAAAGCCATTATTCAATTCATCAATTCGCCCTGCGTCGACGTCATAAGCAACAACCGGGAACTTCTTTGAAAACGCAAGAGCAAGGGGAAGGCCAACATAACCCAGACCAATAACGGCGACGTGAAGATTATTGAGGCTTGGAATGGTCATGTTGGCAATCGCCTTCCCCAAATGCACAAACTAAATTCTGTAAAGAATTGAAAATCTATCCTCGCGGTTGCAACGCAAAACAAAGGCACCCTTTGTAGTAGTATGTGCGTATACAAGCTCTGTGAACCAAATAAAGCAATCAGAGACGAAAACCATCACAAATTTCAAAAAGCGTCTCCACCAGTTGGTTCATGTGCTTTATGGTGGTCATCCTTTAGTCGACTTTATTGTCTTGAAACGATCGGCAGGCCTATGGTTTGACCCAATAGGCAATGATCCGGATGGCCTACAAATGAAATCTAAAAATGATCGCACCTTGGTCGAAGCCTACGCCCGACTTTGGTCTTTTCTATCTCTCAGTCGGAGAAATCAGGCGGCGGTCACACTTCTTCTGATGGTCGCCGCATCGATGCTCGAGGCCTTCAGCATCGGAGCCATCTTGCCTTTCATAGGGATATTTGTTGCTCCAGAAACGCTGTTCAATCACCATATTTTTTCACAGCTCGGCGCCTTCCAGAATGACTTCGACACCGAAACGCTGCGCTTCTATCTGGCGGCCATTTTCGCCACACTGGTATTTCTTTCCACTGCCGTCCGGATCTTGCTCCAATATTCGACTATTCGGCTTGGTCATGCCATCGCACATGACGTAACTGCAGAACTTTTCAAGCAAACCGTAACCAAGCCATTCAGTGCACATCTGAACACCAATAGCAGCGAAATCATTTCGTCTGCGACCATGAAAGCAAACAGCATCGCTTATCAGTCGGTTATCCCTGTCCTCAATCTTATAAACTCCGTAGTCTTGGTAACGGCGATTATGGCGCTCGTACTAGCAATCGAGTTCAAGCTGTCATTGATGGCCGGCGGGTCTCTACTTGTTGTTTATGGCTTGATAACCTTCTTGCTTAAGAACTTCATCGGTACGCGAAGTGGTATCGTCAGCGCCCAGCAAAACCTGCTTATCCAGACGCTGCAAGAAACGATGGGCAGCATTCGCAACGTGATCATCGACAAGACCCAAGAATTTTTCGCATCTCGACTGCACCAAGCCAGTTTTAGCATGCGGCGCGCACTCGCCCAGATCGAATTCGTTGGCGGGACGCCACGTTATCTGGTCGAGATGACTATGATACTAGTGGTAGTAACAGCCCTTGTCGTAGTGTCTCTGGACGGCTTACCGGATCCGATTATTTTCGCCACGCTCACATTTCTTGCCTTCGCCGCCCACAGACTGCTGCCAGCCATGCAACTGATCTATTCCTCGGTCATCGCAATAGGCGGGGGCAAGGTGTCCATGCTGGATGTTTTGGCATTAATGGAAAACAACGGTGCCGCAATACAGCCATCACCGCAAATGCGACGCACCGGCACAATAACCTTCAAGGACAGAATTCGCCTGTCTAATGTCAGTTTTACCTATCCCGAGGCGCCCAGTCCGGTTTTTAAGAATTTGTCGCTGGACATTAGCAAAGGAGAAAAACTGTTGATTGAAGGCGCGTCCGGTGCCGGCAAAACAACGCTTTTTGACTTAATGACAGGATTATTGTTCCCAACAACCGGTTCCATGCACATCGACAAGACAGAGGTCACTCAGAACAATGTCGGCGAACTGCAGTCTCTCATAGCCTACATTCCCCAGCATCCATATTTTGCCGATGCATCGGCGCTGGAAAACATTGCCTTTGGACAGAAACACCATGATGAAAATGAAAGCAAGGCTCAGGAGGTAGCAAGGCAGGCACAATTGCATGATTTTATTGCAAAACTGCCTGACCGCTACCACAGCAATATCGGCGAAGATGGATCGAAACTGTCAGGGGGCCAGAAAAAGAGGCTCGCCATTGCCCGAGGGCTGTTCAAAGGCGCCGAGATTATTTTTATTGACGAAGGTACGAGCGGCCTTGACAAAATTCGGGCTCGAGCGGTGACAGAAACGGTGTTGAACCTGCCGAGCGACACGACTGTCATCATGATCGCACATTTGAGCGATATGCAGCACCGGTTTGACAGGGTGATGGAGGTTGCGGAAGGAAAGATTGTTGACACAACCGGGAAAACTTGATGGCGCACAAGAGGTTTTGCAGTCGTCGCAACAGAATGTGAGACGGATCTGCGCTTTACCGGGGAACAGCCATGACTGACCCCTCAAGCGATGCTGGCACTGGCGGCCCAGTAATTTCCATATGCATACCAACATTCAACAGAGCCGCGCATCTGGACAACTGCCTAAACTCAATCGCGGCGTCCACCTTGCAAGCGGACAATAACGGCATCAACACAACCAAATTTGAAATATGTATCTCGAATAACTGCTCTACTGACACAACCGAGAACGTTGTCAAGGCGCACGAAAAACGCCTCCCAATCAGATATACTAAAAACTCTCAGAACATAGGCATTACGAGGAATTTCCTGAACGTTGTTAGCATGGCGAAGGGCGAATTCTGCTGGCTTGTCGGCGATGACGACCTGTTTTTACACGACACAGTGGAAAGGTGTATTCGGTTGATAGAGGCACACCCCGAGATCGACCATATCTATGGGAATGCCTACCACCTCGATACGGACTATGTCGCTGAGTTCCCTTCGCCTTTTGATATTGGCAATCTGCCCTCAAATATGGAGAAGTTTTCCAAATTTCCCAAGGAGGGCAAGTTGCCTTTCTTGAAATTGGTCAATCCCGACGTCTCATTCGATTTCCTTGGCGGAATGTTTCTTTCCATTTTTCGAAAGGCGAATTGGGACGCCTCGCTAAATGCCCTTTCTAAAACTGCAATCCACGATCAAGAGTTGTTTTCTCACTTCGACAATACCTTCCCGCATGTGAAGATATTCGCCTATGGACTGAGCGGTTCACAGTCATATTTCTCAACCCAGCCTTTAATTGTTTGCCTGACAGGTGCCCGCGAATGGGCACCGCTGTACCAGATGATCAAAGCAGTTAGACTGATCGAGGCGACGTTACTTTACAGAAAGCATGGACTGGATTTCCGGAGTTACTACAAATGCAGAAATGCCGCGCTGGCCTGGTATTGGCCCTGCGTAGGATGGGCGTTGTTTCATCCTAGAGTTTCCGGGGTAAAGCACATTTTTATGAACCCGACATTCTTTACAAATTTCATTTTTCCAAACTTTTGGCTATCCCCGCTGTACTATTTAGCACGAAAGCTCAAAGCTGCGTTACAGATGTGATTCAAACAGACTGAACAATCCAAATGTCAAACACGTTGAAGTCGTCCAAAAGAAAGCCTGAGAGAAAGATGAAAGAAATTAAGCATTGTGAAGTTTGCGGCGAGCAGGATCTCGAGCTGGTATTGGATCTGGGTGAGCATCCGCTGTGCGATGATCTAGTTGCCGTATCGGAAAGTCGCATCTGCCGAGAATATCCAATCAAAATTCTTCATTGTGCAAATTGTCAGACGTGTCATCAGGCATACCAAGTTCCGAAGAGAGTTCTTTTTCCTCCAACTTATCATTACCGCGCGCGGCATACCGCCGATGTTCTAAAGGGCATGGCGTCTCTTGTGAGGAATGCCGCAAAGCATGTAAATCTGGAGGATGCCTTTGTTTTGGATATCGGATGTAACGACGGCAGCCTGCTAAGTATTTTCAAAGCAGAAGGCGCCAAAACAGTTGGCATCGACCCCACCGATGCTTGTCAGGACGCCAAAAACGCTGGCCACGTCGCTTATCAAGACTATTTCGACATAAATATGGCGAGGCAGTTGGTCGAACAGCATGGCACACCGGCTGTAGTGACTTTTACAAATGTATTTGCGCATATAGAAGATTTGGACGGACTACTTAAGGCTTTGGACTACCTTCTCGGGGACCATACAATCCTCATAATCGAGAACCATTATCTGGGCTCAGTTCTCAAAGGAAATCAATTCGATACCTTCTATCACGAGCACCCCAGAACCTACAGCTTCACATCTTTCGAATTCATCTCGAAAAGAATTGGATGTAGCATTGTGGAAACTGTTTTTCCAAAGAGATATGGCGGTAATATTAGAGTGTTGATGCGCCGTACGACCGACGTCGAAACTAGCCCAGACTTTAATGAGCATGCAATCAAGAACGCTGAGGCAGCATTTCGCAAAGGCCTTCAGCAAATGGCAATATCGATCAATACTTGGCAAACTAGAAAGAAGGATCAGTTGAATGAGCTCATCGACAAACATGGGCCATTGCGCGCAAAGGCTTTTCCTGGACGGGCGGCCATTCTTGTAAAGCTACTTAACCTAGATATCGGACAGATAGATACAGTGTATGAGAAGCCGGGCTCCCTAAAGGTCGGACACTTCCTTCCGGGAACTCGTATCCCGATCGTTTCCGACGACGCTTTTTTGTTCCCGCCAGAGGATCGGCGGCCCCTTGTGAATATGGCATGGCACATCCCAAACGAAATATCGTCTTATATGAAAACTGCAGGCTTCAACGGGGAAATCATTAATATTGTCGATAAGCAAGATTTCATCTGATTTTCCACGTCTTTTAAATAATGGCACAAGTAAAGGCTCGCGTTAAAATGAAGCGCTTCGACGACATAATCGTGTTGGGCAGCGGTCGCTGGGCGCGAACGTGGATTGAAACCCTTTTGGCATCGAGACGACATGAAGGCAGTGTCATTGTTTTTGCGCCTTTGCCAAGCGAGAGGTTTTCTGACTGGCTACAAAAATTTCAATATAAACAGCTCATAAAAACAATAGATGACTTCAGCCAGGTAATCCAATCACGAAAACCGACAATCATAGCATCAGCCGCAGGCACTCACTGCAATTTTGCTGTGTCAACACTTTCCAAAGGCTTGCCAACTCTTGTTGAAAAGCCGGTAGCGCTGAACTTGAAGGAT
>MDTG01296043.1_pt1 | contig 11363 bp, 10 predicted proteins | sample 811421 | NCBI WGS metagenome assembly MDTG01 (sample SAMN05326645, study PRJNA326480) | marine metagenome | isolation source: seawater | place: Pacific Ocean: South East | collected 2011
CCTCGGCCGCGAGCCGCTCTGCGTCCTCGTCTTCGCTGCTATCGCTCACCCAACAGAGGTTACGGGCCGCTGGCCTCCGTTCAACGCCAGGTCGGCGAGCGGCTGCCCTGGGTCACCTCACTGAAACGAAAAGACTTAGGGATCCCTGCACGAAAGAGGCGGAGCCTCGGCTAGAGATCCATAGAGGGAAGGCGAGGGCGTCTGGAGACACGAGCAATGACCTGCAGCCCCGCGACCCGCCTCAGCCTCTCAGCAGCCGTCCTCCTCCTCCTCGCGTCCCCCGCCCTCGCCGCCAACGGCCCGATCGAGGTCACGGCTTCGACGCTCAACGTGCGGACCCGCGCCTGGGGCTCGATCATTGGCCAGGCCTCCCGCGGCCAGCGCTTCATGAGCGGCGCGGAGCAGAGCGGCTGGGTCGCGATCGACTTCGGCGGGCGCCAGGCCTACGTCTCCGCTCAATACGTGCGCGAGGTCCGCGCCGAGGCCGTCGAGGTCACCGCCTCGGCCCTCAACGTGCGCAGCGGCCCCTCGACCCGCAACGGCAAGATCGGCCTGGTCCGGCGCGGGCAGCGCTACGTGGTCCTGGCCGAGCAGGGCGGCTGGGCGCGGATCCAGCTGGACGGCCGCGCAGGCTGGGTCTCGCTCGGCTACCTGCGCAAGCTCGGCGGCCTGACGGGCGGCGTGCTGCGCACCCCGGGCAGCTCGGCCCCTCCGGCCAGCACCCCTCGCCCGACTCCAGTCACGCCGACCCCGATCACCCCCGCCCCGAGCCCCGTCGGCGGCGGCCTGAGCGGCGCCTACCAGGGGCTGACCTACCTCGGCGCCCAGATCCCCCGGGCTGGCCTCTACAACTCGATCCTGCGCCGCCCCGAACCCTACGGGACCACGGTCCAGCACCAGGGCATGTCCTTCGTCCGCGGCAAGGTCAGCCACTTCGGCGGCCCCAACGACCGGGGCGTGACCGCCACCGAGACCGGCGCGATCACGCTCGAGAACCTGCGCGCCCTGAACAACCCGCTCAACCCCAGCGCCGACCGCCTCCGCCGCCAGCCGGAGAGCTACTACTACGTCGCGATGCGCTGGGATTACCGCCCGGTGTCCAAGGCCTCCTGGCGCAACCTGCGGATCCTGGTCACCAACCCGAGCAACGGCCGCTCGATCGTGGTCCGCCCCGTCGACTGGGGTCCCCACACCCGCACCCGGCGGATCGTTGACCTCTCGCCCCAGTGCCTCGTCGACCTCGGGATGACCACCGACCAGGAGGCCCTCGTCGCCTTCGCCAAGCCCGGCGCGCCGCTCGGTCCCGTGCGCTGAGGAGCAGCTGGAGGGCAACAACCACCCTCCTTTGCCCAACTGCTCGGTCCAGCCGCTATCCTCGCGCGCATGTTCCGACGCATCCTGATCGCAAACCGCGGCGAGGTCGTGGCGCGAGTCCTGCGGACGACCAAGCGGCTCGGCATCGAGGCCGTGGTCGTGGTGTCCGCCGCGGACCGAGACGCGCCCTACACCCGCGACGCCGACGCGGTGGTCCAGCTGGGCCCCGCCCCCTCCGCCAAGAGCTACCTCCGCCCCGAGGCGCTGATCCAAGCGGCCCGCCAGACGGGCGCGACGGCGGTGCATCCCGGCTGGGGGTTCCTCTCCGAGAACCCGCAGTTCGCCGACCTCTGCGTGCAGCACGGGTTGACCTTCATTGGTCCGCCCGCGAGCGTAATGCGCCTGATGGGCCGCAAGCTGCGCGCGAAGCAGGCCGCCAAGGCCGCGGGGCTCGACGTGATCCCCGGCTCGGACGGGCTGCTCCGCGACGCCGACGAGGCGCTCGAGGTCGCCGAGCGGGTCGGCTACCCCGTGATCCTCAAGGCCGACGCTGGCGGCGGCGGCAAGGGCATGCGCCGCTGCGAGAGCGCCGGGGACCTGCGCGAGGCCTTCGCCCTCGCCCGGGCCGAGGCCCAGGCCGCCTTCGGCGACCCCGGGCTCTACCTCGAGCGCTACCTGACCGGCGGCCGGCACATCGAGGTCCAGGTCCTGGCCGACCGCTTCGGGCACGCGATCCACGTCGGCGAGCGCGAGTGCTCGGTCCAGCGCAACCACCAGAAGCTGCTCGAGGAGTCGCCCTCCCCGGCCCTCACGCCGGAGGAGGCCGCCGCCGCGGGTGAGCGCGCCGCGCGGGCCGCGGCCTCGATCGGCTACGTCGGCGCGGGCACCATCGAGTTCCTGCGCGACGACGAGGGGGTGCTGCGCTTCATGGAGATGAACGCGCGCCTCCAGGTCGAGCACCCCATCAGCGAGCTGCGCAGCGGGGTCGACCTCGTCGAGCAGCAGCTGCGCGTGGCCGCGCACCAGCCGCTCACGATCCGCCAGGAGGACCTGAAGCTCGCGGGCTGCGCGATCGAGCTGCGGCTCAACGCGGAGGACCCCGACCAGGGCTTCCGCCCCTCGCCGGGGACCATCGTGCGCCTGGCTTGGCCCGAGGGCGAGGGGATCCGCGTCGACACCCACGTCGAGGAGGGCTACACGGTCCCGCCCCACTACGACTCGCTCGTGGCCAAGCTGATCGCCTACGCTCCGGACCGCCCGACGGCCATCAGCCGCCTGGAGACGGCCCTGCGCGAGCTCGAGCTGAAGGGGATCGCGACGACCGCTCCCCTGCACCAGAAGATCCTGGCCGACGCCGCCTTCCGGCGCGGCGACTACGACACGCGCGCGATCCCCGGCTTCGCGCAGGAGGGCTAAGCCGTGGCTCACGTACCGCTGCGACCGATCGGGGCTCCCCTCGAGAGCTTCCTCTCCCGCGAAGACTTCCAGCGCAACCGCTCGCTGATGGCCGAGCGCGAGCAGGTCCTCAGCGATCGCCGCGCCAAGGTCGCGGCTGGCTGGGGCGAAAAATACGTCGACCGGGTCCACGCCAAGGGCAAGCTGACCACGCGCGAGCGGCTGGACCGGCTCGCCGACGAGGGCGCGCCTCGCGTCCCGGTCGGGACCTTCGTCAACTTCGGCGACAAGTTCGGCGGCAAGCTCGAGAGCCCCAACGCCGGCGTGTGGTGCCTCTTCACCCGGGTGGCTGGCCGCTGGGCTCTCGTGATCGCCAACGACAACACGGTCGCCTCGGGTTCGTGGTGGCCCCGGACCCCGGAGAAGATCGAGCGCGCCCAGGAGATGGCGCTCCGGATGCGGATCCCGGTGATCTACCTGGTCGACTGCTCCGGGCTCTACCTGCCCGAGCAGTCGGCGACCTTCTCGGGCGCGCGCGGCGCCGGCCACATCTTCACGATGAACGCCCGCCTCTCGGCTCAGGGCGTGCCCCAGATCGCGGGCGTGTTCGGCGACTGCATCGCGGGCGGCGGCTACATGCCGATCATCTCCGACCGCGTGATCATGACCGAGCAGGCCTACATGGTGATCGCGGGCGCGGCCCTGATCAAAGGCGCCAAGAGCGAGAAGATCACCTCCCTCGACATCGGCGGCCCCGAGGTCCACGTCCACCAGAGCGGCTGCGCCGACGTGCGCGTCCCCGACGATGAGGCGGCCCTGGCCTGGATCCGGCGCGAGATCGAGCGGCTGCCCGAGCCCGCCGCGGACTACTACCGCGCCGACGCCGCGCCCGCCGCGCCGCGCTTCGACCCCGCCGAGCTGGCCGGGATCGTGCCCACCGACCACCGCGTGGCCTACGACCCCCGCCAGGTCCTGGCGCGCCTGGTCGACGGGAGCCTGTTCTGGGAGCTCTGGCCGCACATGGGCCAGGAGATCGTGGTCGGGGTCGGCCGCGTCGGGGGGCTCTACGCCGGCTTCGTGCTCAACGACCCGGGTTTGATCCCGACCCCCCACCAGCCCGGGCAGAAGCGCCCGGGCGGAATCCTCTACCGAGACGGGATCGCCAAGCTGTCCCAGTTCGCGCGCGCCTGCGACAGCGACGGGATCCCGCTGATCTGGCTGCAGGACATTTCTGGATTCGATATTGGTGCCGAGGCGGAGCGCCTGGGCCTGCTCGGCTGGGGCTCCTCGCTGATCTACGCCAACTCGACCCAGCGCACGCCCGTGATCACGGTCCTGCTGCGCCGGGCCTCGGGCGCTGGCTACTACGCCATGTCCGGGCGCCCCTACGAGCCCGTGATCCAGCTCTCGACCCCCGTGTCCCGCCTGAGCGTGATGGAGGGCCGGACCCTCGCGATCGCCAGCTACCGGACCAAGCTGGACGAGGACTTCGAGATCAAGAGCGACGACCCCGCCGAGCAGGAGGCCATCCGCGAGGGGATGAAGCAGGTCGAGGAGCGCATCGAGCGCGACATGGACCCCTACGTGGCGGCGCGCCAGCTCGACACCGACGAGATCGTGACCCTCGGCGAGCTGCGCGGCACGCTCGAGTCCCTCGTCGAGCTGACCTATCAGACGATCGGCTACCGCACGGTCAAGAACCCGCGGATCTGGAGCCTGCACGACCTGGAGGCCTTGGCCAGCCCGCCCCCCGCGCGTTCGCTTCCCTGCGGCGTCGAGCGCGAGGGCGAGCGGATCCGCCTGACCTCGCCCGAGGTCGGCATCGCCGTGGAGCAGCCGCGCGCAGGGGCCGTGCTCGTGCCGGGCGCCCGCGTCGCCTTGCTCTCGACCCTCTACGAGACCGTCGAGCTGGTCGTCCCGGCTGGCGTGGCGGGCCGGGTCCTGGACCCCCCTAGCGCTCCCGCTCCCCTCGGCCATGGGGACGAGGTCCTGGCGCTCCAAGCCGATGAGGGCGGGGGCCTGGTCGCCGCGCCCAGCGAGCAAGCCGACGTCGGCGAAGCCGAGCTGGTGGTGCGCTCGCCGCAGGTCGGTCGCTTCTACCGGCGTCCTTCGCCGGATCAGCCCCCCTACCTGAGCCTGGGGGACGAGCTGAGTCCGGGCAAGACCCTGGGCCTGATCGAGGTCATGAAGACCTTCTTCCAGCTGCGCTACGGGGATGAAGCGCTCGGCAGCCTCCCCGAGAGGGCCAAGCTGGTTCGTTTCCTCGCCGAAGACGGCGAGGACGTGGCCCAAGGGCAGCCCTTGCTCGAGCTGGAGGCTCTGGACTAGGGCTAGGAGCCTTCTGCGACCCCGCCTGGTGGGAAGAGCGAGGCCGGCCGCGCAATGAAGGGAACGCCTGCAGGGGTCCCTTCGCTGCTGCAGGTTCTCTCCCTGCACTTAGCCCTAGCCGCCGCCTATTCGCGTGACACACGAAGCAAGTCGAGTTCCCCCCGGCCCTTCGACGCTCTCCACCACGCCAAGGCTCATTGCTGGTTTGGGCTTTGGCAGGACGATCGGGCACCTCCCGCCACAGCCGGACCCCGTCGTCCGAATCCAAGCCACTTAGGACCAAATGCGGCCACCCAGCGAGATCGCCAAGACGCGGCAGCTAGATTTAGGGCCGGACGGGGAGGTCCATGAATCTCGAGGTTACGCCCTCGCTGGAAGTCGTTTCGTTCAGCCGGTCGTTCAAGCTGCTCTTCCCAAGCACTCGCTCCGGCGTTTCCCTAGCGGAGCTCCTCGAGGGCGAGCTGTGGTCCCGGGTCTCCCAAGAGTGGCGGCTCGTCGCTGAGGGGCAGAACACCCGCTCCATCGTCACCTACGGTGACCAGCGCTACCTCGAGGTCCGAGAGCTCCAGCAGGACCAGCTGATCCACGCCACCCAGACCGAAGCCCAGTGGGCGGACCCGATCCTGAGCCCCCTCGACTCAGGCGAAGCCGCGCTGATGGCCGTATTCCTGGGCGAAGGCCTTCCTTGGCGCTGCAAGACCCAGGATCTGGCGATCCGCCTGCGCCTCAGCGAACGGCACTTGAGGCGCCTGCTCGCGCAAATGGAGGGACGAAACCTGATCCGTCGCGTGCGGGCCGGTCGGAATGGGTTATGGGTGCACCCCGGCAGTGAGGAGGACTGGGAGAGCGAAACGACCACGGTGCCATCCGACATCATTGGATCCCTGCGCGAGAGCGAGTCCTTTGGGCTCCTGTCCTCCAACAGCCTGGACCCTTTCCCCCTCGATCAGGCGCGCAAGGTGTTGGTCGGGCGAGGTCCCGAGTGCTCGCTACGGCCGGCCTCGAGCAGCGTCTCGCGCCACCACGCCGAGATCACCTGGAAGGGGGGACGCTTCGAGGTCCGTGACCTCGGCTCCACTAACGGGAGCTTCGTCAACGACAGCCCCGCGACGGAGCCCGTTCAGCTCCAGGTCGGCGACACGGTGCGCTTTGGCGATGCCGTCTACCTCTTCATTCGCCAGGGGGACGACGACGACGACCACTTGGCTGACAGCACTGCGCGCCTGATCACCTGAGTCGCTCCCACGGCGTAGAGGGCTCCGAGCCAGGCGAAGCGGCTCTCCTCCACGGATCGAAGTCCCTGGATTTCCAGTGACGGGTCCCCCGGCGCGCTCCGTCCTCTTGCCCGCGGGAGGGAAGCCCGCAGGAAGGGGGACACGTGATGAACACCGAATCGGGGCGCCTGGGTCGCAAACCAGTCGACCTCTCCCAGAGCGCTGGCGCGTTGGACGTCGCAGCGCTGCTGCTGGGCGCCATGTTGGCGCTGGGAGTCGGCCTGGCGCTGCTGAACTGAGACGATGGGCGAGGCCCCCCCTGAGCGCGGGGGGCCTCGCTCACGTCTCGGCGCTCCTCGCGTATCCTCGAGCGGGTGAACGACCACCCGAGCGCGCCGGACCGCAGCGCTCCCGAGCCCAACCCTCGCCTCCGCCACGGGGTCCGCTTCGGCTGCGCCGTCGTCCTGCTCTTGCTCCCGGCTTGGGGGGCAGCCGCGCACCTGCGTGCGCGAAAGGACCTGGACGCCGCCCTCGCGGCCGCCAAGAGCGAGGTCGCCAGCCGGAGCCAGCATCTCCAAGGCAGCCGCGCTCCGGTGTTCGGGGCCCCGACCCCGGGCAACGCGGCGGACGACTACGTCGCCGCGCTCTACGTGCTCAGCGCTGGCACCCCCAAGCAGCGCCCCGAGCGCTGGCAGGAGGACCCTCCCCTGGTCCCCGCCAGCGCGGTCCTGCTCGCGCAGCAGCTCGAGCGCGCGCAGCCGATCACGCCCGCCATGAGCGGCGAGCTCTACCGCCATCTCTCCAAGGGAGCGCCGCTCACCTCCGCGACCCAGGCGGTGGTCGGCTCCTACCTGCCCGTGCTCCAGTTCCTGCGCGAGGGGGTCCACCGGGAGCGCTGCGTGTGGGACTTCCCCTGGGAGGAAGGCTGGGGCGCGGCCGTCCCCAACCTGATCTCGGTGCGGATCCTCGGCGGGCTCCTCGCCTTCCACTCCCAGAACGACGCCGACCCCCGCCGCGCGCTGCGCACCGACCTGGAGCTGCTCGGTTTCGCGGCTGATCTGACCCTCCAGCCGCCGCTGATCACGCAGGTGATCGCCGTAGGCCTGATCGACACCGGCTGCAAGTCGCTCTGCAAGACGCTCGCGAGGCCAGACCTCTCGCGCGAGGACTACCTGCTCGCCCTCGAAGCCGTCGGCAGGATCCAGCTCGTCCCCACGCAGCGAACGCTCGACGACGAGAACCTGCTCACCCGGATCAGCCTGCTCGCGGACTCGGGCCGCAAGGTGCTCCCCGGCGCCCAGGGCTCCATGGGAGGCCTCTACGAGCTCGACGTGTTCGGCGCCTGGGAGCTGCGCAACCTGCAGCGGGTCTACGAGCGGACGCGCACCCTCCTGCGCGCCCCGCGGCCGGAGCGCCTGGCGGGCCTTCGTCGCCTCGAAGAGGAGCTCGAGGGCACGCGCTCCATCGTGCTCGGGATCGCGCAGCCCGACTGGTCCCTAGCCCAGGACCAGGTCTGGGGCGCGCGGATGACCTTGGCCTCTGCCCGGGTCCTGGTCGCCGCCCACCTCTACCGATGCGAGCACGGTCGATTCCCGGCGCGGCTCGAGGAGCTTCGGGCGCTGCTCGGCGGCGACCTGCCCGCGGACCTCTTCGGCGAGGGTCCCCTGCGCTTGTTCTTCGACGAGCGCAGCGACGAGCTGCGCTGCTCCTCGGTCGGCCCGAACGGCGTCGACGAGCAGAAGCTCGCCAAGGGCACGGGCGACGACTACGGCTCACGGACGCGGGCGCCCCTCGAGTAGCTACATCACGAGCCGGTAGAAGGACGCCGCGAAGCAGAGCAGCGCCAACGCGCCCAGCCAGAGCAGGAGCTTCCCGCCCCGGCCGCGCAGGTTGCCTAGCACGCGCTACTCCTCCAGCTGCTCGCGCACCCAGGCCAGGATCGGCTGCAGGCGCGCCGGCAGGAGGGTCGTCGCCGTGTCCAGGTCGACCCAGCGGCCCTCGTGGTGCTCGGGATGGCCCAGCTCCGGGTTGACCGGCAGGACCACGTCCTCGCGCTCGGTCCGCGCCAGGTAGTAGCGCGCGACCTTGCCGCGCGAATAGGGCGCCGTCTCGGCGTAGGCTGCCCCCCAGTCCAGGCGCAGGTCCGAGAGGTCGGCCTCTTCCCGGGCCTCGCGCAGCGCCGTCTGGAGCAGGTCCTCGCCCGCCTCGACCCGCCCCTTGGGGAAGTCCCAGTTGCGGTAGCAGCGCAGGACCAGGACCCGCCAGCCTCCCTCGTCGCGGCGCAGGGGCACGACGCCTGCGGCCCGCTCGCGCGGAGCGCTCAGGTCAGGCCCCAGGCGCGGAAGATCTGGAGGTCCATCCACTGCACCCCGTGTCGCGGGGTCCGCCCGAGGAAGCCGAGGTGCCCCCCGCGCGGGGAGCGCGTGATCGTGACCGCGTCCGAGACGCCGCCCTCGTCGAGGACCGCCGGGTCGATGATCGGGTCGTCGTCCGCGAGCAGGACCTGGGTCGGGACCTCGATCCGGTGCAGGTGCGGCTTGGCGCTCGCGCGCTCGTAGTAGTCGTAGGCATCGGCGAAGCCCCACACCTGCGCCACGTAGCGGTCGTCGTATTCGAGGATCCGCACCTCGTCGCTGAGCGTGAAGGGCTCGAGGTCGGGGAAGCGGGCGTGGCGGCGGCGGGCCAGCGCGCAGAGCTCCTTGACGAACTGCTGCTCGTAGAGGCGGTTCTGGGGCTGCATGATCCGGCGCACGCAGAGGCGCAGGTCGGCGGCCGGACAGAGCGCCACGACCGAGTCGACGAGCCCGGCCGCGTCCGGGCCGAGCTCGCCGGCCAACTTGAGCACGATGTTGCCCCCCAGCGAGAAGCCCGCCACGACCAGGCGCTCGCACTCGGGGCGCAGGGCCTCGACCACGCTCCGGATGTCCCCGCTGCAGCCCCCGTGATAGGGGCGCCGGGCCAGGCCCTCTCCGCTGCCCGAGTCGCGCAGGTTGACCCGCGCCACCCGCCAGCCGCGCCGGACCAGCTTCCCCGCCAGGCGCTTCATGTAGCTGGACTGGTGCGAGCCGGTCAGCCCGTGGACGAGCACCGCGGTGGTCCCCTCCCCCGGCGTCCAGCCCGCGGGGAGGCTGACCTCGAGCGAGAGCTGGTCCCCGTCGGCGAGGAGGTGCGTCCGCTGCACGGAGCGCGGCTCGCGCGCCAGGGAGACCAGCGAGGCCACCAGGGTCTGGACGTGGGGGTTGCCGAGCAGGGGCAGAGGCTTGAACTCCGTCACGCCGGCCAGACTACGCGACAGGCGCCCGCCCCGGCAGGGTCCGCCGCTCGAGCCCCTCCCCCGGCGGCGTTGGATTTGCCAGCTAGCCGCGTAAGGTGAGCGGCCTTGGAGGAGCCATGAGCGGGGACGCCGCCAACGAGGGCGAGAAGAAGCCCAAGAAGCAGAAGAAGCGCAAGGCCAAGCGGCCCGTGCCGCGCGTGCCGCGCGGCTTCCGTGACCTCCCGCCCGCCGACCTGGTCGAGCGCCGGCGCATGATCGAGACGATCACCGAGGTCTACGAGCGCTACGGGTTCACCCCGCTCGAGACGCCCGCCGTCGAATACGTCGACGTGCTGGGCAAGTTCCTGCCCGAGGCCGACACCCCGGAGGGCGGGATCTTCACCTGGCGCTACGACGACGACGAGTGGGTCGCCCTGCGCTACGACCTGACCGCGCCCCTCTCCCGCTACGTCGCCAAGAACTTCCAGGAGCTGGGGATGCCCTTCCGGCGTTACCAGACCGGCAACGTGTGGCGGCTCGAGAAGCCGGAGCCCGGGCGCTACCGCGAGTTCCGCCAGCTCGACATCGACATCGTGGGCGCGGGCGCGGTGATCGCCGACGCCGAGATCTGCTGCGTCCTGAGCGAGGCGATGGAGGCGATCGGGATCCCCCGCGGGAGCTACGAGGTCCGCCTCAACGACCGCAAGGTCCTCAACGGTCTGCTCGAGGCGGCGCGGGTGACCGAGGAGCAGACGCTCACGGTCCTGCGCGCCCTCGACAAGCTCGACCGCCTCGGCCCCGAGGGCGTCAGCCTCCTGCTCGGGCCCGGCCGCAAGGACGAGAGCGGCGACTTCACCAAGGGCGCCGGCCTGGCCGAGGACCAGGTCCAGACCCTGATCGCCTTCGTGACCGCGCCCAGCGACGACCGCGCCGGCTACCTCGCGGCCTGCCGCGACCTGGTCGCCGGGACCCAGGTCGGCGCCGAGGGCCTGGCCGAGATGAGCGAGCTGGACGAGATCCTCAGCGAGCGCGGCTTCGGCGCCGACCGGATCCGCTTCGACCCCGCGATCGTGCGCGGGCTCGCCTACTACACCGGTCCAGTGGTCGAGGTCGTGCTCACCTTCTCGAGCGAGGACGTCGAGGGCCGGACCGAGTTCGGCTCGGTGGCGGGCGGCGGACGCTACGACGACCTGGTCAGCCGCTTCACCGGGCAGAAGGTCCCGGCCACGGGCGCCTCGATCGGGGTCGACCGGCTGCTGACCGCGCTCAAGGCGCTCGGCCAGGTCGAGCCGCGGGCCGGCACCTGCCCCGTCCTGGTGACCACGATCGAGAAGGAGTACCGCGCGGTCTACCAGCGCTGGGCCAGCGAGCTGCGCGCCGCCGGGATCCCGACCGAGCTCTACGTGGGCACGGGCAAGGTCGCCAAGCAGTTCAAGTACGCGGACCGCCGCCGCTTCAGCGCGGTCGTCGTCGCGGGCGGAAACGAGATCGAGGCCGGCGAGGTCTCGATCAAGGACCTGCGCCTGGGCGAGGAGCTCTCCGCCGACGTGGCCGGGGACCGCAAGGCCTGGCTGGAGGAGCTCCCGGGGCAGGTGACGGTCAAGGAGAGCGACCTCGTGGCCGAGGTCCAGCAGATCCTCGCCCGCTATCAATGAGGGGAGGCTCCTGGTCTGGAGTTTCGCGCTTTCAAGGAGGCAGCCCGTCTGCCCGCGCCCGCGCCCGAAAGGAAGAACAGTAGGAGCTGTCGCAGTCAGCGAAGGCTCCTTCGCGTTCCTGGGATGGAACGGGGAAAACTCGAAAACTGGAAAGCGCGGTGGCTGCTCAGCGGAGCTGCCTTCTTCGAGTTTTCCAGTTTTCAC
>MDTG01049858.1_pt1 | contig 11362 bp, 11 predicted proteins | sample 811421 | NCBI WGS metagenome assembly MDTG01 (sample SAMN05326645, study PRJNA326480) | marine metagenome | isolation source: seawater | place: Pacific Ocean: South East | collected 2011
ATAGTAATTCTAAGTTGTGATTGTCTCAATAATATTTTTTCAGCAACATTTATTGTATCAATACTTTCTCCTAAAAGTGCAGAACTCATTTATATGATATGTATTATATATAACAATATATTATTAATAATTCCAATATATTATTAATAATTCCAATATATAATAATTTGAATATTAAAATTTAAATATATAAATATATATATTTATTATTGATATTAAATGAATATTGATAAAGTTTTTATAATTAATCTTGAGAGTAGGAGCGATAGGAAATTAGAAACATTGGCACAATTAAACCGCGCCAAAATAACAAATTACGAATTTTTTAAAGCAATTCAACCAAAATCGGTTGAAGAAATAAATGAATGGAATCCTAATTTCGTAACAACTAAACCCAACTGGCTAAGAAGTGATTTTCAGAAGTATAGATTGGGTTCATTTGGATGTTTACAGAGCCATATTGGGGTTATAAAGATGGCTATGGAGAGAAATTACGAAAACATTCTAGTTCTAGAAGACGATGTAAATATTAAACTTATTTCTAATCCAGAAAAAGGCGTATCATTCGAAGAAACATACAATTTCATAAAACCACAACTAGAAGAATTGGCAAAAAGACAAGAGATAGACATTTTTTATCTAGGAGGAACCCACCATAATAACAAATTAACCAAGGTAACCAATAATATTTATAAAACAACACAAACAGGGACAACATCATCTTATATTATTAGTAAAAGCGGAATGAAAAAAGTATTGGCAAATATAGACAAATGTGATAAAGAAATTGACTGTTTCTATATTGAGGAAATGCAGAAAAAACACAATTGTTTCTGTATTGCCCCCACTATTATGAATCAAAGACCTTCATATTCTGATATTATACAAACACATGTTTCATATAATTTAGACATACCCAAATGATTACTATAACCATTCATTAATAACATTTTTTATATTTATAGTTTTTTTAATTGAATCAATATCTAATTTTTTTCTATATTCATTGGGGTTCTGACAAATCTGTTTTAACATTTCAATATCATTGTCAACATCGCCCGTTAAATTTATCATCGCATCATCGAAGTAACTATGTATATTTTTACAACCCCAGTATATTGGTGTAGTATTACTAACTAATGTATTCATTATCTTTTCACTAAAATAATGTGATGTGATAAAATTTTCAATACAGATATGAAACATATAATCATCATATATCTCATTCCCATCAAATTCACCTTTTATACGATTATCATTTACATTTTTATAAAGTTTACAACCACGTCCATAAATATTTATAGGAAGATTCGTTTTCAAGATTTCTTGGACGAGAATATGTCGATATTTATGACCTGGAGCATTTAGTTTCTCTGATATCATAATACTCATAATCTTTGTTTTATTTGGTTGAATGGTTTTTAAAGGGGTTCTATACCACATATATGCGAAATGTTCTATAAAAGGCATTGGCAAGTCCATTTTATCTCCTATATAATATTTTCCAATATGTGTTTTCGCATAACTTAAAAATTCTTGTGTTAAACCCAAAAAATATATTGGTTCAAATGCTAAACCAATAACATTCTCTTTTGGTATTGTCAATTTCGGCATTGGTGTATTTAATAATATAGCATGTGTATAATCATTTGTATTTGTAAAACAATATAAATTATTATAATCCACATCATCTTTTAATTCTGATGTTCTAATAAACGCTTCGCTGGTGTCATAATCAGACGGAGAAAAACTACAGAATACACGTATCTTTATCATTATATTAATAAAGAGTAAAACTTTAAATTCATATTAATTATCAATAAATATTTTATTAGTATTAAAATTAATCATTGAATATTTCTATTTCTCATCCAAATTAAATCCTATTGCATGGTCCTCTATTATATGTGTTTCGATTGTTGATTTTTTTGACAGCAAATTTTGACAGCAAATTTTCGACAACATCTTTTGATATTATACAAACACATGTTTCATAAAATTTAGACATACCCAAATAATTTATTTAATGCCTTAATACAAAGTTAAATTATATAAAGATAACTTATATAATTTAATACTTATATAATTTAATACTTATATGATTAATATAACTTTTGTCACCGCTTGGTATAATTTAAAATCAAAATTCAATTCCGAAACATATCAAGCATGGATGTCTAATTTTTTAAATAATTCGAATAATTTCAATTTGGTAATTTACACAAATAAAGAAAGCATGGATATGGTTAAATTATATACTAAAAAACCTAATGTAAAAATTATATTAAAAGAATTTCACGAGTTCAAATGTTATAAATATGATTGGATCACAAATCATAAAAATAACACACTATTAAGTCAAATAGATTGGAAATTAAATATGTTATGGAATGAAAAAATTGCGTTTGTAAAAGAAACTATAGATGAAGATATTTTTAATACAGAGTGGTATGGATGGTGCGATATTGGTTATTTTCGCAATTCTAATTTTGATATTGGTCGATGGCCTAATGAGGATAAAATAAATAATCTGGATAAAAATAAAATATATTATGCTAAGGTAAATCCTAATATTAACAATTTGTGTCATTTTGTATTAAATAAAAACATTAATGGATTACCTAGTAAAGAAATACCACCCAATCAAATATCTTTTGCCGGAGGGTTTTTCTTGATAAATACTAATAAAATGAATTGGTGGCATAATACATTTTATGAAAAACTTGAATTATATTTTACACATAACTATTTAATTAAAGACGATCAAATAATATTGCTAGATTGTATTGTTAGTAACACAACACATTTTTCGATTATTCAACAAATAATATTCGGAAAAGACCCGTGGTTTGCTTTTCAAGACTTTTTATTGTAAATAAAATCCGTTGATTATAATTAAGTATTTAAAGTGAAATATTATTCAGTTTTATAAAATGACAAATACTTAAATACAAATACTTAAATACAAATAATAAAATATACATATATGATTTCTATATTAATTCCAATATATAATGGTATTGAATTTGTAGAAGAATCTGTTTCTAGTGTAATACAACAAACTTTTAAAGAATGGGAGCTAATCATAGGTATAAATGGACATCCAAAGAATTCAGATATTTTCTTGACAGCTAAGAAATACGAAGAAAAAGATGAACGAATCAAAGTTATTGATTTTTATACAATAAGAGGTAAATCAAATACATTAAATGAAATGATTAATTATTGTAATTATCAATGGATTAGTTTATTAGATGTAGATGATAAATGGTTTCCGACAAAATTAGAATCTCAACTTCCGTATATGAACACATACGATGTGGTCGGAACGAATTGTAAATATTTCGGAGATTTAGATTTGGTCCCAAATATTCCACACGGAGATTTAAAAAATATTAATTTTTTAAAGGTTAATCCTATCATAAACAGTTCTTGTTTATTAAAAAAGGAATTGTGTTACTGGGATGATGATTCATATGAGTTGGAAGATTACGATTTATGGCTAAGACTATGGAAACAAAATAAAAATTTTTATAACGTATCTGAAATACAAGTTTTACACCGAATACATAATGATAGTGCTTTCAATGCAAAAGGAAATAATTTGAATGTCAATAAGTTGAGACAAAAATATATTTAGTATTTAAGAAATTATTTATTTGGTAATACCACCATTACTATTTTGAAATTGCCGAAAATCGTTGGATATTTGTTAAAAACGAGTTGTCCGATTTAACCTTTTCAAAATGATAATATATATAAATAAACTATTTTAAATATAATTATTTATTATAATAAAATGAATAATTATACTTGTAATTCTGGAAAAGATGGATTTGGCGCTCAATATCAAAGAATAATTCAAACTCTAATTTATTGCAAATATAATAAACTAAAATTTGTCTATAAACCTATTACGGCAATGGAACATAATTATGATAATGATCAAGAATATATTAGTAAAATAGAAAATTTGATGAATATTAAAAATAATATTGAAAATGATGAAAATAATGATGCAACAGAAATTGATTTTGGTTCTGTTGTTATGAAATGGTTTGAACCAAATATAAATAATCCTTCTATTGTGGAAGATTTAAATTTGATAAAAAGTTATTTTTGGCAAAATAAAGAAAGGAATGTTTTTAAAAATGATAAAGTAAATGTTGCTGTTCATATAAGGAGAAAAAACAAACAAGACGTTTTATTAGGTCATAATGATAGTGTAGCTGGGAGAACCAGTAGTGATGCTTATTTTCTTAAAATTATTGAGCATATAAGAAAAAATTATAAAAATATACAATTTCATATTTATTCACAGGGTAAAATAGAAAATTTCGAAATATATAAAAATAATGATACAGAATTACATATAAATGAGGATATTTCCAAGACATTTATAGATTTAGTATCCGCAGATATATTAGTAACATCGGCAAGTAGTTTTAGTTATGTTGCTGCATTATTAAGCGATGGTGAAATTTATTATAAGAAATTTTGGCATAATCCAATGAACAATTGGACTATATGTTAACATTATCTTTGCTCTATATAAATATTTTTACCAACATCTAAAAATTTATTATTAATAAATGTTGGATCTATTGTTCTGGGGTGTTTAATTCTTACAAAATTCTGACTCGCCATATAATTACTGATATTAGCAGTATTGCATTCATTAGCACCGAAATACTGATTTCCATCAGGTTCTGCAGTAACAAATACAACCTTTTCTCGCAAATAATCACCAGCACCCTTTAAAATATTTAAATCCGATCCTTGAGCATCAATTTTAATGTAATCAATATATTCAAATCTATCCCATGGAAATTCGTCAAAAAACATCTTTAAATTAATAACAGGAACATTGATTGTTTCTTTAATTGGTCCAAGATATTTTTCATCATGTTTAAATAAGCTACATGTACCACAGTCTTTGGAGTTAACATAAAAAGACATTTCTTCCTCTTTATCAACATTACTCAATGCCTTATTTATTATTACCATTCTACCCGAGTCTAAATGTTTTTTATCAATAGGTTTACCTGCTGATGCGTGTGCCGGATGTCGTAGTTGAATATTACCTGCTTTAATATTTGCCACAGAATCTGGATTCGGTTCAAATCCGACAACAAATAAGTTCGGCTCGTTATCTAACCATGTTGAAGATTGGTTAGCACCATAAGATAACCCAACGTCTATTTTTATGTGAGTACAATTTTCAGGTATATTTAATTTAAACATTTATATATTAAATATGAATAAATGTTTAAATAAATTATAATTTATAATTATATAATGATTTATAAAGTATCAAACCAAATTATTGATATAAAAAATATATTAATATCATTAAAAGATAAATATGAAGATTATGCTTTTATCTCTTATATAGATGGAGAATACGGTATAAGGGTCTGGGTATATAATTCATTATGTTATGATTTTTATAAAAAATGCAAACAAAATAATAAAACTGTAGTTGGTATATGTTTTAAAGGAACAAAATCATTTTTAAGAAATTGTTGTGATGTTATAATTGAAATTCAAGATATAGCATTTGATGCTACGAAAGAAGAAATAGTTGATAATGGGCATGATTCAGTAAATCACGCTAATAATTCGTTTATTCCTAACAATTTATATCAAGGCAACGACGGATGGAGTTTAGAATATATAAGAGGGTTATCTTGTGATGAATATGAAAAAATGTTAGAAGAAATAAATTTTCAAAACATATTTTATACATTACATTGTGATGGTTCTAGATATATAAATAAAAAAGGTTGGGCATTCACAGGTGACTGTTTAAATCCATATAAAATAAATAATACAGAGTTCTCGCTTGCTCCAATTCAAAACTGGATTGATAATAATATATTTATAGAAGAAAATGAATATAGTTCCTATACTAGCAATGCGGTAGCTATATGGATTAGAAATACAAATAAATGGCCAGCAAAAAACATATCACCACATATTTATAATTCTGTATTTGATTATTGTATTAATAATAAAAAAACTTGTTATGTATTTCAAGATTTAATACCAATAAAATTACCAAACAATGATTATATTATTGATTCTACAATTAGATTTAAACAAAGACCTGATTTTGATAGTTTTATAGATATATGTAATAAATGTGATTATTTTATTGGAGCAGATTCGGGTCCAATTCATCTATTAAATGTATTGAAAACATCTAATCGTAATATTTGTCTTCCACCGCCACTCTTCGATGCTACTAAACGATTTAAAAATATCATTATTACTAATAATCCAATTGATATCATTAACAATTATTATAAAAATTAATCATTTTTTTAATACCAACATGTAATTTTGTAAATTTAAAATTATTATCTAATGCGAGTTTTAATTTTGTATTATCGGAAACACAGCCTATCATATCTCCTATAATACCATCTTCAATCTGTATATTGTGAATAAAATTACCTTCATATTTCATTATATTTAATAAATCTTTTATTGTTGTTTTTTCTCCAGAACCTAAATTAAAAATATCATTATAAAATTCATGATTTTCTAAGGATTGCTCAATTATTTTTGCTACATCACCTACATATATAAAATCTCTATACCTTTCAAGAGAACCTTTTACAATTATACTATCTTTATTATTTAAAAATTGTGACAAATATATCCCTACCATTCCTTTTTTTAAATTTGATAAATCCTGACCCTCACCATAACATGTAAATAAACGAAATATTGTATAGTCAATATTATAATGTTTTTTATACAAATCTAAATATTTTTCACTCGTATATTTATGAATTGAATAAAATGTATCATAATTAACATCATTGCTTTCATTATAAATACCTGGATTTGATGTACCCCCGTAAATACATACAGTACTAATAAAAATAAATCTTGTGCATTTAATTTTTTTTGCAAATTCTAACAATACAAGCGTTGATTTCGTATTTGCATTTAAATCATACAATACATCATCAAAACTACCTTCTTTACTTGCTTGTCCTGCAATATGGATTATACAATCAAATGTTTCATTTATATTTAATATATTTTCATCAGAACAATCTATGTTTAGTAGTTTTACATTTTTTGGTAAATTTTTTGTGGACCCAGTTTTCATATTGTCCATTACTGTAATGTTATGGTTTTTTCCACTAAGAAATTTATATACATTTGAACCAACAAATCCTGCACCTCCAGTTAAGAGAATTTTCATTTAAATATATTATATTTAATTTTTTATATAAAAAATATTAAATATATCTTTAATATGGATTCAAAATTAATATATATTAAATTTACAAATAAAAGTATAAAAAAAATAGAAAAATATAATCATTTACTTACAGATAAAAACATTTATAATAAATTTACTATATATATTTGGATATATTATTATGATAAAGAAAATATTGATTATATAAATAATCTTAAAAAATATATATCCATTAATTATCTTTCAAATAATGAATTAAATGAAATAAATTTTATATCTAATAATTTATGTTTTCATAATGAAACAGGAAAATCACATTTAATAGTTTATTATATAGGGAAGAAATTTTATTATTTAATTAATTTAGATGGTGACGATATGTTTTATCCAAAATTTAAAGTAAACTATTTTGAAAAAATTATAAATTATATGAAGCAATATAAATTACTTTTCTTAACAAGACCTTTTTGGTTATGTTTTAATATTAATTTTAGAGCATCATTTGGATTTTCATTATCATCCAAAGAAATTTTATACCATTTAGATTTAATGAATAACATAAATATTATAAAAAAACATAATTTAGATCAAACATTTTCTGAAATTTTGACAAATGTAAAAAACTATACATACAAAGATATTCATTTTGAATTAAAAGATTATAATTGGAATTGTGGAGAAACAATAGAACCAGAACTTTTAATAAAATCGTATAATAGTATAGAAACCAGAAAATTTAAAGAGCATGAATTTATAGTAAATAATCATTGTCATATAATTGAATAAATTCAAATACGGGATAGAATAATGGTTGTGGAAAGTTTATTTTATCTTTCCAATTATACCATTCCCAGTTTTCACATTTATTCGGTTCCATATTTTTCAACAATTTATCATCTTTACTATATCCTTTTATAATAGGAACTATATAATGATAATTATTTTTTTTATCAATACAATTTATTATTTTAACTATTTCAACATTTTCTATATCTAAATTGGTTTCTTCTTTTACTTCTCTTATAGCAGTTTCTATAAATGATTCTCCAAATTCTACATGTCCTCCGGGAAATGAATACATACCAAACCCGGTTTTATTTAACCTTTTTCCAATTAATATATGATTCTTTTTTTCTTTTGAAAAAACTTGAACAGATACGCCTACACCAGGCCGATTATTTTCCATTTAATTATATATTTAATACTATTATTTTTATTTTAAATAATATTTTTGATATAAATAAATACCATAGTAATAAGCAGAAACACATTTATGAATATTATTTTTGGAATATTCTGCAAGACCAAACCAATGTAAAATAACCATATCAATTAAAATAGGAACATTATAATTTTCAAATAAAACTAAATAATTATCCATATTATTATTTATATTTACAATTATATGATCTTGTTCAATAACAAAATAATGGTTTTTCCTGTTATTTAATTCATCAAATCCGCTCAACGAATATAAAATCTTTCCTATGTCATAATAATTTATCCCAAAAATATCACTTTCACCAAAATAACCTCGCGGATCAATTAAATAATAATTCTCATTATTATCAATTAAAATATTAGATAAATGACAGTCTCCATGAATTGTACAATAATTTTTAATATTCTTTTCAAAGAACGAAATGATATTAGTAGATATTTTTTGTATTATTTCACTATGTGTTATTTGTATCGGTATATTATTTATATTTTTTAAAAATGCAAAATAATTTAATATTGGTGATATTTTATCGAGTCTATTTATTATTTTACTTTTAAATTCTATATTAATATCTTGACACAACCTATCATGTTCTACTAATATTTTTTCCTGGTCGTGTAAATTTTCTATTATACTTAAACAATTCTTTATAATATCAAATTGTTTTGATTGTAAACATTCATTAAAATAAGAAATTACTTGTCTCGAGTTTTCTATTTTTTCCATAATAAAAGAGGTATCGTCAAATTCATAAATTGTAGGTTTAAATTTGAAATTTTTATGATATTTATAAAAATATAATTCCTTCTCTATTATTGTATTGCCATACTCGCAAGTGCTTTTTTTTTGTAATTTGTCATCGGTTACCTCACATATTGAATTAAAATATCTTGTTATATATTTATCACTGTGAGTATTAATATAAGTAATTAATTTATCCATGTCACCAATATCAACAAGATCTACTATTTCAAAAGTTTCAAAGTCGCCAAAATTCGTCTTGTAACAATCACATAAATCCATTAATGGAGTAAATTTACTTAAATATGTAAATTTTGAAAAATAATATATACCAATAACATTACCATATTCTTTTTTAATTAAAATATTATTATTTGCTTCATATCTACCAAAATTTTTGTATGTAAAAATAATATTATTATCACTAAATATATTTTTATCTACTTTGACATTTGGATAAATATCACACCAAGTAATAAGAATTTTTTTATTTAAAAATTCTTCTCTTGACAATGCTTGATTCAACGTATAACTATTTTCATAGTTATTTATTAATTCAACATTTATTATTTCATATTCAATATCTAATAAATCTAAATAAAATTTAACAATTTCATTATATTGTTTATTTATAATAATTATAAATTTTTTTGTGTAACTCCTCCAATAGTTTATAATATTATTAAGTAAACAACTATTATTATACGTAACTAATACTTTGGGTATATTTGATGTTATTGGTAATAATCTAGATCCCTTTCCAGATGCTGATATTACTAGATAATCCAATGGTTTAATATTGTTGTTCATTTTATTATTAGCGATAGTTATTTTTTTAGGTATTAATACGTTCATTTTATTTTTATAATTTATGTATCTTGGGGTTTTTTCTAGATTTATTTTGTATAAAATCATCCGAACATTAAATATATTAGAATAAGTATAATCTATTAATTTATCAAAATTAAATAATACTTCGTCGTTATAAATATTATTACCACAAATATAAATTTTTTTATTTAAACTTATTGCTATTCCTATTTCAATAATTGAACCGTAATGATTTTTATTTAATTCATTTGTATAAAAAATTAAACTATCACAATTTGCAATATCTATAAATATCTGGTTACAAGCATCTTGTTTATCGTCTATAGACATATTTTCTTTTCTCTTATTAATATTGGTCCAATTTGATGTGATATTAAAGGTTTCTCTTAATAAATTCCATCTATTTGAATATTTTGTTTTTGATGAAATATAAAAGTTTTCTATATTATCATAACTTTTTATAAAATAATTCTCAATATTTTTATAGTTACAAATTATATCTGTCTTTAAAATAGGTTTAATATTATTAATATAACAATAGTTCTGGTTATTAACACATACCGTATTATATATAACATTGGACATTGATATAATTCCTTTATATGAATCCTCAAATCCTATTATGTCAGAATAATCAACATTATTATATTTTTTTAATACTTTCAAATAACCATCGCTTGCTGGTTTTCTTTCGTTAACATCATCCCTCGTAACTATATAATGTATTTTTTCTAATATGGGGAATCTTGTTTTTATTATTTTTAATGTTTTTTTTGAAGAATCAGTAACCAAACATATAGTTTTATTGTTAACAAGTAATTTATTTAAAAAACACTCAACCCCATCTATAAGATTTATTTTTTCTATATTTGAATAATAATACTCTGTTTTTTTTATATATACGTCATCATAATTATAATTTAATATATTTTCAAATGATATATTTTTATCTATAGAATGTTTTAATTCACAATATTTTTCAAATGTTAATTGATTGTTTTTAAAATATTCACACGGTGTCATTTTTAAGGCTTCTTTATAAGCTATCCAATGGTGTTTTTCAGAATCTATTATTACACCATCTAAATCAAAGACATATAATTTAAAATCAAATACATTCATTATATTATAATTATGGGTATATTTATATTTGAAAAATAACTAATATTTTATTACAAAATATATAATGATTCTGGATTACATTATATTTACATTAAAGTTAATATTCAATATGTATATAAAAATAGAGATAAAATGGACTTAATATGGTTTCCAACGAATGAACGACCTATTAACATGTAACTCTTAGTATTTTATTTAAATTTATTTAAATATAATATATTAAT
>MDTG01072902.1_pt1 | contig 11362 bp, 12 predicted proteins | sample 811421 | NCBI WGS metagenome assembly MDTG01 (sample SAMN05326645, study PRJNA326480) | marine metagenome | isolation source: seawater | place: Pacific Ocean: South East | collected 2011
ACTGAAATTTTTTATAATTAAATTTTTTTTAATACTATTTTTCTTTTTACCGGTAAAAGCTGAATTTGACGTTAAAGCTCCAACAGCAATTTTGCAGGATTATTTGTCAGGTGAAATACTTTTTGAAAAAGATGCTGATAGATCGATTTATCCTGCATCTATGACAAAAATAATGACTACAATTGTTGCTTTTGATTTAATTAAAAGTGGTGAGCTAAATTTAGATGATAAAATTTTAATTTCTGAAAAGGCATGGAGGCTTTCTAGGCCCGGAAACTCATCAATGTTTATAATGTTAAACGACGAAATTACAGTTGATGATTTATTAAAAGGTATCATTATCGTTTCAGGTAACGATGCATGTATAGCTTTGGCTGAAGGTATAGCTGGATCAGAGGAAGCTTATGCAGAACTTATGACTGCAAAAGCAATTGAAATTGGAATGACAAACACTAATTTTACAAATTCTACTGGACTAAATGATCCAGATAACTATTCAACAGTACGAGATATATTAATTATGTCTAACTACTTAATTAAAAATTATCCAAACTTTTATGAATATTTTAAAGAATTAGAATTTACCTGGGATCGTACTGGTGGTGACCCCATAACACAACCAAATACAAATGCTCCATTATTGATTAAAAATAGATCTGTTGATGGGATTAAAACTGGTTATTTGGCGGTTGAAAAATATTCTCTAGCATCATCGTTAATTAAAAATAAAAGAAGAGTAATTGCTGTAGGTAGTGGATTTAAAACTAAAAATAGTAGAGCGAGAGAGTCTAATAAATTATTAAATTACGGGTTAACACAATTTGATTTAGTACAAATTGCAAAAATTAATGAAAGTATTGCAGAATTAGATGTTTGGTTAGGAAGAAAAAATTACGTTAAATCTTATACAAAAAAAGATGTTTACAAGATAATACCTAAGGCTAGAAAAAAGTACTTAAAAGTTAAAATAAATTACAGCGGACCAATTAAAGCACCAATTAATAAAGACGATATACTTGGCAAGTTAAAAATTTACTATAAAGATGATTTAATTGATGAATATGATTTATTAGCATTTGAAAATGTTAAAAAGTTAAATTCATTTTCCAGACTAATAAGATCTATAAATTATTTAATCTGGGGCGATGTATAAAAAGCCAATTATTGTTTTTGAAGGTATAGAGGGTTCAGGAAAATCCTTACATATTAATAATTTATCTAAATATTTAAAAAAAAAAAAATTAAAATTTATTAAAATTCGTGAACCCGGAGGAACATTAAATTCCGAGAAAATCAGAAAACTTATTTTAAATAACAAGTCTACATTTAACAATTTAACTGATCTTTTTCTTTATTTTGCTTCTAGGAGCGAAAACATCAATACAATTATAAAAAAAAACAAAGGTAAGAAGATAATTTTAATTGATAGATTTGTAGATTCAACTTTGGCATATCAACATTATGGCATGGGAATTAATTATAATTTGATTAATAATATAAATAAATTCCTACTTAAAAATATCAAAATTAATTTCACTTTTTTAAATATTGTAAATAATAAGAACCTAAGTTTAAGATTATCTAAAAGAAAAAGACTTAATCGCTATGATAAATTTAAAATAAATTTCTATCAAAAAGTTCAAAATGGATTTATTAACATTTCTAGAAAAAAAAAAAATAAATATCTTTTAATTGATTCAAATTTAAATATTGATTTAAATAAAAATATAATTATTAAAAAATTTAATAGCTTATTATAATGAATATAAAACCAATTAATCAGACAATTTTGTACGGTTTAGGTAATATTTTTAACGAAATAATAAATCTTAATAAATTAAATATAATGCCAAATAAAATTTTATTTTCGGGACCTAAGGGAATAGGTAAATCAACTTTGGCTTATCATATAATAAATTATTTATTTTCAAAAAATGAACCTGAGGCCTATAAATTAGATAATTACACTATCAATTCAAATAACAAATCATATAAACTAGTATGTAATAATTCTCATCCGAATTTTTATTTAATAGATTTATTTGATGAGAAAAAAAATATTGAAATATCTCAAATCAGAAAAATGATTAATTACACTTATAAATCAAGTTTTAACAACTCATTGAAAATAATTTTAATTGATAACATAGAATATCTTAATGATAGTTCTTCAAATGCTTTATTGAAAATTATAGAAGAGCCTAATGAAAATTGTTATTTTATTCTAATTCATAATATTAATAAAAAAATATCTGAAACTTTAAAATCTCGTTGCATCATTTACAAAGCCAATTTATCTTTTAACAAATCCATAGAAATAACAAATAAAATCATTAATGATGATATTTTTAATTTAATAAATAAAGATTTGATTAGCCAATATAATACACCAGGTGACTTAATTAATTTATTAAATTTTTCTAAAAATAACAATATTGATTTAAATGATTATAATTTAAAAGATTTCTTAATTTATCTAATTAAAAACAGTTTATATAAAAAAAATGATTATATAAAATATAATATTTATAATTTTATAGAGTTATATTTTTTAAAGATTTTAATATATTCAAATAACAAGTCATTGTTAACAAACATCTATACAAAATTTGTAAATAAAAATAAAGATGTTAGTAATTTTAATCTTGATACTGATACACTTTTCATGGAATTTAAATCTAAAGTTTTAAATGGATAAAAAATTTTATATTACTACTCCAATATATTACCCGTCAGCTAAACCCCATATGGGTCATGCTTATTCAAGTATAGTGGCAGATTTCTTTGCAAGGTTTAAAAAAATACAAGATTATAAGGTTTTTTTCTTAACTGGTACTGATGAGCATGGACAAAAGATTCAAAGAGCTGCTGAAAAAAGTCAAAAGGATCCTCAAAATTTTTGTGATGAAATTTCTAAAACATTCAAAGATTTAAGTAAGACTTTAAACTTATCAAACACTGATTTTATAAGAACAACTGAAGCAAGACATAAAAAATCTGTTGTAAATTTATGGAATATTTTAGAAAAAAAAAAAGAGATTTATTTATCCAAATATTCCGGATGGTATTCAGTCTCTGACGAAGCCTTTTATGCTGAGGACGAAATTGAAAATATTGATGGAATTAAAAAATCTAAATCATCAGGATCACTCGTTGAATGGGTAGAGGAAGAGTCTTATTTTTTTAGATTATCCAAATGGCAAAAACCTTTATTAGATTTCTATTCAAAAAATTCAAACTTTATCTTGCCTAAATCAAGAAAAAATGAAGTTGTTAGCTTTGTTGAAAGCGGTTTGAAAGATTTGTCTGTAAGTAGAAAATCTTTTTCTTGGGGAATTCCAGTGCCTTCAAATAAAGATCACGTAATATATGTGTGGCTTGATGCTCTTACAAATTATTTAAGCGCATTAAATTATCCTGATACTAATAATAATCTTTATAAAGATTTTTGGCCTGCATCACTTCATTTAATAGGTAAAGACATTTTAAGATTTCACGCAGTGTATTGGCCGGCCTTTTTGCTGGCTGCTGACATACCATTGCCAAAAAGAGTTTATGGTCATGGTTGGATACTTTCTGGTGAAGAAAAAATGTCAAAATCAAAAGGAAATATATTAGATCCAATCGAAATAATAGATAAATATGGTCTTGACCCACTAAGATATTACTTAATTAAAGAAGTATCATTCGGTAATGATGGAAACATTTCTCAAGATAAATTAGAATCTTGTATAAATAGTGATTTAGCTAATAATTATGGTAACTTATGTCAAAGAGTAATTCTATTTAACGAAAAAAATTTAAAATTAAAAGTTCCAAGTAATTACAAATTTATTGAAGAAGACATAGAAATACTAGAAAATTTCAAAAAAAATTTCGATAAATTAATTGAATATATAGATAATCAAAATATAAATTCATATGTAAATTTTGTTTTAGATCAATTATTTGCAGCAAATAAATACTTCAATGATCAGGAACCATGGAAAAAAAAGGACGATATAGAAAGATTAAATACAATCCTTTATGTTGCTCTTGAATTAATTAGGAAGATTTCAATATTATTATATCCCATTATACCTGAGAGTTCATTAAAAGTTTTAAAAGCTTTAAATATTTCAGAAAATGAGGTGAAAATAAATTCAATCATCAGAAATGACAATTTAAAGCCAAATTCAAAAATTGACAAAATTGATATACTGTTTAAAAAAGTTGAAAAACATGATTGATTCACATTGTCATTTAGATCACGAACCCTTAAATACAAATTTAGAAAATATTATTAATAGATCGATTAACGAAGGTGTCAAAAATCTTTTAACAATTTGTACTACAAGAAAATCTTTTGTTAATATTTTAGAAATTATAAAAAAATTTGATATTGTATATGGGACTTACGGTATCCATCCCCATGAAACAAATAATAATTATGTCGAAGTTAATGAAATAATTAAAAATATTTCATTAAATGATAAGTTAATAGGAGTTGGTGAATCGGGTTTGGATTTTTATTACAATAATAGTGATAAAAAGTCTCAAATAAATAGTTTTAAAAATCATATAGAAGCATCAATCAAATTAAAAATTCCTATTATTGTACATTCACGAAATGCAGAAAAAGAAACATTCGAATTACTCAACCATTATAAAGATAAAAATATTAAAATTCTTATGCACTGTTTTACCGGCTCTAGTGAATTTGCAAAAAAATTGATTAAATTAAACGCATATTTTTCTGCAAGTGGTATTATAACTTTTAATAATAGCTTGGACTTGCAAGAAACATTTAAAATAATACCCATAGAAAATCTTCTAATAGAAACTGATAGTCCTTTTTTAGCCCCAATACCAATGAGGGGTAAAAAAAATGAACCCTCGTTTATTAAATATACTGCAAGTAAATTAGCTGAGTTAAAAAAATGTAGCTTTGAAAAAATTGACAAATTTACTACAGATAATTTTAATTCTCTTTTTTTTAAATAATGAAATTAAAATTTACCTTACTAGGATGTGGCAGTTCCATGGGTGTACCTAGGGCTGATGGTTTTTGGGGTCGTTGTAACCCAAAACAGAAGAAAAATTATAGAACTAGATGTTCAGGTCTAATATCATCAAAAAATCAAAATATTATAATTGATACAAGTCCTGATTTAAGATCACAACTCATTAAGAACAAGGTAAAAAATATATCTAAAGTTTTATTCACTCACATGCATGCTGATCAAACACATGGAATCAACGATTTAAGAATTTTTTTTCTTAAACAAAAAAAAATGATAGATGTTTATGCAGACAAAAATACTTCAATTTATTTAAAGAAAAGCTTTTCATATTGTTTTAAAAGTAAACATAATTATCCATCAATTCTTAAACTACATTTATTGAAAAAAAATCATTATTTTAAAGATCAAAAAACAAATATTAATATCAACAGTGTTCATGTAAAGCATGGCCAAATCAATTGCATGTCTTTTATAGTTAATCATTCCCTAGCTTACGCAAGTGATGTAAGCCATATATATAATAAAGATTTAATTAAATTCAAAAATTTGAAGTATTTAGTTATTGATTGCTTAAGATTTTCAAAACATCCAGCTCATTATAATTATGATCAAGTTATTAAACTTATTAAAATACTCAAACCATTCAAAGCTATACTTACAAATCTTCACTCAGATTTAGATTATAATTATTTATTGAAAATTTCACCTAACAATGTAATACCAGGTTACGACGGATTAACAGTTTCTATATAAATGAAAAAAAATAATATCGTAATCACAGGTGGTGCTGGTTTTGTGGGTACGAATTTGATAAAGTTATTATTAAAAAAAACTAAATTTAAGATTATAAGTATTGATAATTATTCATCGGGAAGCAAAAAAAATCATATTAAAAGTTATAGAGTAAAATATATTAATGCATATACAAATAACATTTCTAATGTTTTGAAAAAACCTGATTCAATAAATTCTATATTTCATTTTGGCGAATTTGCACGAATTTATCAAAGTTTTTTAAAAATGAATGAGTGCTTAAACTCTAATTCAATTGGTACTAACGCTGTTTTTAATTTCTGTTTAAAAAATAAAATAAAATTAATCTATTCTGCAACATCTGCTTCACTAGGTAATAAAGGTAATGATAAAAATTTATCTCCATATGCATTTACAAAAGCAAAAAATTTAGAATTATTAGAAAACTTAAAAAAATGGTTTAACTTTAAATATGAGGTAATTTATTTTTATAATGTTTATGGTCCCAATCAAATATGTAGAGGTAAAATGGCAACTGTTATCGGAATTTTTGAAAATCATTACATTAATAATAGACCTTTACCAATTGTAAGACCTGGCAAGCAGAGTAGGAGATTTACTCATATTATCGATACCGTCGAAATATGTTATTTGGCTTGGAAAAAAAATTTATGCAGACATTATAGTATTGCTAACCGCAAATCTTACACAATATTAGATGTTGCTAAAATGTTTAAAGCTAAGATTAAATATTTGCCAAAAAGACCAGGCGAAAGATACGCATCAGCTTTAACAAACATGAATCTATCAAATAAAGTATACAAACATTTTGGCAAAATTGATTTAAAGAAATATATAAATAATTTTATAAATAAATAATTTGTTATTTTAATAATAAATCAATTTTGTTTGTTATTTTTTTTGATAATGGATCAGTGAATGGCGCAAATGTGTCATCAATTTTACCGTCTTTATTTATTAAAATTTTATGAAAATTCCATTTTGGTACAGCTGATTTACCATAATTCATTTTTGCCCATTTATAAATTTCATGAGCATTGTCACCTTTAACACTGTAAATTGAAGTCATAGGAAAAGTGATATTGAAATTTACTTTACAAAAATCTTTAACTTCTTCATTATTACTTTTTTCTTGGCCAAATGAATTTGATGGAACTCCTAAAACAATAAAATTCTTACCTTTATATGTTTCCCAAAGTTTTTGAAGACTATTATATTGTTTTGTAAAACCACAATAACTAGCTACGTTAACAACTAAAATAACTTTATTTGAAAAATCTTTCAAATCAATATTTTCGCCATTTATAGATTTTATATCATGATCAAAAAATACTTTATTATAATCGCCTTTACTATAATTTGTCAGAAACATAGTTAACATAAGTATTATTATTATTGTCTTGAATCTTTTTTTTTGCATTAATTTCTTTTTGATGCATATAATAATAATAAGTATCCAATTACAGTGGACAATAGTGACCCACTTAAAACCCCAATCTTAACTCCATCTATATGCTGGGTATTTTCGATAAATGCCAAATTTCCAACAAATAAACTCATTGTAAATCCAATACCTGTTAATATTCCTACGGCATAGAAGCTTACCCAATTAGCATTACTTGGTAATTGTGCAAATCCTAATTTAATTGAAGCATATGAAAATAAAAAAACGCCGATCTGTTTTCCTACAAATAGACCTAGCAATATTCCTAATGGCACAGGAGCTAATAAAGAAGCGAAAGTTAAACCTTCTAGAGATACACCAGCATTTGCAAAAGCAAATAAGGGCATAATAAAATATACAACATAAGGGCTTATGCCATGCTCTATCTTTACGAGTAATGAAAAGTCATGTTCCTTTTTACGATGTGGGATGCTGCAGGCCAATAATACGCCTGCTATAGTAGCATGAATTCCTGATTCATGTGTAAAGAACCACAAAAATAATCCTAAAATTAAATATGGTATAAATTTTTTAATACCAAATTTATTTAAAACTATAAGCAATATAAATGTAACAAAAATTAGCAAAAGATAATTAATACTTAAATCACCTGAGTAAAAGAATGCAATAATTATGATTGCACCTAGATCATCAATAATTGCAAGTGCTGTAAGAAAAACTTTTAATGAGATTGGAACTCTAGATCCTAATAAAGATAAGATACCTATAGAAAAAGCAATATCAGTTGCCGACGGTATAGCCCAACCATTTAAAGTTCCTGGTGTATCTAGATTTATATAAACATAAATTAATGCAGGTATAAGCATCCCTCCAACTGCACCAACTATTGGCAGAATGGCTTGTTTAATTGATGATAACTCTCCTTGTAAAAATTCTCTTTTAATTTCAAGAGTTACAAAAAAAAAGAAAATTGCCATTAAGGCATCATTAATCCAATGTAAAACACTCAATTTTAAACCAAAATTATTAATACCAATGAATAGGTATTCATTTAATGAATTAAAATAAAAATTTGAGTATGATGAATTGCTAATAATTAGCGCAATTACAGCGCTAATTAACAAAATAAGACCACCCGATGCCTCTAATTTGAAAAACCATTTGAATGGTGATGTTATATAATTTATCATTTAAACTAATTTATTAAATCTTTAAAAAATAAGATTATATCTTTAATAATTTCATACAAACTATTTAACAGAAATTCTATATTTGGTACATATCTGCTAATAGGATTTTTAAAAGTTTCTAACAAAAGCATTAGTCCAACAAACGATATAATAAATACTAATATAATATTTAATAAGCCTATTTTCTTTTTTTTATATACGGTTGGTGTATTGTTTGAATTTTTTGGAATGCTAATTTCTGTTTCTTTTTCTTTATTTAAATCTTCGTTATTATCTTCTATAATCTTTTGTTTTTTAATTTCTTTTTTAGGAGTGGGTTTTTCCTCAACTTTTAAAGATTCATCTATAATTTCATTTTTATAGAACCACACATGCGCACATGATCCACATTTTAAAAGTCTGCCTTCATTTGGAATGAGTTTAGAGTCTATTTCAAATTTTTTATTACATTGTTCGCATGTTATAATCATAATTTTCTTATACAGCAGATTCTTTTAAAAATCCCTTGTTTTTGATGTTGTTTATGCTTTGAAAATACTAATATGTACTGTAATAGTACTCCAATCGGGGCGTAGCGCAGCCTGGTAGCGCATCTGGTTTGGGACCAGAGGGTCGCAGGTTCAAATCCTGCCGCCCCGACCATTAGAACATGAAAAAAGCAAAAATTTATATACCAACAAAAACTGCTATGCAGTCTGGTTTAGGAAAAAATAACAAATGGATTATCGAATTTGATACTTTGGATACTGAAATAAATCCATTAATGGGATGGGAAACTTCTAGAGATACTTTGTCTGAAATTAAATTGGAGTTTTCATCAAAAGAATTGGCTATAGATTATGCAAATAAAAATAAAATTAAATTTGAATTAATAGAACCAAAAGAAAGGAAGTTAAAAAAAAAATCGTATTCGGATAACTTTATTAAATAAATGTTTAAATTTTTTACTCAAAAAAAATGGTTCTTATGGAGTATTTTTGGATCATTGTTAATTTTGATATCTACTTGGTATCAGGTTCAACTTGATGTTAAAATTAATGAATGGTTTGGAGAATTTTATGACACTCTTCAAAAAGCATTAACTACACCTAATTCGGTTTCAGAAACTGAATTTATTGGCTATCTTTTTACTTTTGCAAAAATTGCTGCACTTTGGATTCTGATTGCTGTGTTTACGGGTTTTTTTACAAGTCACTGGGTATTTAGATGGAGAACTGCAATGGCTAATCATTATCATGAACAATGGTTAAAAGCTAGATTAACTGAAGGAGCTTCTCAGCGAGTTCAAGAGGATACTTTAAAATTTGCTAGAATAATGGAGGGATTAGGTACTGGTTTATTAGATAGCATAATGACATTAATTGCATTTACCCCAATTCTTTGGGGACTTTCAAAGCAAATAGACGTTTTACCTTGGATAGGTGAGGTAGATCATGCATTAGTTTGGGTTGCAATTTTATCAGCTCTTGGTGGAACAATAGTATTAGCTGCTGTTGGAATTAAATTACCGGGAATAGAATATGATATTCAAAAAGAAGAAGCTGGATACAGGAAAGAGCTTGTTCATGGAGAGGATGATCCAATTAGGGCAGCCCCTCCAACAATTGGTCAATTGTATAACAGGGTAAGAGGAATTCATTATAAATCTTATTTTCATTACTTATACTTTAATACTGTGAAGTGGAGTTATTTTCAGGGTATGGTTATAGTTCCATATTTAGCTTTAGCTCCAACTATAGTGACAGGTGCTATTACACTTGGATTTGTTCAACAAATAACAAGAGCTTTTGGTAGGGTAGAGGGATCGTTGCAGTATTTAGTGAAAAGTTGGTCGACAATTGTTGAGTTAATATCAGTATGGAAAAGATTGAGGGAATTTGAGGCAAAATTAAATTCAGTACAAAATGATTCTGATATAGTTATTAGTTAATGAGTCTTGATAAAAAATTAATAGATTATTTTTCAAATGTAACATCTAAGGCAGCGATTGCTTCTTATAATTTTATTGGTAAAAAAAATAAAATTGCTGCTGATGATGCTGCTACTAATTCAATGAGATTAGAAATAAATAAATTGGATATTAATGGTAAAATCGTAATAGGCGAGGGCGAATTAGATGAAGCACCGATGCTTTATATTGGAGAAAAATTAGGTACTGGTAAAGGGATTAATCTTGATATAGCTGTAGATCCATTAGAAGGTACAAATTTTGCCGCAAATAATCTTCCAGGTGCTTTATCGGTTATAGCTATTGCAGAAAAAGGAAATTTATTTAATGCACCGGAAACTTATATGGACAAAATTGCTGTTGGGAAAAATATACCTAAAGATGCAATTGACTTAGATTTTTCATTAACCAAAAATATAAAAAATATTGCTGATGCAAAAAATAAAGATATTACAAATCTAACAGCTTGTGTTCTTGATAGGCCAAGACATAAAAAAATTATTGATGATTTAAAATCATTAAAGGTAAACTTAAAGTTAATTTCCGATGGCGATGTATCTGGTGCCTTGCTTGTTTCTGACGATAAATATAATGTTGATGTCTTTTTAGGTATTGGAGGAGGGCCAGAAGGAGTACTTGCTGCTTCAGCATTGGACGCACTAGGCTGTAATTTTCAAGGAAAGTTTATATTTAAAAATGAAAATGATATAATAAGAGCAAAAAAAATGGGCATTAAGGACTTAAACAAAAAATATAATTTAAATGAAATTGTTTCTGGAGATTCAATATTCTGTGCTACAGGAATTACATCTGGTGATTTAGTAAATGGAGTTAGTTTTGATAATAGTCAATATACAACCGAGACATTTGTTACTCATAAAAACTCTAATACAAAAGAAATTCTCAATAAAACTGAAGCTATATCTTGATAAAAATTGATTTTTACAATAAAAGATCGAAATTTGGTCCCTTCGTCTATCGGTTAGGACACGTGGTTTTCATCCTCGAAAGAGGGGTTCGATTCCCCTAGGGACCGCCAAAT
>MDTG01155625.1_pt1 | contig 11362 bp, 9 predicted proteins | sample 811421 | NCBI WGS metagenome assembly MDTG01 (sample SAMN05326645, study PRJNA326480) | marine metagenome | isolation source: seawater | place: Pacific Ocean: South East | collected 2011
CTCATCAAGAATTCTTTAAATAAAATTTATTTTTAACTTAACTCTTGAATTATTTAAAAAGAGGTTTAATTTACACCATATGAAGATACTAATTTTAGGCGCTGGGCGTGTCGGTGGAAGTCTAGCTAGGGAGCTTGTAAATAACGGTTACGATGTATCTGTTATAGATCTTGATAAGAATGCGTTGTCATCTTTGGAAGAAAATCTAGATATTATGACTGTAGAAGGTCATGCAGCTCATCCAGTATCAATAAAAAAAGCTGGTGCCGATGATTCAACAACAGTTATAGCTGTAACCTCAGAAGATGAAGTAAATATTATTGGCTGTCAAATAGCAAAAAGAAGATTTAATGTTAATAAAACCATATGTAGGCTTACTGAAGAATCCTATTCAGAAGATTTAGAGATTTTTGGTGAAAAAGTCATTGATATTGTAATAAGTCCTGAAAATGAGGTCATGACACATCTTAAAGAGCTAATAATTCATCCGGGTGCCCAACAAATTGAGAATTTTGCTGATGATAAGGTCAACCTGGTTAATGTAAAAGCTAAGAAAAAGGGAAAGCTTGTCGGGAGAGAGCTTAAGGGTATCAAAGAAGACATGCCTGATACAGATGCTTTTATTGCATCTATTTATAGAAAAGGAAAGCCCTTTATTCCCTCGGGCGATACAATCATTAAAGAAAATGATGAAATATACTTCATCTCTTCTGCTTCTAATATTGATGTGATCGTTAATGAATTTCGAGACCCAGAAGATGTATATTCTAGAGTAATGATTGTTGGAGGAGGAAAAATAGGTTCTTCATTGGCAAAAGAAATTGAGAGCTCCTATAAAACAAAATTAATTGAATCAAATAAAAACAAATGTTCTGATCTATCAAAAAGATTAGATAAAACGATTGTGCTTCATGGTTCAGCAACTGATGAAGATCTTCTTAAGAGTGAAAACATTTCAAATATAGATATTTTTTGTGCTCTCACAAATGATGATGAAACTAATCTAATGTCTTCATTGCTTGCTAAAAAGATGGGCGCAAAGAAAACAATGATTATTCTAAACAACCCATCTTATCTTGGTCTTGTTCCTGGCTTTATAGATATTTATATAGCGCCTTATAGGCTTACTGTTTCTTCTGTCTTGCAAGACCTTAGAGAAAGTGATGTTGCCCAGGATGTAATATTAAAGATGGACACAGGGGCGGAGGCTATAGAGGGCATAGTGCATGCAAATGAATTTACTTCAAATTTATTTGGGAAGCCTGTAAAAGATATACCATTACCCGAAGGTGTTTCTATTGGGGCTGTAATAAGAAATGACCAATTAATAATGCCAACCTCTGAAGTTAATCTATCCTTAAATGACCATCTTATTATATTCTTAGCTAATAAAAAATTTATGTCTGAGGTTGAGGTTTTGTTTAAAACTAAATAATGAACTTAAAAGCAATATTAAATCTTTTTAGTATATTAATTTTATTTTTTAGCTTCTCTTATCTACTACCCATTGCTGTTTCTATTATTTTTGATGATGGGGCATTAAATATTTTTATCACCACTTTGATTCTTATCGCCTTGTTAGGATCGCTAGGGGCATTTATAACCAGGGGGGCAGATAGCAATCTTACACAGAAAGATGGCTTTGTGATAATTGTCCTTTTTTGGGTAGTTTTATCTCTTGCTGGATCAATTCCTTTTTATCTAAGCGGAATGTCGCTAATAGATTCAATATTTGAATCAATGTCTGGAGTAACAACTACAGGAGCGACAGCTATCTCAAATATTGAACTCCTGCCAGAATCATTACTATTTTATAGGCAATTATTACAATGGATGGGGGGCATGGGCCTAATAGTCCTTGCCATAGCAGTGATGCCATTACTAGGAATTGGAGGCGGCCAAATATATAAAACTGAAATACCTGGGGCCATGGGTGAGCAAAGGTTAACCCCTAGAATCAAAGAAACTGCTCAAGCATTATGGTCAATTTATTTTGGTCTTACTGTTTTGTGTGCACTCTTATACTATACAAATGGTATGAGCATGTTTGATGCTGTGTCTCATTCGATGTCCACGGTAGCTATAGGTGGCTTTTCAACTCATAATGACAGTATTGGATTTTTTAATAGTTTTTCAATTGAACTAATATGTATAATTTTTATGCTCCTGTCTGCATTTAGTTTTACACTTCACTATTTCGCAATATACAAAAGAAAACCGCTAAAATATATATACGATCCTGAGCTAAAATTCTTTTTTTCAATATTATTATTAATAATTGTAATAGCTTTATTGCTATCAATCTTTAGCAATACAAATAACTCTCCTTCTTCCAGGGAAATACTTTTTCATAGTGTTTCAATGTTAACAACTACAGGCTATTCGATATCAAATACAGCTGATTGGCCTTTTTCAATATCATTTTTATTATTAATAGGTGCTTTTATTGGAGCTTGTTCTGGGTCTGTTGGAGGCGGGGTTAAATCTTGGAGAGTTTTAATAATGTTAAATCATGCGTATAAAAATATTATGAAAATAATCCATCCAAATTCAGTATTTTCTTTAAAGATAGGAACTAAAAGCGTCGACGATCAAGTTGCAACCTCTGTTTGGGGGTTTTTCTCAATATATGTTATTTCTTTTGTTGTGCTTTTATTAATTACTCTTATCTCTGGCCTTGATTTTGAATCTGCTTTTTCAGCCGTAGGGGCGTGCCTAAATAATCTTGGTCCTGGGCTTGGGGTTGTTTCAGAAAACTATTCAAGCATCAGTTCATTTTCAAAGGGAGTGCTAGCTTTCGCTATGCTTTTAGGTCGTTTAGAAATATTTACTTTGCTAGTAATTCTAACACCTATGTTCTGGGCGAAATAATTATATGCCTATATAAGGATTGTCTCTTCCATCTTTATTTCTTCTAAATCTTTTATATTCCCAAGAATAATCAACCGGCCTCTCTTTTATCATATTTTCTATGTCTTGATTTAATAATAGTTTGTGCTTACTATCATTATATATACTGTCATTACAGCGTTTTAAATTAACAGATAAAAAATTTCCTGGGTTTGACCTTATATAAAAATAAATTACAGGAGCTCTAGTTTTTATAGCAAGCGACTGAACCAGTGTTGTTGTATACGCATGTTTATTAAAGAATTTAATATGTTCTCCAAGTCCCCTTCTTGGCACTTGGTCAGCAGCAAAAACAACTGTTTTGTTATCGTAAAGAGCCCTAAGCATTTCCCTCACCCCACCAATAGAAGTTTCAAATGTTTTAGATCCTGTCGCCTCTCTATCTCTCTTGACAAAATTACTAAGTAATTTAATTTTTATTTTTTTATATAAACTAGTAGTTTTAACTTGTGAATTTATCCACTTTAGTAACATATCAACACTTCTGTTATGAAAAGTAACAGCGATAAGACCTTGGTTTTGATTTGATAAAGAATTTAATAAAAAGTTATTCTCAATTTTAAATATGTAGCTATTAGAATCAAAATCACTTCTGCCCCATGTATATATTGTCTCGAACCCTGATATTATTGATTCTCTAATGCAGAGCTTGGCCATAAGTTCAATCTCTTTTTTCTTTACTTCTGGGAAAGCAATTTCCAAATTTATTTTTGTTATTTTGTAAGAGGTTGATAGTTTAAAAATCTTTAAAAATAAATAAATATCAACAAAATAAGAGAATAACGGCTTTGGAATAAAAGATAATATATAAAATAATGATTTCATCATAAACTATTCTTGTGCATGATATATAATCATAAGATAATATAACTGTATATAAAAGTTAACGGATAATATTAATTAATCATTAATTCAATAATAACTAGACAAATGTTTATTTTTAATTGGAGAATCATAATTGACTGCTAAAAATATGGACGAATTGGTTGCTCTTTGCAAAAGAAGAGGTTTTATATTTCAATCAGCTGAAATTTATGGAGGCATACAAGGGGTATATGATTATGGGCCACTTGGAGTTGAGTTGAAAAATAACATTAAAAACTCTTGGTGGAAATCAATGATTTATGAAAATGACAATATTGAAGGCATTGACGCAGCTATTCTTACCAATCCCTTGATTTTAAAGTATTCTGGACATGAAGATACATTCTCAGATCCTATGGTTGATTGTAAATCCTGTAATTTAAGATTTAGGGCTGATCAGGTGCCTGATAGTTGTAAAAAAGAAGATTTAACAGAGCCAAGACACTTTAATCTAATGTTTAAAACTAATGTTGGGCCTGTGGAAGATGGTTCAAGCTTTGCATATTTAAGACCAGAGACAGCTCAACAAATTTTTACTAACTTTAAAAATGTTATAGATTCTACTTCTAGTTCTCTTCCTTTTGGAATTGCACAGATTGGCAAAGCCTTTAGAAACGAAATTACGCCTAGAAATTTTATTTTCAGAGTTAGAGAGTTTGAACAAATGGAGCTAGAATACTTTGTTAGTCCTGGGAAAGATGAAGAGGCGCATAGTTTATGGGTACAAAATAGAATTAACTGGTGGAATTTACAAGGTGTACCCACAGAAAGTATTGAAATTTATGATGTACCCAAGGATGAGCTTGCTCACTACTCAAAAAAAACTGTGGATATTATGTATAAATTCCCTCATGGTCTAGAAGAGCTTGAGGGTATTGCAAATAGAACTGATTTTGATCTAGGATCACATTCTAAAAAACAAAATGAATTAAATATTAAATCTAAAGTAGTTGTTAATAAAGATTCTAATAGCAAGCTTGCTATTCAGAATGAGGATGGAGATTGGGTTGTTCCTTATGTAATTGAGCCTTCTGCTGGAGTTGAAAGAGGTTTTTTGGCAATTTTAAATGAGGCCTATACAAATGAAGAGCTTGATAATGGCAAAACTAGAGTAGTTCTAAAGTTAAAACCTCATCTTTCTCCCATAAAGGCTGCAGTAATACCTCTTAAAAAGAATAATAAGGAGATTGTCAATACAGCTAAAAAAATTAAAGAAGATCTTCAAAAGCTTGGGTTGGGAAGAATTTTTCTGGAAAATACTGGAAATATAGGTAAGGGATATAGAAGACATGATGAAATTGGTACCCCGGTCTGTATTACTGTAGATTTTGAGTCGCTTGAAGATAATACAGTAACCATTAGAGATAGAGATACAATGAATCAATCTAGATTAAATATTAATGAAATATCAGAATATTTAAAAGCCAAAATACAATCATAAATTGCAATTATTAAGAAGTATAATATTTAACCTCATCTTCTATCCAATAATTATATTTGCATCTTGCATGATAATCATCCTATATCCTTTGATTACAAGAGAATTGCTCCAAAAGGTAGCATCTTTTTGGATAATGAACATATTAATTATATTAAAAATTATATGTGGTATAAGTTGGGAGGTCAGCGGAATTGAAAATATTAGAGATAAGCCTTGTATACTAGTATCTAATCATCAAGGGGTTTGGGAGTCTTTTTTTATACAAACTCTTGCTATACCATCATTTAGTATTTTAAAAAAAGAGTTACTATATATTCCTATATTTGGTTGGGCTCTTGCATGTTTGAGCCCTATATATATAAAGAGATCAAAAAAGATTGCTAGTTTAAAAAAAGTTATTAAAGAGGGCTCCAAAAGGCTAAATGATGGGGGATCTGTAATAATCTTTCCAGAGGGAACTAGAGCAAGACCTGAGAAAGGCTTAAAGTCATTTTCTAATAGTTGTGGACTGCTATCTATAAAAAACAACGTTCCAATAATCCCAATTTGCCATAATTCAGGTCTTTATTGGAAAAATAGAAAATTCATTAAGTCAAAAGGTTTGGTAAAGCTAAGAATAGGAGAGCCTATGTATGGAAGTAATGCCAAAGATTTAACAAATGATGTTTATAAGTGGGTAAAAAAGAATTTTGATGAAATTAACTAAATATCTAACTCTTTAACTGTTAAAGCATGTTTATCAATAAATTCTCTTCTTGGCTCTACGTCATCGCCCATAAGAACTTCAAATGATTCGTTAGCATCCTGTACATCTTTAATATCCACTCGCAGCATTCTTCTGTTCTGAGGATCCATAGTTGTGGTCCATAGCTGTTCGGGGTTCATTTCTCCTAGGCCCTTGTATCTTTGGACCTCTAAACCCCTTGTTCCTGATTTTGATAATGATTTTATTGCTTTGTCTTTTTCTTTTTCATCAGAGGCATAGAAGAACTCTTTTCCTTTGGTAATTTTATATAAAGGAGGAAGGGCTATATATATATGTCCTTTATCTACTATTTCATACATCTGTCTATAAAAAAATGTCAATAACAAGGTTCTTATATGAGACCCATCAACATCAGCATCTGTCATTATTATAATTCTATGATATCTTAAGTTATTTATATCAAAATCTTCTTCACCAATACCACAACCAAGTGCTTTTATTAGGGTTCCTACCTCTTGAGACCCTAAAACCTTATCAATTCTAGCTTTTTCTACATTTATAATCTTTCCTTTAAGAGGTAAAATTGCTTGATTTTTTCTGTTTCTTCCTTGTTTTGCTGAGCCTCCAGCTGAATCACCCTCAACAATGTATATTTCCGACTGAGCTGGATCCTTCTCCTGGCAATCTGCCAGTTTTCCTGGAAGACCAGCAATTTCAAGAACACCTTTTCTTCTGGTCATTTCTCTTGCCTTTCTTGCAGCCTCCCTAGCTAGCGCGGCTTCAGATACTTTGGAAATGATACTCATTGCATCTTTTGGATTTTCTAGAAGAAATTCATTGAAATATTTATTAAAAATCGTGCTTACAACGCCCTCGACCTCAGACGAAACAAGCTTTTCTTTTGTTTGGGACGAAAATTTGGGATCTGGCACTTTTACAGATATTATTGCTATTAGCCCCTCTCTTACATCCTCTCCGAGAAGATCTGTTGGTGTTTTTTTAGCATTTTCTTTCTTAATAAATGCCTTTAAAACCCTTGTTAAGCTGCCCCTAAAACCAGCTAAATGAGTGCCACCATCTTTTTGAGGTATATTATTGGTATAACATAATACATTTTCTGAATATGAATCAGTCCATTGCATCGCAATCTCAACACCAACCTCGCTTTCTGTTGCTGAACATTCAAAGATATCGGAAACAATTTGTTTTCTTCCTCTTAGGTGTGTTACATAACTAGAGAGCCCTCCATTATTTTTAAATTTTCTAGATTTACCTGTTCTTTTATCCTCAACATTAATAGATACTCCAGCATTTAAAAATGACAGCTCTTGAATTCTTTTATAAATTTTTTCTATATCAAATTCTATTGAAGTAAAAATTTTATTTGATGGGTGGAAAGTTATTATAGTTCCTGTCTTCTCAGACTTTTTTATTTTTTTTAATTTTGCTTTTGGTTTTCCCTCACTATATTCCTGAAAGTATTCACCGCCATCACGATGAACTTCTAAGGTTAATTTTTTTGAAAGGGCGTTTACAACCGAGACCCCCACACCGTGAAGACCTCCAGAAACTTTATAACTATTGTCATCAAACTTTCCTCCTGAGTGAAGAGTGGTCATAATTAATTGTGCTGCTGATACTCCTTCTTTTTTATGAACATCAACCGGGATTCCTCTTCCATTATCAGTTACTGTGACAGAACCATCTTTATTAATTATAACGTTGATGTCAGAACAATGTCCTGCCATTGCTTCATCGATGCAGTTATCAAGAACCTCAAAAACCATATGATGCAACCCAGATCCATCATCTGTATCTCCAATATACATACCAGGCCTTTTCTTGACTGCCTCTAAACCTTTTAAGACTTGAATATTGGATGAATCGTATTTGGCTTTGTCAGATTTTTTTGCCATTTTTTATCCCAATTGTTCCACGTGGAACTTTTTAAACTCTATAAAATTTTCTATTATTTTACTACTAAAACAATCCTCAATACAGGAAAAGATCACTTGATTTTCAATGTGTTTTAATAGTTCAATAAATAACGAAAAAACTCTATCATCTAACTCTGATCTAATATCATCAATAATCAAACTTGCTTCAATTTCATAATGTTTTTTTAATACTTTATGTTGTGAACAAGACCATAAAATAGAGAAAAATTTTTGTTCGCCCCTTGAGAGTATTTGTCTTGCGTCTATATCATTGATTAAAAATTTAATATCAGATTTGTGGGGCCCCTTTGTGGTTGTTTTTTGTTTTAAATCTTTTTGTTGATTTTTTTCTAAAGCTTGTAAGAGGGTATTTTCTTGTGACCAACCTTGAAAAAAATCAATTGAAATAGAATTAAAAAAATCAAAAATATTATTTGGTTCTAATGTTTTTAATAAAATTTTAAATTCTTGTAAGACCTTATCAAAAAAGTTCTTTCTAAATCTTGTGAGCATCTCGCCATCTTGTGATAATTTATTATTCCATGCATAAATATCTGATATGCGGTTGTTTTTTAATATAGAGTTTCTTTGTTTAAGGGCTCTATGATATGAGAACCATGTTTTTGAAAATTCCTCTTCTGCTATAAAAATTGACCTATCAAGAAGCTTTCTTCTAAAGTCAGGCGAAGCATTTGTAAATGAAAAAGTATTATTATGAATTGGGGTGCAGGGAAATTCTTTGATGAGCTTACTTGTTACTATTTTAGTGTTATTTAGTTCTACGGATATTGATTTGTTTTTATTTTTTTTAATTTCAGCAACATAGCCCCTTTTTCCATCGTAAGCTTTAAGTAAAAAATTATTAGAATTATGTTTTATTAAAGAGGCTAGATTTGAGCTCTTAAATGACTTCCCGCTAGAGAAAATGAACACCGCTTCTAATATGCTGGTTTTACCTGATCCGTTTGCTCCATAAAAAAAGTTTATGCCCGGAGAGAGTGAAATTTCAATTCCCTCAAAACACCTAAAATTGTTAATGGATATTTCTGTGAGCGGCACTTTATATTAATAGTGGCATAACAACATATTTAAGGTCGTTGGAGGTAGGGTCTGTTATTAAACAGCTCTTGTCTGATCCAAAAAAATTAATCTCAATTTTGTCAGAATTTATTGTAGATAATATTTCCTGAAAATAATTAACATTAAATGCTATATCGATGTCTTCGCCTTCATATTCACAAACTAGATTTTCTTCTCCTTGTTCTTTCTCAGGATTATTTGCAGAAATATTAAGAGAGTTTTTCTTTGTTAAAAATTTTACCCCCTTATATTTTTCACTTGATAACACACTCACCCTACTTAAACTTTCTGAAAACATTTTCCTGTCAACCACCAATAACGAACTTTCACCAGAAGGAATAACTTGTTCATAGTCAGGGAATGGTCCCTCAACTAATTTGCTTACAAATGTTGTTCCAGAAATATTAATTGCTATGGATGTTTGGCCCAATTTAATGACAACATTCTCTGATTCTTCACCAACCAGTTTCCCTATTTCATTTATAGATTTTCTTGGGACTATTCCGTCTATGTTTTCTGATATTGCTTCATTTAAGTTTGCTGATTCTAATGCTAGTCTGTGAGCATCAGTTGCTACAGCAGTGATGTTTTTATCATCTACTGATAAATAAAGACCGTTGAGGTAGTGTCTCCAATCTTGATTCCCCATTGCAAAAGATGTATTAGATATTATGGATTTAAGGTTTTTTGATGAGATGTTTATTTGTGAACTTACTTCCTCAAGCTCAAAAACAGGAAAGTCCTCGCTTGGAAGAGTAGATATATTGTATTTTCCTGATTCTGTCTCAATTTTTAGATTATCGCCATCTAAAAAAAAGTGAATTTCTGTTAATTCAGGCAATAATCTGCATAAATCATTAAGTTTTCTTGCTGGGGCTGTTGTTTTGCCTCCACTTTTAAAGTTTGAAATTGTAGACGTTGTTGATATTTCGCTTTCTAGATCTGTGGCGGTAAATTTTAGAGATCCCTCATCCACCTCAAGCAACACATTTGACAGAATAGGGAGGGTTTGTCTTTTTTCTACAACACCCAGGGTGGCATTGAGGGATTTAACAACCTCTTCTTTTGATATATAAAAATCCATTAGTTTGTAAGAGCCCTGTTTAGATTTCTATAATCCTCCTCATGAGATGGGCTTTCCTTTCTTAATTCATTAATTTTTTTGCACGCATGCAAAACCGTTGTGTGGTCTCTTCCGTTAAAAGCTTCACCTATTTCTGGAAGGCTATGATTTGTAAGCTCTTTTGTTAGAGCCATAGCCATCTGTCTTGGCCTAGTAATAGACCTGCTTCTCCTTTTGGATAACAAATCTGATAGTTTGATGTTGTAATATTCTGCAACTGTTTTTTGAATGTTTTCTATACTTACCATTTTTGCTGAAATTACAAAAAGGTCTTTTAGCGCATCTTTAACAAGGGCTAGGTCAATATCTTGGTTTGTAAATCTTGCGTTAGCAACAACCCTTTTTAATGCTCCCTCTAGCTCCCTAATGTTTGATCTAATCCTTTGTGCTATATATATAGCACAATCATTTGGAAGCAAAACACCCATGGACGCTGATTTATTTAGCAACACCGCCGCCCTTGTTTCTAGCTCAGGTGGATCAATTACAACTGGGAGCCCCCAACCAAGCCTAGACTTTAATCTTTCTTCAAGACCATCTATTTCTTTTGGGTATTTATCACAGGTTAGAATCATCTGATTGTTTCTATCTAACAGAGCATTAAATGTGTGGAAAAACTCTTCCTGAGACTGCTCTTTGCCAGCAAAAAATTGAATATCATCAATCAATAATGCGTCAGCATTTCTATAAAAAGATTTAAATTCATTCATTGCTCCCAACTGAAGCGCTTTAACCATATCTGAAACAAACTTTTCAGAATGCACATAAACTATCCTCTTTTTTGGTTGATTTTTTAATATCTGGTTACCCACAGCATGCATTAAATGAGTTTTACCCAAACCAACCCCACCATATATAAACAAGGGGTTATAGTCGCCCTTGGGGTTTTTGGCAACCTGTTGTGCCGCTGCTAGCGCAAGGTGGTTTGATTTTCCCTCAACAAAACTTTCAAATGTATAGGACTCAACAAGCTTAGTTTGAGTGTTTTTAGAATCTGATTTATATTTATCAACAAATGTTTCTTTTGTGTGGGTTTTAAATACTAGGCTAATATTCTTTTTTGATTGGTCTTTTAGTATCTTTGTTATCTCAGTGGATAGGTTTTTTTCTATATAATCTAGTATAAAATCGTTGGGTGCGATAAGGCTTAAGGTGTTTTTTTCAACACTTGCCTTTAGTGGTCTTATCCATGTGTTAAAGTCCTCTTGAGAAAGTGTATTTTCAAGTTTTTTAGAACACTTATTCCAAAGCTCCAATATGATCTCCTTTTAGTTTTTATAGTCTATTAAAAAATGCACAAG
>MDTG01186495.1_pt1 | contig 11362 bp, 9 predicted proteins | sample 811421 | NCBI WGS metagenome assembly MDTG01 (sample SAMN05326645, study PRJNA326480) | marine metagenome | isolation source: seawater | place: Pacific Ocean: South East | collected 2011
AATAATTAACTATATGTTTAAGATAATTAAAAACTTCAACTGGATTATTTTATCCTCTTTTACTTGTATTTTTCTTGGAATCTTAACATTTCTTACTTTTATAAACGAGGGTTTTGTACCTCTGACAGAGCAGAATATATTAATATTGCTCTCGCTAGACATTTTTTTATTATTAGTTTTTTTCTATTTAATTTTTAGAAATTTTTCTCGATTTTATACTGCTGGAAAAAAAAACAAGTCTGGGTCCCAAACAAATTTAAAATATGTATCTCTTTTTTCAATTTTTACATTAATCCCATCATTAATAGTAGCTGTTTTCTCTCTTTTCATTTTTAATTTTGGCTTACAAAAATATTTTGATGATCAAATAACACAAGCTGTAAATAATTCTAATGATGTTGCAAAAAATTATCTCGAAGAAAGTAAAAAAAATGTAAAATCTGACGTGATATTAATGAGCGTTGGATTAAATAGGGCTTCAAATTTTTATTATACAAATCCAAAACAATTTTTAAGGATAGTTAGTGCTGAAAAAATATTAAGAAAAATAGATGACATTTATTTAATTGATAGTGCTGGAAATATTTTATTATCTGAAACTGGTGTTACTTCAAGTGATTTTTTTACTCCAGGCGAAGAAACTTTCGATGAAGCCTTGAAAGGCGTGCCAGTTATAATTCCTGGCAATCTTGAAGATAAAACTTCTGCTATGATCAAATTAAATTCTTTTATAGACACATACTTATACATCTCTAGAGATATTGACTCAGACATATTAAAATATTTAAATGAAACTGAAAAAGCAGTCGATTTTTATTATTCAGTAGAAAATAGTCAAACTGGTATCAAAATTACTTTTGCGATTATATATATTATAGTTGTTACATTATTGCTTTTTTTATCCACTGCTGTTGCAATTACTTTTGCAAGAAGATTGACAAAGCCTATAGTCAACTTAATAAGTGCATCTGAAAATATTAGTAAAGGAGAGCTGGATGCAAAAGTTCCCGATATTGAAGCAGATGAAGAATTTAAAAAACTTAATAATAACTTTAATAATATGATAGTAAGATTGAAAAGACAACAAGATAAACTTTTAGCATCTGAAAGACATGAAGCTTGGGAAGTAGTCGCAAGAAAACTGGCACATGAAATTAAAAATCCTTTAACACCAATACAGCTTTCTGTAGATAGACTTAAAGAAAAATATTCTTCTAAAATTGGTGAGGATAAATCTCAATTCAATGATTATTTGCAAACTATAAATCGGCAAATTCAAGACATTGAAAAACTTGTAAATGAATTTTCTCATTTTGCAAGAATGCCAAGACCGGTTGTTAAAAAGATAAATTTAAATGATGTAATCAAACGTTCAATTAATTTTTTAAAATTATCTTTAAAAAGTAAAATATTTTTTAATAAAAACAATAAACCCCATTTTATAATGGGTGATGAAGATCAACTTTACAGAGTTTTTATCAATATTATCAAAAATGCCGATGAGTCTATAATTGAAATTATGAATAAAAAGCCGAATTATGAGGGTAAAATTGACATAGATATTTTTAGCAATAATGATTATATAATAATTGTTATTAAAGATAATGGTGAAGGAATATCAGATACAAAAAAAGTGATGACACCTTATTTTACAACCAAGAAAAATGGAACAGGCCTAGGGCTTCCAATAGTAAGCAAAATAATAAATGAGCACTCCGGAGAGTTTGTAATTAAGCAAAATAAAGGTACATCAATTGAAATTTGGTTACCAAGTATTTAATTTATGAATAAAGAAATTTTAGTTATAGATGACAATCCCGACATAAGATTTTTAATATGCAACATATTAAAAGAAAAAAATTTTAGTGTAAGATCAGCAGCTAATTTTGACCAAGCTGTTTTAGAAATTAACAAAAAATTACCGGATTTAGCTATTATTGATATTAAATTAGATAGAGCTGATAAAGATGGAATTGATTTATTGAAGTTACTTATGAAAAAAAACAACTCAATCCCAGTAATAATGATATCAGGACATGCTACTGTTCAAATAGCCCTAGAGTCAATTAGACTTGGTGCATACGAATTTATCGAAAAAGGCGCATCTTTTTCAACAGATAAATTATTAAACTACGTTAATAGAGCATTGGAAACAGCAAATTTAAAAGAGGAGAAAGATATTATAGAAAATAAGCTTTTTCACTCATTTGATTTAATAGGTAAAAGTGCATCAATTGTAAAAATAAAGAAAATTATTGAAAAATTATCTAACACTGACAGTAGAGTTTTAATTACAGGACCCACGGGTTCAGGTAAAGAACTTGTAGCAAGAAAAATTCACAAGCATTCAATTAGAAATAAAAAACCTTTTGTAGTAATAAATGCCGCTTCTTTAAAAGAAACAACTTATGAAAAAGAGTTATTTGGTCAGGAGTTTGGAGATGGCACAATGTCATTTGGGGTTCTTGACAGAGCCAACAAAGGCACTTTGCTAATAGATGAGGTGACTGAAATTCCCATAGAAACACAAGCAAATATTTTAAGGGTTCTTATAGATCAAAAATTTAAAAGAATAAACGGAAAAAAAGATGTTAATGTTAATATTAGAATAATTTCTTCATCATCAAAAAATTTATTAGAAGAAGTTTCTTCAGGTAAGTTTAGGGAGGATTTATTTCACAGATTGAACGTAGTTCCAATTGAACTTAGCCCACTGACTGCTAGAACTGAAGATATCCCAGAATTAATCAATTATTTTAAGAAAAAAATATCAGAGATTAATGGAGTTCAAGAAATTGAAATAGATACTAAAAATGATCAATTATATACTTACAATTGGCCAGGAAATGTTAGAGAACTCAGAAATTTGATAGAGAGAATAACAATAGTTTCAGCAAATGAAAGTAAAGAAAATATAAATAAATCTATGAGCGATATTTTGAACAATAAAAAACCAATAGATAATAATTCAGTTTTTCATAATACGTTTACTTCACCATTAAAAGAAGCGAGAGAGCAATTTGAAAAAGAATATTTAACTATACAATTAAAAAAAAACCACGGGAATATTTCAAAAACAGCTGATTTTATTGGTATGGAGCGTTCAGCACTCCATAGAAAACTCAAGCAACTAGGCATAAAGGGTATTAATTAAAAAATGAATATAATTATTTGTGGTGCCGGTAAAGTAGGCTTTTCAATTAGTAAACAATTATCGTCCCAAGGTCATTCAGTTACTGTTATTGACCAATCATCTGAAGATATAAAGAAAATTAATGACACTCAAGATGCCAAAGGCATAGTAGGTAGAGCTACATTGCCATCAGTTTTAGAAAACGCTGGAGCTGAAAATACCGATATGATTATTGCTGTAACTCGAAATGATGAAACGAATATGGTCGTCTGTCAATTAGCGAGCTCCTTATTTAATATTCAAAAAAAAATTGCAAGAATAAGAACTAAAGATTTTTTAGAGGGAAAGTGGAATAAGCTTTACAATAAATCTAATATTCCTATCGATGTCATTATCTCACCAGAAAAAGAAGTTGCTAAATCTCTGTTTCGAAGATTAGAGGCGCCAGGGGCCTTAGATAACGTACCGTTTGCTGGCAACAAAGTAAAAATGCTTGAGATTGCTATAGAAAAATCCTGTCCAATAATTAATATGCCATTAAAAAAATTAACTGAAAAGTTTCCTAATTTTAAAGCAAATATTGTTGGTCTAGTTAGAAAAGAAAAATTTCAATTTTTAAAAAAAGAAGACAAGTTAATGGAAGGTGACAATGTATATGTAGTAGTCAGTAGCGATCAATTAAACCAAATTCTCAAGGCTTTTGGCCATGAAGAAAAAACATCAAAAAAAATATTAATTATTGGTGGTGGAAATATCGGTCTCCATTTAGCTAAAATGGTTGAAGAAAATTTTGAAGGAGCAAGGATCAAAATTATTGAAAAAAATAAAAATAGGGCAGAGGAAATCGCAGGCGAACTTACTTCATCGATTGTTATAAACGGTGATGCTCTTGATGAGGAAATTTTAAAAGAAGCTAATCTAGAAGAGTCCGAAACAGTTCTTGCATTAACAAACGATGATGAAAATAATATTATGGCTTGTGTGTTAGCTGAAAAAACTGGACAAACAAAAAGAACGATTGCAATTGTAAACAAGTCTAATTATAGTTTGTTACAAAGTTCTTTGAACATAGATGACTTAGTAGATCCAAGAATGACAACAGTTTCTAGAATAATGGAGCACGTTCATAGAGGAACTATTGCAACAGTGTATTCATTGCTTGATGGAGATTACGAATTTATGGAAGCAAAAGTGTTAGAAAAATCTGAACTTTTAAATAAATCAATTAAAGAAAGCAACTTGCCAGAAAATACTAGAATTGGAGCTGTAGTTAGAGGAAAACAAGTTTTAATACCTAGAAGTGACTTTATATTTGAGAAAGACGACCTAGTAGTTTTGTTAGTCAGCAGAGATCAATTAAAAGAAATTGAAAATATTTTTAGTATTATTTAATTTTCCTTTCCCATTTAATACAACTTTTGACTATTTGATTTAAGCTATTTTTTTTAGGTTTCCATTTAATAAATTTTTTAATTTTTGAGTTATCTGCAATAATTTCTTCCATATCACCTTTTCTACGATCTTTAATGTTTATTTTAATTTTACTTCTAGTTTGTTTTTGAAATTCTTTTATTGCATCTAAAACTGATATACCTTTTCCATATCCACAATTCAGAGTAATAGACTTGTTTATTTTATTAATCTTTTTCATTATTAAAACATGAATTTTTGCTATATCGGAAACGTGTATATAATCTCTGATACAAGTTCCATCCTTAGTAGAGTAGTCTTTTCCATATATATTGACTTTTGGTTTTGTTTTTAAGAAAGCAACTGACAAATTTTTAAATAACTGGTCACCTTTTGATATTTGTCCGATTTTTCCACTTTCACTTGCCCCAGCAACATTAAAATACCTTAAAATTGCATAATTTATTTTTCCAGTTTTTAAATTTGCTTTAATAAAATTTTCTCCTAAAAGTTTTGTTTTTCCATATACACTTTTTGGATTAACAATAGAGTTTTCTTTAACTGTTCTCATTTTATCTTTATATACTGCACATGTAGATGAAAATATAAGATTTTTAATGTTATTCTTTTTACAACACATAACAATATTTTTAGTTCCTAAAACATTGTTGGAGTAATATTTTTTTGGTTTTTTTTGACTTTCTCCAACGCTTAAACAGGCCGCCAAATGTATTACGGATGAAATATTGTTTTGTTTAAATATTTCATTCAACTTCTTATAATTTTTAATGTCACATAGAAAAAAACTAGCATTTTTATTAACTAATTTTTTATAACCCGTAGAAAGATTATCAACTATTATAACTTTTTTCCTTTCATTTAAAAGTTGCTCAACGATATGACTCCCGATATATCCTGCTCCACCAGTAACCAAAATATTCATTTAATTTTCTTTTTAATTTGTTCAAACTTTCTTAGGGCAGCAGAAATAGTCATATCCATATCGTAATAGGCGTAATCCGCCAATCTTCCTCCAAAATCAAATTTTTTGATTTTATTTACCTCAAATTTATATTTTCTATGTTTATCTCTATTTATTTTATCATTTATAGGATAATAGGGTTCTTTGTCATTCTTTACAGAGTACTCCTTAATAATTAAAGTTGAGTCAGATTTAAAACTTTGTCGCTCTGGGTGTAAATGTTTTGGCTCATGTATTCTTGTAAATTTATTTTTAAGGTCTGGATAATTTATAACCGAGGTACCTTGATAATCCTTAATCTTTTTAATTTGTTTTTTGAATATTAAAGATCTCCATTCTAACCTTCCAAATTTATATCTCATCAGAGAGTCAAGTGGACCAGTATAAACTGTTAAATATTTTGGTTTAATTTTATAGTTTAAATTATAAGTTTCATTATACTTTATTTGTATATTTTTATTTTTTAACAAATTTTGAAATATTTCTGTGTAACCTTTTTTTGGTATACCTTGATACTGTATTTGAGGATAGTAATCTTCGTTGTAGCTATATCTTATAGGCAGCCTATTAAAAATACTTTCAGGTAAAAATTTAGGATTTTTACCCCACTGTTTTTGTGTATACCCCTTAATGAAAGCTTTATATAATTCTTTTCCAATCTGTGAAATAGCTTTATCTTCAAAATTTTTAAATTTATAATTTTTATACTTTTCAGTCTTTTTTTTTATAAATTTTTCAGCACCAGAAGGACTTAAATTTTTTTTAAAAAAAGTATTTATTGTTTCAAGATTAATAGGCATTTGGTAAATCTTATTTTTATGATTTGATAGTACTTGATGTCTATAATTATTAAATTCCGTAAACTTATTTATATAATTCCAAACCTCTGTATTTGATGTATGAAATATGTGTGTACCGTACTTATGATATTCAATATTAGTTTTTTTATCAGTTTCACTATAACAGTTTCCCCCAATATGCTTTCTTTTCTCAAGAATTAAAACTTTTTTATTTAATACATTTGCTAATCTTTCAGCCAGCACCGCTCCATAAAAACCTGAACCAACAATGAGTATATCTGGAATATTTTTTTTATTCATTCTTAATTTTTTTTATAGCAGATAAAACAATACCATTTTTAATTACCTGGTGCACAACTACAGAAGAATATTCCTCAAAACAATTACTAATTCTATTTTTTTTATTAGAAAATAATGTTCTATTTGTCATTATAATGTAATTAGCTTCATTTAATCTAGTTAATTCAGACCTTTCGTATCTTTGAGACATATAATTTTTAGCAATTTCTGGGTTAACTCCACATGTATAAAAATTTATCTTATTTTCTTTTAAGTTGGAGGAAAATATTAGCTCTTTTAAACTTGTTGACCAATAATCGTTTTCAAATTTTTTATACCTTTCATTTTTTTTGCCAGAAAAAATATTTAAATAAGTGTAATGATATGGGGTAATAGTAACAAAATTAACTATATGAAAAAAAAATAAAATAAATAAAATTATTTTTATTAATAAATTTTTATTTTTGAATATTAAAAATAATGTTAAAGAAGGTATTATCATTAAAAGGGGGACGCTCCACATAAATAATCTGATACCATCATATATTGGGAATGTGGTAAAAAAAAGAATTAGGTTTGGATAAAATAATAAAAATAAAACGCTAAAAAAAACAATATCAAAATTTTTTATTTCTTTTTTAAGTTTTTGAAAATTGATAATTATAAAAGGAACAGATAAAAGATATAACAATAAAATAAATTCTGGTAATTTATAAAAATAATTTATCAATAAATAACTTTTTGGAACATTGTTCGAATAAACATACGTTCCATTTATCAGATTAAAAGGCCAACCTATAGACTCTGAAAATAATTTTGTTATAAAAATAAAGGGTTGAATAAATATATTTTCGTGTGCATCCACCCAAAACAAAAGTAAAATTGTATAAAAAATAACTAAATATAATAAAAAATCAAAAAAAATTAATTTAAAATTTCTTTTTTTAAAAAAAACAATATTTACAAAGAAAATTATTAAAATTGGAATTAGAGTGCCTAAAAAAAGTAACTGTATACCAGTTCCCAAAGCAGAAAGAGCTGATAATTTTAATAAAATTAAAAACCTATCTTTGAAATCAAATAGTTCTTGTGAGTATTTTAAGATATAATAAATTATCCAAATATAAGAAAAAGCTAAAATAATGTCTTTGTTGTTTATAGCTATGTGACCAAAGAAGAAAGGAGTAAAAAAAAGTAAAACTGAAGAAATTTTTGCTACTTGTTTATTAAAAATTTTTTTTACTACTTGATATAGACCTATAATTGTTAACAAACCAAAAACAGTGTTTATTATATGTAAAATATCAATATTAAATTTTTGAGGTACAATTTGACTGATTAAACTTGTAAAAGACCAATAAAATGTTGAATAGCGATATTTAGAAAAATAATCTTCATCTATCAACCCCAATGAAAGCAAGTAGGTTAAATTTATTTTTCCAATTTGGTGGTAATATTGCTCATCCCAAGATACACCTATAATTAAAGAGCAATATAAAGCATAAACGATAAGTAAAACTTTTAATTCATTCTCGTGTTTAGAAAATAGTTTTACTAGTTTATTCAATTTTAAAATTTATTTGAGTTCCGAAGAAATCTTATCTAGAAAATTTTTTATTAAATCAGCATCTTCTTCCGTTAATATACGATCTTTTTCTAGACCGCTTTTTAATTCAGATCTTAATTTATCTTTGATTACTTCTGCAGTATTTTTATCAATTTTTGAAAGTTTATTTAAAACATCCAATTTTTCTGCTAAAAAAGTGTTATAAAAAACATTAATAATTATAATGATGGCAAAAGTGATGGCAATTAACTTAATAAAAAAAACTTTTAAATTACTTTCGGTTTTAATCATAATTAAGTTGACCAACTAATTACTTTTAAATTTATGGCAGATCAACCCGTAATAGATATAATAATTCCGAACTTTAATAAAGCTAAATATCTGGAGGAGTGTTTAAATTCTATTATTAATCAAACATATAAAAGTTGGATAGTATATTTAATTGACGACAACTCCAACGACAACTCTTCTGAAATTTTAAAAAAGTATGAAAAATTTGAAAATATAAAAATATTTAAATTAAAAAAAAACGAAGGGCCGTCTTATTGTAGAAATTTAGGAATTAATAAATCAAATTCACAGTACGTGGCATTTATGGATTCCGATGATTTTTGGCCAGAAAATAAACTAGCAATACAAATCAAAAGTATGATTAAAAACAATTATAGTTTTACATATACAGATTTTCAATTTTTTTTTAATAACAATCTTAAAAAAATAAAAAATTCACATTTACCTCTTTTTTTTGATTACAAAAAATTTCTAATACATTCTTCTATGAGTACATCATCTATAATAGTTAAAAGAGAACTATTAAAAGATATTATATTTAAAAAAGTAAATCATGAGGATTACTTATTTAAATGCGATCTACTTAAATCTGGAGAAATGGCATTTAAAATAAACGAGACGTTTGTTTATTATAGAATTACTAATATGGGAAGATCCTCTAGTAAAATTAATAATATTTTAAGTTTATGGAAAATAAACAAATATCATAACAATTTAAAATTTTTATCAAATTTAAAATCAATATCACTAATTAGCTTTAACTCACTTAAAAAATATGGGTGGAAATGAAAAAAATTATTTTAACTAAAAAAACAAAAATTTATGTAATGGCACCGTCTAATACTTTCACAGGTGGACCTGAACTATTGCATCAGGTGGCTTTTAGTTTAAAAAAAATATTTAAAATTGAAGTTAACATGTTTTACTTACCGAATTTAGATCGCAATTTTGTCCATAACAATTTCAAAAAATATAATTTAAAACACAGTAAATTTGTTGAAGACGATCCTAAAAATATTCTTATCATTCCTGAATATTACTTATTTTTAAAATATTCCTTAAAATATAAAAAAATTAAAAAAGTTTTATGGTGGTTAAGTATAGATAACTACTTTGGATATAAATTTAAGTACGATTTTAATAAGTTTGTCAGATCTTTAATTAAAATTCCGTTTAACATAATTAATTTATTTAATAAAATTACTAATTACTACTTTGGAATGATCGCTTACCATGATTACCTCAAAATTATTTATAAATTTATAAATTTAAATAATCAAAAAGAATTAAAACAAATAGATTTCCATCTCGCACAATCAATATACGCTTTTAATTATTTAAAAAAATTTTTTTTTAATTTAAGATATTTATCAGATTTTCAACGATCAGAAATATTGAAAAATAATAAAATAAATTTAAAAAATAAAAAAAATTACATTTGTTATTCAAATAAGAGTAATGACTTTATAAAAAAAATTGAAAAATTTACAAAAGTTAAAATGATAAAATTGTCTGGTTTTAATAATTCTCAATTAATAAATATTTATAAAAAAACAAAAATTTATTTAGACTTTGGTTATCATCCTGGTAAAGATCGTATGCCAAGAGAGGCAGCTATATTTAATAATTGTATCATAACAAACAAAAGAGGAAGTGCGAAAAATAAATATGATATACCTATAAATGAAAAATATAAATTTGAGGAAAATTATTCTAGTCTCTCAAAGATTAAAACTCAGATTTTAAAAATCTTTAAGGATTATAAAAACGAATTAAAAAATTTTGAACCATACAAAAAAAAAATAATAAACGAAAAAAACAGTTTTATTAAAGATTTGAAAAATATTTTTAAAAAAAAAAGATAAAAACTGGTGCCCTCACACGGACTCGAACCGCGAACCTATTGATTACAAATCAATTGCTCTACCAATTGAGCTATGAGGGCATTTATATCGCATTAAATATACTAAAAAAGTAATACAATCAATTTTTTTTATTTATGGCCTTATTAATATGATGACAAACTATAGCAACAGAATTTGCTATATTTAAACTTTCCATTTGATTACTAATTTTAATTTTAAATAAAAAATCTGAATTAATCTTAGTGTTTTTATTTATTCCAAAACCCTCAGATCCAAATAACAAAACATTTCTACCTGACCACTGATGTTCAGTGAAATCCTTATCTGAATTATTATCAAAAGCGCTTATCCAGAAGTTTTTAGTTTTTAAAAATCTTAAAGTAGTGTTAATATTTGATACTTTAAAGATATTTAAGTATTCCATTCCACCACTGGCACTTTTAAATAGCAATTTGCTTTTTAAGGGAAATGATCGTTCTTTAACAATTAAACCATCAAGATTAAAACTGATAGCACATCTTACTATCGATCCTATATTTCTCGGGTCGGAAACCTCTTCTAGTGCTAAAAAATTTAAATTTTTACTGTTATTTTGTTCTAAGAATTCTTTAATGCTGATTTCATCAAAATTTTCTATCTCTGCTACAATATTTTGATGTGATAAGTCTTCTTTGCCACATAAATTATCAATTTCTTTTTTAGATTTATAAAACACATGCACCTTCTTTATTAAGTTTCTATTTTGATTATCTCTGTTCAGTTTTTTTAGCGCGTCTTCAGTAATAAATAACCTATGAACCTTTCTTTTAGGGTTTTTGAGTGCCTCTACCACGGCATGTCTTCCAACTATTAAAAAAGTGCTCTTTTTCATAAAAATATTCGTTTTTCTTCAAATAATTAGCATATTTTAAAGCAAAATGATTTATTGCATTTATTGTACAAATGCTTATAAAACCCTTGTTGTTGAATACTTTTTAAGTTAGTGGGTATCCCTATAGAAAAATTGGAGGGGTACCAAAGCGGTCAAATGGGGCG
>MDTG01198541.1_pt1 | contig 11362 bp, 8 predicted proteins | sample 811421 | NCBI WGS metagenome assembly MDTG01 (sample SAMN05326645, study PRJNA326480) | marine metagenome | isolation source: seawater | place: Pacific Ocean: South East | collected 2011
AATAGTAAAATTAGAGAAAAAATAAATTTTCTAATAACTGTCTCAAGAGCTACTATGCAGTCAATTAAAACTAATTCTAATCTCTGGAATAGTAACATTCATACTAAAATTATACATAATGGTATTAAAGTTGAAAGTTTCAAAAGAAAAAAATATCTAAAAAATATTTTTATAAAATATAAAATAAAACCTTACCATATTAAAATAGGTATGCTAGCTAGAATTAGCGATGACAAAGGACATGATGTTCTAATTAAAAGTATAAGTTTGTTAAATAAAAACCTGTTGAAAAAGATTAAAGTTATATTAATTGGCAGAGGTAATAAAAATGAAATTTTACAAATAAAAATATTAATAAAAAAATATAATTTAGAAAATAATATCATTATCTTAAATTATTTAGATATAGATAGTCAGAAAATACTGTCTAATCTAAATCTTTTAGTTTCAGCTACAAAAGAATTTGAGGGCTTTGGCTTATCCATTGCGGAGTCAATAATTGTTGGAACGCCAGTTATAGCTACACGAGTTGGGGGTGTACCTGAGTTTTTTAATAAAAATTATGGTAGACTTATTGATCCAAAGAATCCTACAAAACTTAAACTAGCAATAGAAGATTTTTATACTAATAAAAAAAAATGGATATATAATATGAAAAAATCAAAGATTAATTTTAAAAAAAATTTTAACAACGAAGTCATGGCGAGAAAATACCTCTCACTAATGAATAAAAAATAATAATTTGACATGAAGAATAAAATTAATGAGAAAGAATTTAAACAAGAGTTATTATCAATGATGGATACTATGTCCAAAGTAGATCCAATATATAAACCAGGGAATTATTGGAAATTTTACGAAAAAAAAATTATTAAACAAATTTTAAGTAATAAGCTTGATCAATTTAGGAACTGGAATGGAGGTGCTGGCACTGGCAGTATTCATTCTTTTGGTGGTGGAGAAATGGAATTACAAAGAAATTTTAATTATTATTTTCATCCATTTGAGGCTAAATTTGAAATAATTGACAATAATTTTTTTGTAAAAATTTATAATTCCATAATTAATAGATTTTCAAAATACTCAAATTTATTTTCTTACTTCGCTATTAGATCCAGTTTAGCTAGGAAAATATTTTTTGATAAGATTAAGCAGGAGTTTGAGAATAAATATGAACTAATAAATTTGATAAATCCTAAATTATTAGTTGCTCAAGACAGTAAACTTGGTAATCCAATTGGTTTTAGTAAAGATGGAAAATTTTACACTAATTTTTTTTTAAATAAACTAGTAGAATACCATCACATAAGAAAAGGTTTAAAAAAAAATATAAAAAACGTTATCGAAGTTGGTGCTGGCACTGGAACCTTAGCTAATATATTTTTGCAATTAAATAAAAAAAGCAAATATTTCATATTAGATATACCTCCTACCCTTTTTATTGCTGAATACAATTTACGCAATCTAGGATATTCGGTATATGGAAATAAAGAACTTAAAACTGGTAAGAAAAATTTTATACATTATGATATTATTTTACTTCCTACATGGAAATTACACCTACTAAAAAATGTTAAATTTGATTTATTTATAAATATAGCGAGTTTTCAAGAGATGGAAAAAAAGCAAAGTATATTTTATTTAAATTTTTTTAAAAAAAAAACTAATTATATTTTTTTAAAAAATGCTAAAAATGGTCATTTTGTCACCAAAAAACCAAATTCACTAGGAGTTATCAACCCAACGAAGATGGTTGACTGTGAAAAATGTCTAAAGAAAACTCACAGAACAATTTATAAAGAAATTTATAATTATAATAAAAACTATAGATTGTTATTAAAAAAATATAATTAATTAAGCCTATAGTGATTAACTAATCTTCATTTTTTTTATTAATCTCCAAAACCTTATTACACTTTGACCATCATTTTTATAATAATAAAATTTATGATAATTTTTTTTAAAAGATTTGTTCTTATAGACTTTAAAATTTTTTAAATAATCATGAAATTTTTTTTTAGTTTCAATAACTTTAATAGGTTCCTTTTTATCAAAAAAAATTGGAAAATCATTGCTTGCTAGTCTTATAGAATCTGTTGAAAGTAGCTTCGCATCAATTGCTATTGATGAAGCACTACAAATTACTAGTTCTGCAAATTTTAATAACACTTGGGTTGGTATTTTTTTTAAAATTATAAATTTAATATTATCATTTTCTATTTCTTTAAATTTGTTTGATAAATGTTCAAAATCAGCAGGATGAGGACTTAAAATAAAATTATAATTAGTTGTATTATTAAAATTTTTAAAAAATTCACAAATAAGATCTCCATCACCTAAATTAGGTGCAATTAGTATAAATGGTTTAATTTTACGAATTTTATGACTTATGTTGATTTGATTAAGTTTTTTTTGGTAATTTGATGTTAATTTACCGATCAAAAAAAAGTTCTTTTTAAAATAAGATTTTAATAATTTTCTCAAATTTTCACTATAAATTAAATAATAATCTGGACTAGGACAAAACCTTACTCCTTCTAAAAAATTTTTTTTAGTAAAATCATTCTTATGATTATTATAATATAATATGTTTTTGTTTACATATGAATGCTGAATAGTAACTACTATATTTTTCAAAGAAGCCCGCCTGATAAAACTATAAAAAGAAACTGTGCCTGGAGCAAATTCTAAATAATTAATAAACTTTATTGGCTTTTGTTTCTTAAACCTTTCATACAAAGCCATTGAAGTGATCAATGATCTTTGTACAGACGACGCAAAAGAGTTTAACATGTGGGGGTATAAAACGTTGTAGCAGTTATGTTTATCAATTCTAAAATTTTTCTTATCAGAAAAAAATTTATTAAAACATTTAATAAATGATAAATAGCAAAAAAAATAAATTCTAAGAATTTCCAAAAGCTTAATATGATGATCTAGTATTTCATATTTTTTATTTAAAAGTTTCAATTTTGATAAATATTCTTTTCTATTTACTAAAAAATCTTTAATATTTTCTATTTTTATTAAATAAAAACTATCATTTTTTTGATCAAACAAAGGTGTTTTGTCATATACTCTGTCTATGGCAAGATTTCTATCAAAATATTTAATATTATGTAAAATTGAAAAAAAACAATTTTCTTTATCTACTTCAGGCTGTTTGTCTAAATACAATTTAACAAATAAATTAAAAAAAATATCAACTATTAGGTTTTTAAAGAATTTTAGATTAAAAATAATTAAAAAAAAAATTAAATTAAATTTAACATTTTTCTTATCAATAAGAATTTTTTTTAAGTCAAAATACCATTTGTTATCTTTTATGTTATCTTTTCTAAACAAGTTAGAAATCCACCAGACAGAAAAGTTTTTGTAACAAAGGTTTTTAAGTAAGTACTTTTTTAAGTTGTTATTTTTTAACCATTTTAGATATAAATAATTTATTTTATCCCAATCTGGCACCTTTGTTTTCATGCAATTTTATTTATTATTGAATTTTTATCTTGAATAGAATTAATATACAACTTACAGAACTTTTTTAATAAATTTTGTATACCCTGTGAGTTCCACCATAATCTGAAATTATTTTTAGATCTCACAAAATTAACTAAATCTTCATGATTATAAAAAAAAATATTTTTTTTTATAAAATTCTTTTTAAAAAAAGAAAAACTTTTTCTAGATTTTTGAATTTCTTTATCCAAAACGAGTATTGACGGCACATTAAAATAACATGTTTCTAAAAAAGTAGTAGAATTTGCATCTTGTATGATGAGATCATAGTTAAAAATAACTTTTTCAAGGTTTTCTTTACCATCATCAAATTTTGTTTTTTTTGAGAATAGTTTTTTATCAATTGCACTATCCCAAATTTTTTCATTAGTTGATCTGTATCTAACAGTTATTTCAAATTTATCTTCAAGATTACTACAAATTCTACTTAAGTTGTAAATTTTTCTTAGTCTTTCAAGGTTTGTGTTTGGTTGCGAAGATATTCTTGTTACAAACCTATTAAAATGATGAAATATAATTAAAATTTTTTTTTTTTGATTTTTATTAACTGAGTTAGTTTTTATAAAATTATTTCTTATTTTTAACCTCTGATGATAAAATGAAAAACATTTATTGCTATCTTTCCATCCCCAAGTTAAAAACTTATCGGAAATTTGTTTAATATAATCCTCTTCGTTATTAATCTGGTCTATCCCAAAAGCACCCCCATGTTGTATAATAAAATATTTTCCCCTTAGTAAACTATTTTCTGCTACCCAAAATTTAAAAATATCATTCTTTTTATATTCAAATGCAGTTAAAAATTTATTATTCTCATTAATGGGATAATATTTTTTGACCAATTGTCTTAGATTTTTGAAATCTTCTAAATATGATTTTGGAATTATCAAATAAAGATTAGAGAAAAAAAAATTTAAAAAGTTGTTTTTGCCAATATATACATTCTTAAATAATTTTTTTCTAATATCAATGTTAGTTGGATTTTTTTTATAATCTAAATTTTTAAAAATAAAAGGTATTTTTAAATTTCTTAAATAATAATGTATTAAGTCAATTTTTTTAAAATTTGAATTGATAAAAAAAATATTTTTTTTTTTATATAAATTTTTAAAACATACGTAATAGACTTTCCAAGGTAAAAGATAAAAAATATTTTTTAAAGTTTTTTTTTGTCTAATTATTTTTTTTTTTTTTATTTTATTAAGTTTAAATTTTTTGTATTCAAGTGCTTTATTTAAATAAAATAAATTTTCATCTTCATCAAATTTGAATTTTTCTAAACTATCAATAATAAAATCTTGGTCATTGTATTTGAATGAATAAAAAACATTTTTTTTATCAAATTTCTTAGTATTAACCTGTTTCCATTTTATATAAATGAATGGTAAATAGATATTTAACCAAGGAAATAAAATTATTTTCCAATATTTTTTATTAAAATTCACGTGATGATATTCATTTAATATTTTATAAATATTATTAAAAATAAATTTGATGTACTTTTTAACAACTGTGTACTCTTTTTTCTTATTTTTAAGATGATTATTTATATTAGAAAAATATTTAATTTTTTTTTTTTTTTTGAAATAATCAAAAAATTCTTTATTTTCTAAACACCAATCTGAAAATGGCAAAGCATTTTTAAAATTAATAGGTAGTTTTTTACTTAAATATATTCTTCTCATTATTTGATAGAATTTTTTCTTGAATCAATTACTTGAAAACTACCGTCAACAGCTAACTTATATTTATTTTCTATATTTTTATTAAAACAAAACAAATGATCTATTTTGTTTTTTGTTTTATTTTCATTTTTATCAAGATTTTTAAGAAATTCATCGTCATAAATGGTTTTCCAGGATCGTTGGATCAAAATTTTTTTTGGTTTTTTTTAAATTGTAATTATGGCAAAAATTTATCTAAATTGGTATCTTATTTGTGTATAAATGCAATTATTTTATTATCGGGATATCATTTATATTTATAAAAATTTGATGATATTTAAGTTGTTCAATAATGAAATTTAAAATTTTATTAGTAATTCCATCTAGGTTTAACTCAACTAGGTTACCTGGGAAACCCTTGAAAAAAATTGGAGGTAAAACTTTAATTCAAAGAGTTTACGAAAAAGCCTTAAAGATTAATTGTGCTAAGACTATTGTCGCTACAGATGATAAAAGGATTTATAATCATTGTGTAGAAAATGAAATTGAATGTTTAATAACAAAAAAAAATCACAAAACAGGCTCTGACAGAGTTTCGGAGGTTTCAAAAAAATATAAATATAATTGGATACTAAATATTCAGGGTGATGAACCTCTAATTAATATTAATGATGTAAAAAACTTTATTAAAAAGAGTATTTTATTATTTAAAAAACAAAAATTTAGTGCATCCACGATGTATTACAAAAACATAGATAATCATAAATTAAACCTTAATGAAGCAAGGCTATTAATTAATAGTAGAAAAGAAATAATTATTGGAACTAGAAAAAAAATAACCAAAGAAAGAAATAAGTATTATTTAAAACATATTGGGATATATCTTTATAGAAAAAAATTTATAGAAAAGTTCCCTAAACTTAAAAAAAGATATTTAGAAAATGATCAAAAACTAGAATTTTTAAGAATTATAGAGAATGGATACAAAATTGTTGCAATCAAAGCTAAGCATTTCACTACTGGTGTCGATACACAAAAAAATTTATTTGAAGTAAGAAAAATATTTAAATTAAAAAGTTTTTTAAATTAAATATATTATTAAACTGATAAATATACATGTTGATAATGGATATTAATTATGCAATATGAGAAATCTTAATGAAGAAATTAAAAATAATCGCAGGAAACTGCGTTCTTGAAAGTCTAAAAACAAGTTTAGATACGTCAAATTTTTTGAGAGAGATGTCTCAAAAATATGATTTTGAATTAATTTACAAAAGTTCTTATAAAAAAGATAATAGATCTTCAACAGATTATTTTAGTTCATTAGGAAAGGATGAGTCTGCTCATATTTTTTCTGAGTTAAAAAGTAAAAATTTCAGAATTGTAACAGATGTTCATAATTTGTATGAGTTAGACTTTGAGCTTTTCAATTATATTGATGTAATACAAATACCAGCCTATCTTTGCATGCAAACAGAGCTTACAGTTGAAGCTGCTAAAAAAAATAAAAGTATAAATATAAAAAAAGGCCAATTCTTATCTCCATATGATGTAGAAAAAATTGTTTTAAAGATTAAAAGCACAGGTAATAAAGACATCACTATAACTGAGAGAGGAACTTGTTTTGGTTATAGAGATCTTATGGTTGATCCTAGATCTTTTTTAATATTAAAAAAACTTAACCTTCCAGTAATTTTTGATGTGGGCCATTCTGTAAGAAAAAATGGATACCCATCATCAAATGTAAAAGATGGAGGTCAAAAAGAATTTGGTGAAACTTATGCTAGATCAGCTATAGCAAATTATATTGATGGATTATTTGTTGAGGTACACCCAGACCCAAAAAATGCTAAATGTGATGCAGCTACCCAATTTTCGTTTAAGGAATTTGAAAATTTGATACATAATATCAAACCTTTATGGAATTTAGTGAATTTGGAAAATAATAATTAATTTATAAATATGAAAATATTTTTAGACACCATAGATCTAAAAGAAATTGAAAAATACAATAGTATTATGAACTTATCTGGAGTCACAACAAATCCTAATCTAGCAAGACGATTTGGGATGGCAAATGATATCGAAATGGTTAAAAAAATATCTCAAATTATTACTAACGATAAGGAAATTCATGTTGAAGCTTTTGGTGATAATTTTTCGGAGATAATAAAAAATGCTGAAAGGATAAAATCTCATTGCCCCAAATTAAACTTAGTTTTTAAAGTACCATTTTCAGAAGATGGTGTTAAGGCTGCAAAATATTTAAGATCGAAAAAATATTTAATAAATCTACACTTAATTTTTTCAGTCAGTCAAGCTATTATATCCTCAGGCATAGAAGCTAATTATATATGCCCATTGATAGGAAGGCTGGATGATATAGGACATAATGCAATTGAGAATTTAAATAAAATAATTACATCTTATAAAATCCAAAACTCTAAAACTTTAGTCATGGGCTCTAGCATACGTAACTTAAACCATGTAATTGATTGTTATAAAATTGGAGTAAGTGCAGTAACAGTGCCTGTTAAAGTTATAAAAGAAATGTTTAATCATCCACTAACTGAAAATGGTTTTAATCTATTTAGAAAAGATCTTAATCAAATGCGCTCTGTTTCTAACGTAAATTTTGATAAAAAATTAATTATTGATTTCAATAAAACTCTGATGGAAACTTTAGTATTGCTTCAAAAACAAAAAGGGTCTGCTGTCGCAATAACCAAAAAAAATAAATTAGCAGGTATATTTACTACTGGAGATCTAAATAGACTTACAAAAAGTCAAAAAAAAATTGATTATGACAGAAAAATTTCGGACTTTATGACCAAAAAACCAATATCTGTAGATATAAGTGAAAAAATAGAAGATGTAACTAAATTAATTAAAAAATACAATTTTGGACAATTTATTGTATTAGATGATGAAAAAGTTTTGGGAATTCTAGATGTTAAAGATTTACTTTAATTAATTATTGAAAGATTTTTTAAGTTAGTGAGACTTGCTAATCTTAATTTTAACTCAAACATTTAAAACAGTTTATTTTTTTAATTATTATAATACATTTCAATCAAATCAAATGTATTCTGTTCATTTTGTAATGATAGCTTTTTTTGAACTAATAAAAATTTTTTTATCACAAAGTTTAACTAATTCACTATTATGAGAAATCATAATTATTGTATGAGTTTTTTTTAAATCAATTATAGTTTTCATTATTTTTTCTTCGTTTTTTTTGTCCAAAGAACTTGTAAACTCATCTAAAATTAATATTTCTGAATTTTTATAAAGTGCCCTAGCTATTCCAATTCTTTGGATTTGCCCCGATGAAAGTCTTACACCACTCTCACCTACCATTGTTTTACCACCTTTATAAAACATTGTATCTAGATCTAATCCAGATTTTTTTGCTGATATTTTTAACTTCTTTTTATCAATAATGTTTTCCTCCTCCCCTAAAGCAATATTATTCTCTATAGTATCGTCAACCAAAAAAATTTTTTGCGGAACATAAGCAATTATATTTTGCCAGGATTTAATTTTTGATTGTATATCAATGTTATCAACTAAAATATTTCCTTTGTCTGGACTTAATAATCCCATAATTAAAGATATTAAAGTTGTTTTTCCTGAACCACTAGGTCCATAAATTCCAACTAAACTATTTTTTTTGATAGTTAAATTTAGTTTATTTAAAGTCTTTTTACTTGCACCATTATATGAAAAATCAAGATTTTTGATAATTATATTTTTTTTAAAAATTAAATTTTTATTTTTTTTTAAATTTATATTTTTTATATTTACGGAAGACTTTAAAAAACTTTTTTTAATTGTATTTTTAATAACTGCATTATTAAATGCAATATTTTGCCTTGCATTTACAATTTTCATTAATGAGGGTGCTATTCTCAAAGATGCAACAATAAATACTGTTAATACCGGAATATAATCATAAAAATTCGATGAAAATATATTAATTGAAATTATTGCAGTAATAATAACTATTATTAATAAATATTCTACAATTAGTCTAGGTAATGTTAAGATAAACGAATGCCATAACTCTAAACTTGATCCGTGTTCAATAAGTTTTTTAAATTTGTAATAAAAATAATTTTCTAAACCAAAAAGTTTTATTTCTTTAATACCATCAAAACCCTCCTTTAAGTTTTTAAGTTTATTCCTGTCATTCAATAACCTTTGCTCTCCAAAATATTTAGATTTTCTATAAATAAAAAAATTTATTACAATACTAATACAAAATAAAAACAAAAAAGCCATAACTGTTAAATACGGATCGTAGATAAATAAAAATATTGTTAGGGTTGCTAATATTAATAACTCAGAGATAAATGTTATTTCAGAGGCAGAATATTTAGTCATTAAGCCTATGTCATTTAAATCTTGAATTAATCTAGTAGAGTGATTTTTTATAAAAAAAGGATAAGGCTTTGTTAAAAAATATTTTAGTAATTTTTTAGAAATAGTGTTTTTAAATAATCTCAAAAAATCTTGCTGATAATATGAAGAATAAGTTAAAAAAATTAATTTAAAAGTATAAGCAATAATAATAAATATTATTATTGAGTTAAATTCTATTGAAATATTATTTATATTTAAAAATTCAATATTTAAACTACCTGAAAACATAATCGTTAATAAGGGTATTAAAAGTGCGATACTTAATATTTCTGTAAATGTAGTTAAAAAAATAATAAAAATTATAATAAGTAATTTTAATTTTAAAAAATTTGGTAGTAAAGTATAATAAGGAAATAGTTTCATCTAATTTTAATCAATAAAATTTACAATTTTTTTTAATTGAGAATTATCTAAATCTCTTCTTATTAAATCTGGTACATATTTTTTTACAATAAGTCTCCATTTTAAATCGTTCATTTTACTAACTTCATGTATTAATTTACTTATACTTGTAATATCTATTTTTGAAGTCCAAAACGGACCTTCATTTAAAAAATTTTTAGACCAACCAAATTTTAAACTTTTACAATGTAAATGTTGTCTAAAATTTAAAAAAATTGTTTTATTCTCTCGAGAAAGTGACTCATAACCTAATGTTGAATTAAAAGTAATAACTATATTTGAAATATCTGTTAATTTTATTGGATCAATTTTATAATGAGGAATAAATGTATAATTTTTCTTTCCAAGTTTTTCATCATAGTATTTTTTTTCATCATTAAAAAACTTAGATTTACCATAAACAAAAAGTTTGCGATTGTTTTTTTTAGAGAAAATCAATAAATGACTCAAAATTTTTCCAGTAACTTTAATTAATTTAGGATGTGTTAATTTTAATATATTGCCATCTCCTCCTGAAATAAATGCAATATCAATTTTTTCTTTATTTTTTTTTGATTTTATCAAATGATTAGATTTTAATGATCCTAAAAGAAAAAAATTACCATCAATAATTTGATTATATTTCTTTTTAATATGTTCGTTGAAGCAAAAAATGTAATCAATTTTATATCTATCTTTGTTATGTTCAAAATATGAATCTTTTAAAAAAGAGTCATCATATTTAGTTTTCCATGATTGTTGGATTAATATTTTTTTTGTATTTTTAAGTTTTAATTTAAAAAAACCTACGTCATTATCCCTTAAAGTTATTACGAAATTAGGTTTTGAAAAATTTATATAAGTTTCAAAATAACTTTTTAAAGAGAATTTAAGATTAAAAAAATTATATAATAATAAGATTATGTAAAATTTTTCTCCTCTTACATCCAGAACATCAATTTTTTTTTTGGTATTAAGGCTATTAATAATTAAGTGAGATATATTTCTATCATAAATTACAATATCTGACTTTGGAGGTAATCCGAAAGATAACTTTGCATTCAAAAAGTATTTGATAATTTTTTTAATATAGTTAGACATTGCTTAATAATGAAATTTATAAATGAAATGTGGGCAGTGATACCAGCAAGATCTGGTTCCAACGGTCTTAGAAACAAAAATATTAAGAAAATTAATGGAATTCATTTAATAGGTTATAGTATTATAATATCGCACAAAATTAAAGATATCAAAAAAATAATATTTTCATCCGACTCAAATAAATATCTTAATATTGCAAAAAAATATGGATGTGATTATTTGCATAAGAGATCAAAAAAAAATTCATCTAGCAAAGCATCTGAGCTTTCTGT
>MDTG01246703.1_pt1 | contig 11362 bp, 8 predicted proteins | sample 811421 | NCBI WGS metagenome assembly MDTG01 (sample SAMN05326645, study PRJNA326480) | marine metagenome | isolation source: seawater | place: Pacific Ocean: South East | collected 2011
AGCACCCGCTTAGCGCCCGCTTCTTTCATAAAGGCAGCGGCCGCGGATACAGCGGCCGCGTGACCCGCGATCACGACCTGGCCCGGCGAGTTGTAGTTGACTGCGCCGACATAGGCGTCATCTTCACAATGGGTGAGACAGACTTCGTCAATGATGGCGTCGCTTAACCCGAGCACCGCCGCCATCGCTCCCTCTCCAGCGGGCACCGCGCCTTGCATTGCCCTCCCCCGAGTCTGCACCAGCTTGGCTGCGTCATGGAGGGACAGCGAACCCGCAACCACCAGGGCGGAGTACTCTCCTAAACTGTGACCCGCCACAAACTCTGGTTGAGCTCCGCCAGCCAAGCTCCAGCAGCGGTGCAACGCAACACTGGCCGTCAGAATAGCGGGCTGGGTGAACTCCGTGAGTATTAGTTGCTCCTCCGGCCCGTTACTTACAAGGTCCCACAGGTCGTAACCTAGCGTCTCACTCGCCTCGTCGAACGTTTCGCCCACGCAAGGGAACTCCCCAGCCGCTCTAGCCAGCATGCCAACTGACTGGGATCCCTGTCCGGGAAAAAGAAAGGCGTAATCTGACAAAAACGATTACTCGTCGTCGCCAGTGTCCACTACTTTCTTACCACGATAAAAACCATCTGCACTAACATGGTGTCGTCGCCGGGTCTCGCCCGATGTTTCGTCTACGGTCAAGGTCGGCCCCCCGATCGCGTCATGGGCTCTGCGCATACCGCGCTTTGAGCGAGTCTTACGATTTTGCTGAACAGCCATTTCGGCCTCCTATCAATGTAAAGGTATGGCAAAACTACAACCGCGTCTCGCCATCTGTTCTTGATCCTTGCTTTTTACGTTCACCGCCCGTGTCAGTTCTTCAACTGTTCCAACACAACAAACGGGTTGTCTGTTTGAGCGCTTACCTCTGTCCCTTCGTCGGACGACGGGTTGAGTGGCTCGAGCGCAGCCACTTGTTCACTGGTTTTGCATTCAGTCTCGTGCGCCGGGAAGCTTGGCAAAGCAAGCAGTATCTCCTCTTCAACGATGTCTCTCAAAACTGCCTCGTCAGAGACGAGAAGCGGCTCGTATAATGCAGGCAATGCTGCCGCTTCCTCGTCAGTCCACACACACGCCATGGTTGAGAACGTGGTCAGTGGAACATACACCTCGCCCAGACACCGTTGGCATTGCATGATCAATGTCGCCTCGACCTCCGCGACGACGACACTGCGTGAGTTCTCGTCCCGGCGGAGCGAAAATGAAGCCACCGCCGGCTCAGCCAATGCCACGCCTGCCTCATCCAGCCGGGGCAACTCCCCAGATGCTACAGTACCGGAAACAGTTGCCCCACGAGCCGCCAGACCGCGAAGGTCGAGCTGTTTTGGCAGCGACGCAGTTTTCATGGGCGCGGATCATACGGATGGGTTTCTGGCCTGTCAAAGCGATCGTTCCAGGCAGGTTCATGCTGTGGTTAGGTAGCAACATTTCACCAAATTTGAGCCCGAATTATGGAAATTGTGTTGGCATCGACCTCCCCTTACCGTCGCAACCTGATGCGGCGGTTGGGTCTGCCCTTTAAGTGTGTTGCGCCAGAGGTGGATGAATACGTGCAAACAGAGGAAGAACCCGAGCACAGAGCGATCAGATTAGCCCGGCTCAAGGCGCAATCTGCTTCGACAAGGGTCAGTTCACCCAGTCTGTCCATTGGTTCGGACCAAGTAGCATGCCTTGGGGACAGACTGTTCAGAAAGCCTGGAACCGACGAGGGGGCGGCCGAGCAGCTTGCAGCCGCCTCGGGAAATCTCCTGAAGTTTTGGACAGGTGTTTGCGTTGTCTCGGATTCAGGGGCTTTATGGAGCCGACTCGTTGGTTGCGAAGTACAGATGCGGGAACTCAGCTCGGCCGAAATCCAGCACTATATTGCGATTGATCGCCCGCTGGACTGCGCCGGCAGCTTCAAATGGGAAGCGTTGGGCATCAGTCTATTCGAGTTTGTGCGATCGTCGGACCCTACGGCCCTTGAAGGGCTTCCGCTGATTGCCCTGTGCGACTTGTTGCGCCAGGCTGGAATCTCACTACCGAGCGCCGCGCAGGCAGGCCAAGACTGACTCCAGCTCCTGATCGATCGGACAATTCAGCTCATAGTGCTCACCAAAGAGCTTAAATGATACGGATTTAGCGTGCAAAAACAGTCGTTTAAGGCCAATATTTTGCGTCAATGCTTCTGATTTTTCGGACAGGTATTTCGACTCACCCAATATGGGATGGCCAATATGCTGCGCGTGCACGCGGATTTGGTGAGTGCGCCCCGAGATCGGTTTAACCTCAAGCAGTGAGGCCTGCTGAAATCTCTCGATGACCCTGAACTCGGTTCGAGAGCGCTTCCCATTGGGGGACACCCTCACCATCCGCTCACCGCCCGGCGCATGCGCCTTTGCGAGAGGCGCGGAAACGCTTTTTTGATAAGCGGGCCATTTGCCCGCCGTGCAGGCCCAATAGACTTTATCCACCTGATTCCCGCGCAATTGGGCGTGAAGCTCTCTCAGTGCGCGGGCATTTTTGGCTATGAGCACCAGCCCCGATGTGTCTCGGTCGAGCCGGTGCACTAATTCAAGATATCGCTCCTGCGGATACATGACTCGGAGTGACTCGATTAAACCCAGCCTGACGCCGCTACCACCATGCACTGCGATGCCGGGCGGCTTGTTAATGACCAATAGATCTGGATTATCGAGCAGAACAGCCTTACGCAATCGCTTCTCCCAAGCGCTCGAAGGCTTACTTGTGACGGGCGACTCGCCCACCAAAAGTGGAGGTACGCGAACAACATCAGCGGCCTGAACACGATAGTCGACCTTGCTCCGCCCTTTATTCACCCGCACCTCGCCTTTACGAATTGCGCGGTAAATACGGGTTTTGGGCACGCCCGCTGTCTTCCGAAGCAGATAATTATCAAGCCTCTGACCACTTTCTTGGTCGCTAACCTGCAGGAAACGAACCCCGTTTTGGCTCATATCGTTCATTTGACAGCTTATTTCTTCACACTTTCTATTCATTGAATCCAAGATTTCATAATGCTATCTTGCTCCTGTCGGACAGATGGTGACCAAGCGCACCCCTCAGTCGAAGCCCACAGGGGCCCTGAGGACGTCGTATTATTCGCCGCCAGAGACAGTATGCTGTGGCTTCGAGTGTTCCTGCTCGGACTTAGCCGACTAAAGATTTGAGAGTCTACCGCGTTCAGCCGCTCCGGCACTAATCGCCGTCAGAGCAGGTCTCGGTAGACGTTTTGGAACCCGCGACACAAGATGGCGCGGTGCTGATTGCGAAACCGGCGCTTATGTGAACGAGGCGCCAGATCAACCGGGCTATTGGAGCGTTGTGCGCTGCCTGGTGAGATATACCCGCTACTGAAGGCGGGAGCGCAAGTCGGGGGGATAAATCTATCCCCGCACCGCCCAGTTGTATCGCCAACTGGACATTGTTATGAAAAAAATGCTGATTAACGCCACGCAACCTGAAGAGGTGCGCGTCGCAATGGTTGACGGCCAACGCCTGTACGACCTGGATATCGAAAATCGCCAGCGTGTGCAAACCAAGGCCAACGTATATAAGGCTAAGGTCACGCGAGTCGAACCTAGCCTAGAGGCAGCGTTTGTTGATTTTGGCGCTGAGCGTCACGGTTTCTTGCCGCTTAAAGAAATCTCCCCTGAGTATTACCGCAGCCGCGCACCTGATAACGAGAGCAAGACTCGTATCAAGGACGTGTTGAAGGAAGGCACAGAAGTCATCGTGCAAGTGGACAAGGAAGAGCGAGGCACCAAAGGGGCGGCGCTGACCACCTATATCAGCCTTGCAGGTCGATACATGGTGCTCATGCCCAATAATCCTAAGGCTGGCGGGATTTCGCGACGCATCGAGGGGGAAGATCGCTCCGAGTTGAAAGACTCGCTCGCGCAACTCAATCTTCCAGATGGCATGGGAGTCATCATTCGGACAGCCGGAGTTGGCCGTTCTGCTGAAGAGCTCCAATGGGATCTGGATTATCTATTACAACTATGGGACTCAATATCTCAGGCCAGTGAGAAAAGCAAAGCTCCTGTCCTGATCTATCAAGAGAGCGACGTCATTATAAGAGCTGTGCGTGACTATTTGCGAGATGACATCGATCAAGTAGTCATTGATGACTCGGCGGCATATCAGAGAGCGGCAGATTTTGTTGGCATGGTGATGCCGAGATACGCCAACAGACTCAAGCTCTATGAGGACCCTCTGGCACTCTTTAACCGGTTCCAAATCGAGGGCCAAATCGAAACCGCGTTTCAGCGAGAGGTCCGTCTTCCCTCCGGAGGCTCCATCGTGCTTGACCCCACAGAGGCTCTGGTTTCTATCGACATCAACTCGGCAAGAGCCACCAAAGGCGGCGACATCGAGCAAACAGCGCTGCAAACGAATTTAGAGGCGGCGGAGGAAATCGCTCGTCAACTGAGACTGAGGGATATGGGTGGATTGGTCGTGATTGACTTCATCGACATGTCGTCCAGCCGCAACCAAAGGGCCGTAGAAAACCGTATTCGTGAGGCATTGGAGCTCGATCGCGCCAGAATTCAGATTGGTCGCATATCTCGCTTCGGGCTACTAGAAATGTCTAGACAACGGCTCAGGCCTTCGCTAGGGGAAACTAGCGGTATTGTCTGCCCTCGTTGCAGCGGTCAAGGTACGATTCGCGACACCAAATCACTCGCGCTGGCAATACTGAGACTGATTCAGGAGGAAGCAGCGAAGGAACGAACAGGCGAAGTGCAGGCGATTGTGCCAGTTGATGTGTCGGCGTTCCTGCTGAATGAGAAGCGCTCAGATATCAACGAGATTGAGTCGCGAAGTGGTGTTCGAATAGTGGTTGTCGCCAGCCCCTTCCTTGATACGCCGCATTTTGAAGTCAGACGACTGCGGGATGACGAAATTGATCAATCCAGAAGGCTGAGCTTCGATATCGAATTGCCCTCGGCTTCAGAGCCTGCGGCTGATTCAGCCCACGAAGCACCCGTCTCGGCACCAGAAGCTTTGGTGAGGGGCGTCACACCGGACGCGCCTGCCCCAGAGGTGTCATCTGAAAAGGCAAAAGAACCACAGCAAAAGAAAAAGCGACAGAGGCGAAGTGAGGCTCATAAGCGCCGCGACAAACAACCCCAGCCAAAGGGGCTACTGGCTAAATTGTGGGCCGCGCTGTTCGGTGGCGGCAATAACACCCAACCTGACGAAAAAAGCCAGACACGCGAGGGAAAGACTGGGCAAAACCGCCGACGATCCCGCAACCGGTCTGCCGATCTTCAGCGGGATGATCGAGACAAGTCAGTGGGCAACCGCCAGCGTGACCGCGGCGACAGAGGTCCCCGAGGTAATGGACGCCGGAGGAAGGCTGAGAACACTGAATCCCCGACTGCTGACCAGTCCGAAAGCGGGCAACAATCCGATGTGGAGCAGAACGAGAACTCCGAGCAGCCCAAGCGCTCTCGTCGCAGGCGAGGCAGGCGCGGCGGGCAGCGGCATAGTGATGTGACATCGAATCAGAGTAGCGAGACCGCCTCGATCAATGAATCGGACGATGCCACTTTAGAAACCGACCAAGGCAATCATCGTAGACGCCCTGCCGAGAAGCGAAACGAGGGTCGTCGTCGGCGTCAGCGACAGAGTGTGGAAATCGACGGAGAAATGACGTCTGCTCAACCAACTACCAATACCGATACCGGCGTGAGCGATAATAATGAAGCTGCCGCAGCATCAGCCGAGCCGGTGGAGGTGGCCTCTTCGGAGGCGCTGAGCGCAGCGTTCGCGGAATTGGATTCATCGACGCCCTCGGACAAAGTTATCGAGGACCAAACGCAGACGGAGTTGCATCCATCACCAGTCGTCGAGACTATCGAGACCCCAAAAGCGGAGGCGGCCAAGGCGATAGTTACTGAGACACTGCAAGAAAATGACGAATTAGACGGAGGCAACGGGTCGGTTTCAGACTCGCCCGCTGAGCAGCCTGCCCTCGGTATCACGGCAGCAGGGCGCGCTGTAAACGACCCCCGGATTTCCCCCAAGCCCATTACTAACACGCCGGTTACAACCGAACAGGGCCAATTGTTTTGGCGACCTGAGGCGCCGCCTGTCACGGTGGTTGAGAGAGACGTGCAGCGCGCGAGCAATGATCCAAGGGGCCCTCGCGCGACAGGTTCTCTATAGAAGTCTTGATAGAAGCGTGCGCAACGATATAATGCGCGCCATTCTCCGGGGGGTCCCGGTACCCGTTATGGTGGGCTGGCTGAGTGGTCGAAAGCGGCGGTCTTGAAAACCGTTGAACCGTGAGGTTCCCGGGGTTCGAATCCCTGGCCCACCGCCATTACAAAGCTTGACGTGCCCTAGCAGCACATGAAGCTAGCAAAAAGGGGCCAAACGGCCCCTTTTTTCTGCTCGAGCCCCAACTTGGCTCTCATATTGAGGTGGAGCGCCCCTAAGCCGGTCTTAGACGTCTCTAAAGAGCGTGTTGGCGCCCCTCCTCTATGGCTCTAACCAGTTTTTTTCGAGGGCCGAAAGTCCGTACCCCACATATAATAGTGGCCTCTAATAGTGGCCTCGCAGGATACCCCTGTCGATACTCTGTCCATTAGAAGCATTGCCAGAGCACTGGAAGTGGCGCTCCGGCGGGGTTCCTCAATTTGTGAGTCAGAGGTCGCGGCATAAACATTGTATGCAATAGCTGGATTGTGCTTCAATACGAGGGAGCAGTGGCTGTTGTCGTTCAATCTGGATGTGTTGCAACGATGGGCTGTTGAAGAAAAATTCTAGGCGATACTGAGGAGCTCTCATGAATATGGGTAAAAAGAACGCACTGGCAGTTGCCATCGGCTTGTCCTTGGCAGCACCGATGAGTCTTCAAGCACAAGAGCTTGAAGAGATCTTGGTTACCGGCACAAAACGGGCGGCATCGTTAGAGGATGCGCCCCTTGCCGTACAAGTATTTACGGAAACAGCGATTCAGGAGGCTGGCATTACCCGTCCTGAAGACTTCCTTAGCTTGGTACCCAACGTCAACTTCGTGACTTCCAACCATGAGGGTGAGTTTTTCGTAAACGTGCGAGGGCAGGCATCAGTTCGCTTCGCGGAGTCCGCCGTGGCGGTGGTGATCGACGGCGTTCAGCTGGCCACCAGTAACGAATTCAATCAGGATTTTTTCGACATAGAACAAATCGAGGTGCTCAAGGGACCTCAGAATGCGCTTTATGGACGTAACGCGACCGCTGGCGCCATCATAGTCAATACTAAGCCTCCCGGCGATGAGTGGAGCGGCGGTGTCCGTGCAACCATGGGCAACTGGAACACGATGAAGCTCATGGGCGGCGTGGGCGGCCCCATCACTGAAAACCTAGGCATGCGCCTATCCGCCTCGATAAACGAAACTGATGGGCCTTTCCAAAACGCTTACACCGGCGAGGACGTGCATCGCGGCAGCGGTAAAACAATTCGCTGGAGGACTCGCTGGACGGGAGAACGAACCACAGCAGACCTTATCGTTGGTGCCAGTCACTATGAGGGTGGTGCGATTGCATTTAATGCGCAGATCGCTGGCACTTACACCGGGGGCGTATGGATCCCGGGTCCTGACACCGATGCAGTTCACGAAATACCGTTTGTCAACGACATGCCAGGTTACAACGAGCAGCGAAAGCGCAATGTATCGCTGCGAATTGTGCACGAGTTCGACAACATGACTTTTGAGTCAATCAGTTCCTATAGCACAATCAAGGATGACTATACTGCGAAAGGTCTTCCCTACGCAGATTTCTCCAATCCAGACAATAACTACGGTTTGCACGATATAGGCACAAGGGACTTACTCGTGCCCGACCTCTGGGCAGACGCGTTTGGCGACTTGACCCAGCGCTGGCGAGATCAAAACGAGGCGTTCATTCAGGAGTTTCGTTTGACCTCAAACGATGAAAGCGCCCGGCTCCGCTGGCAGGTGGGTGTCTACTACCAGAACGGCGAGAAGAAGCGCACAAACATCAATGGCATCTACACTGGAGCGCCTGCAATTGACAACTGGATGCCCAACGGCCCTGACACAACTAACCCTTCGGTGAACTTCGATATCACTGAGTTCCCGGTGAAGAACTTTTCACCCTTTGCCAATATCCAGTACGACATTTCAGAAAGCCTTACCCTCTCCCTGGCGGGTCGGTGGGAAAACGAGGAGCGTGAAGTTGCGACGCTCACACCCTCGATAGTGAATGCTGTCGCGGGCCAACCCACCTACAACCAATGTGTTCTCCGAACCGGCAGAGATCCAAAAGACTGCAACGACAGCAAAGAGTTCAAGCAATTTCAGCCCAAAGTAACGCTGTCTTATCTTCTGCCCAATGACATGGGTAATGTCTATGCAACATATGGCAAGGGCTTCAAGTCGGGTGGCTTCAATACAATTGGCGTGAGGGACATTCTGTTGGACTCAGCGGTCGCAGCCGGTGGCGATCCCAGTCTGATTTTTACTCAGGACTCATACGATAAAGAGACGACGGATGCCTACGAGATTGGCACCAAGCTGAATATGCTGGATGGCCGGCTCCGAATGAACGCCGCAGTGTTCTGGACCGACGTTGAGAACGCCCAGCAGTTTGAGTTCTTTCCTGTTGGCAGTATCCAGGCGGTATCTAAGATCGACGAGCAGGAAATCACTGGCTGGGAGGTTGACGCCAACTTTATCGTCAACGACAACATAAGCCTCTTCGCCGGCTACGGCTACACCGACGCTGAAGTCACCAAGCTTGAGGCACAACCTTCGTTCGAGGGTAATGTAGTGCCCTACATTGAGGAGTACAACTTCGTTGGTGGCTTCCAGGCCAACTACCCCCTAACAGAAGGCTTGACGCTCACTGCGCGTGGACAATACATGCGTTTTGGTGAGGTTTGGTATGACTCTGGCAATCTCGCCGGTTCAGAGAGAAGCCCCATCAGCCTGCTCGACGCTCGTTTGGGCATAGCCGGGGATGCTTGGTCAGTCACGCTCTGGGGTAAGAACCTCAATAACGAAAAATACGCGAGTGAGTCTGTACCACTGCTGTCGATCCTTAACGTGCCGTACAAAGCGCCAACCATTAGCTACGGCGTAGACTTCACTTATGATTTTTAAAGTCATCATGTGATTCAACGGGGCTGCCAATCGGCGGCCCTTTTTTATGAAATGACGTCGTTCACCCACTGAGCCGGAGGATCCTCTCCATGATAACTAAGGGCTATGCCAACACCCCACAAGGCCAGATCCACTTCAGGACAGGAGGCACTGTAACGGGCGACCAGACACCAATCGTCATGCTTCACCAGACGGCCAGCTCCTCGGCGATGTGGGAAAAAGTCATTGCCCATATCGACGGAGCGCTGCCGACCATCGCGTTCGATACACCCGGGTTTGGCAATAGCTTTGACCCGGAAGGTTACTTGAGTATCGGGGAACTCAGCGAAGTAATTGTTCATGCCTGTAATGACTTGGGCATAGATGCATTTCACCTGCTTGGCCATCACACCGGAGTGTGTCTCGCTGCTGAAATTGCAGTCGCTCACCCCGAGAGAACAAAGTCCGTCATGATGATAGGACCGGTTCCACTCACTGCCGATGAACGCGAGGAGTTTCGGACTCATTTTTCCACTCCGTTTTCACCGGATGAATCCGGCGATTATCTGACCACCACCTGGAATTACCTGCAAGATCTCGGCGGCACGGAGGCAATGCCGCTGGACTTAATGCACCGAGAGGTGCTTGATACGGTGAGGGCTCATCAAGGCCGCTTTCTGACTTACTCGGCAGTCTGGGACCAAGACTTCACTGCCCTGTTCGAACAAATCGTAGCGCCCCTGTTGTTAATGTGTGCCGAGAAAGACGTCCTATGGCCCTTCTTTGAGCGGGCCTGTGACATGCGAACCGATGCGCAGTCAGTTACTGTGTTGGGGTCGAACTTCGAACCCGATCAGGACCCCTCTGGCGTTACAAAGGCCGTGCTCACTTTTCTTAACGACGCTTCCTCTGGTAAACAGGAGACCTGACTAATGAAAAATGTCTTGATTACTGGCGCGGGCATAGGCATTGGTAGGGCAATCGCTTTGGCCTTTGCCCATTCCGGGTATCACGTATTTGTCTCCGATATCCTCTCTACCGAAGGACAGCAAGTCACAGAAGAAATCAGGTCAGCGGGAGGTTCAGCGCAATATATTCACCTTGATGTCACTGACCAAGCATCAGTGAATTCAGCCATGACCGAGGTCGGCGGAGCGACGAACAACCGTCTGGACTGCATCGTCAACAATGCTGGCATCGCTCATAAACAGGTCTTCGCCGATCTGAGCGACGAGCAATGGAATCTCACGATGAATGTTGACCTCCGTGGGATGATGTACGTCGTCCGGGCTGCCCAGCCTATGCTGGTTAATAGCGACCAAGCTTCTGTTGTTTGCCTATCCTCGATCGCAGGCGCGGCAGTTGGCTGGGGTGACCATGTGCCCTATGTCACGGCCAAGTCAGGAGTAATGGGACTCGTAAAAGGCCTAGCTATTGATATGGCAAGCGATGGCATACGGGTAAATGGTATCGCTCCCGGGCTCATACGGACCGCACAGTCTTTGAGCGAGGAGCACTCCGTTGGCCCGGAGGGGCTCGCGGCCATGGAGCCCTCTGTCCCTTTGGGACGGATCGGGAAGCCCGAGGACATCGCCGGGGTAGCGATGTTTTTGGCGTCAGAGCAAGCTGGGTATCTGACCGGTCAAACAATCATTGTCGACGGCGGCCTCACGGTCGCACTTTGAAGGAGCAGTGCAGACTCGATGACAAAAATAGCAATTGTTTACTACAGCGGATTCAAGGGCGTTACGCAGAAAATAGCCCAGGCAGTGGCCCAAGGGGCGCGTCAGGTGCCGGAAACGGAAGCGGTCATGATTCACACCGATTCTGTCGACAACCATTGGCAGGACCTGGGCGAAGCCGATGCCATCATCTTTGGAACGCCGACGTACATTGGCGGGCCGGCCGCAAAGTTTAAAGAATTTATCGAAAAACTCGCCGGCGATATCTGGTTGCAAAGATTGTGGCTTAACAAAATATCGGGTGGGTTTACCGTATCCGCCGGTCGAAGTGGCGACAAACAGAGCTGCTTGCAACAACTGGCTACTTACGCTGCCCAGATGGGAATGCTGTGGGTTCCAGTTCGAATTACGGGCGGCAACTACTCATCACAAGGCAGTGAGGACGATTTAAATAGAATGGCGGGGTACCTCGGCGTGATGGCCCAGGCCAATATCGATCAGGACCTAAGCGATGTGCCACCATCCAGCGACCTTCA
>MDTG01027924.1_pt1 | contig 11361 bp, 9 predicted proteins | sample 811421 | NCBI WGS metagenome assembly MDTG01 (sample SAMN05326645, study PRJNA326480) | marine metagenome | isolation source: seawater | place: Pacific Ocean: South East | collected 2011
GGGTTTCCCCTTCGTCGATGCGTCGATGAATGTTTTCTAACATAACGATGGCGTCATCCACCACCATCCCAATGGCGAGGATCATGGCTAACAAGGTTAATAAGTTGATGGTAAAACCCAGCATGAACAAGATGACAAAGGTGCCCATCAACGATACCGGTACAGTGATGGCCGGTATCAAGGTGGCGCGAACATTCCCCAAGAAGACATAGATCACCAGTATGACTAAGGCCATGGCAATAAATAATGTTTGGTAAACCTCTTTAATGGAACGCTCGATAAATACCGAGCTGTCATAACTGCGCAGCAGTTCCATGCCTTCGGGTAATTCAGGATTGATTTTATCCAGTAAGGCCCGTGCTTTTCGTGCTACATCCAGTGTGTTGGCGGTGCTTTGTTTGGTGATGCCGATGCCCACCATGGGCACGCCATTGCCGCGGAATGATTTGCGGTGTTCCTCTGCAGCCAGTTCAACACGCGCCACATCTTGTAAACGCACCGGATAATCACTATTTGCACGAATCACCAGTTGACCCATTTGCTCGGCTGTGGGGAAGGCACGTTCCAAGCGAACGGTAAATTGGCGCTGGTCCGATTCAATGCTGCCTGCGGGTAGTTCAATGTTTTCCCTACGTAGGGCATCTTCAATATCACTGATGGTCATTTCCCGCGCGGCCAATGCTTTACGGTCGATCCAGACGCGTAACGCGTAATCCAGGCCACCGCCCACGCGAACACGGGCAACGCCATCAATAACACTGAAGCGGTCAATCAGATAGCGGTTGGCATAATCGGTGAGTTCTAACAGTCCCATGCGATCACTGACTAGGTTAAACCACATGATGGTGTCGTCATCGGCCCCGGCCTTGGTGACTTCCGGTGGCTCTGCTTCGTCGGGTAGATTGTTAAGAATACGCGATACACGGTCACGCACATCATTGGCTGCGGCGTCGATATCACGGCTAATATTAAATTCAATGGAAATACTGGAGCGACCATCTTCACTGGACGAAATAATATTTTTAATGCCCTCAATCCCTGAGATGCGATCTTCAATGACTTGCGTAATGCGTTGCTCAACAATGGCCGCCGCGGCCCCTGTGTAGTTGGTGCGAATGCTCACCACTGGCGCATCGATATCGGGGTATTCACGCAAGGGTAATTTATCAAAGGCCAATAAACCAAAGGCTAAAATCAGTAGGCTAATAACCGATGCCAGTACTGGGCGTTTAACTGATAGATCCGTAATGATCATGATTCACCCTTGCGCCAAGTTTCGGTTTGCTCAACCACCTTGCTGCCGGGTTTGACCTTGAGTAAACCTTGCCAAACAATTTTATCGCCCACAGCTAACCCATCTATCACTTCCACTTGGCCGTTTTGACGAATGCCGATTTGAATTTGAGTTTCTTCAACGTTCATATCGGGGGTCACCTTGTACACTAGGTGCTGACTAGCACGCATAAACACAGCTTCTTCAGGCAGCATTTTTGCGCTGCGTTGTTGGTCGATTAAATCAAGTGTGAGCAACATGCCGGGGCGCAATAATGCCTCATTGTTTTCGATTGTTGCGCGTACTTTAATGCTGCGGGTATCTGGATTAACGCGGGAATCGAGGGTGACGATTTCCCCTTTAAAAGTGCGATCTGGGTAGGCCACGCTATGGGCATTAATGGACTGCCCAACCTTAATGCGAGGCAAATAGATTTCGGCGAGATCAAAGTCCATTTGTAATTGAGTAATCGAATCGAGGGTAGTGATCTCATCACCTGGTTTTAATAGTGCACCCACACTCACATTGCGTAACCCTAATAAACCATCAAAAGGGGCTTTAATGACACGGTCTTTTAATGTGGCTTGAGCCTGAGCGATACGTGCTTGCGCGGTGTCGATGGAGGTTTGTAAACGATCAAGTTCAGATGCGGATACCGACTTTTGCTTCACTAGGTTTTCGATGCGTTTGTATTCACGCTGCTGATTAGCCAGTTCAATCTTAGCCACATTGAGCTGGGCACGCTCTTCATCATCAGCCAGCGTGATTAGGGTTTGCCCTTTTTTCACAAACTCACCTTGTTCAAAGGCAATGTTGCTGACTTTCTCAGTGACACTGGCGGTCAATATAACGGATTCAGCGGCACGGGCGCTGCCCAATGCTTCGAGAGATTGAGTGATATCTGTCTGCTTAACCTCAAATAACACCACTTGTGGCGCGGAGCGTTGGCGAGGGTTAGAAGTGCTGTCGGTATAATAGCGCCAAGCAACGGCTGCGAGAATAATAATGAGTGAGCCATAAGCGAGCTTGCGCAGCATGGGGGATCCTAAGTTAATGGGTATAAGATGGGCAGTATGATGCCAAAAATGAGAATTAGTTTCATTAAAGCATGAACATAAACGAGTGTTTATCGAGTTTTCGATAAGTGCAATTGCACCTGATTGCGTCCATTTTCTTTGGCCTTGTACAAAGCCTCATCGGCCAACGTCATTAACTGTGTACGGGTCAAACTGGAGGTTGGATGCCAGTGAATGACGCCAGCGCTGACCGTGATGCGCTGCTCGTCATTGGCGGTGGCATGGGGAATGTTGAGTTGATAAATAGTATCGATGACTTTTTGGCCCCAAACCGCACTTTGTTCAAGGCTCACGCCATATTTAATGAGAATGAATTCTTCCCCGCCAAAACGAATGCAGCTATCTAAGGGGTGGCGTTTCATAAGTAAAAAGGCTTGTGCCACTCTGATCAGGCATTCATCCCCAGCAAAGTGGCCATAATGGTCGTTATATTGTTTAAACCAATCAATATCAACGATGGCCACGGCGATGCCTAGGTTGTCATTTTTTGCTTGGCTTAATAGTTGAGTAAAGCGTTCATCAAATTTATGCCGATTTTCGGCACCAGTGAGTTGATCCGTTTGTGCCATGTGGCGCAGAAATTCGGTTTTATTAAAATTGGCTTTGCGTTCTTTATCAAAGCTGACACTTTGAACCACCCCCGCAAGATTCAAGACAAATAAATAAATGGCCGCTCTTACAAATTCCATCTCGGGCCGGTCGGTGATAATGAGAAAAAACAAATATCCGCCAACCAACAGTACGCTCATGAAGAGCTTCTGGTAGTAAAATACGTTGGGTAAAAAGTACAAAATAATGGAGCACAGCAAGATGCTATCTAGGGGGAGTTTGTAATCCACGTTATGGTAAATGAAAAACACACTGATCAGCGCGATATTGACGCTGCTAAAGCTTGCGCAAGTCCAAAGGTCTAATCTAGGAACGGGAGATGACTGGTAGCTTTTGAAAAATAGGATAAGAAATAAGGGTAAGGTGATGCCAAAGCGTACCCATAAAATGGGGTAAACAGCAGGGTGATCTAAGCCCAAAAACTGTATATCCCAAATAGAGAACACGAGGAGCACGAATAATACGGCAACGCTAATATTACGTGCCTCGGGGCGCAACAAGTCATTAAACTTCTGGATATAAGTAAAAGTGTCTTTATTCGCTTCCTGCATATTTCTATTGGTCTACCACCCTGAATACGCCCAATGCTCTCTAAATTGTAGTGGATGGATGGCATTTCAGACACTCAAGCCACGTATAAACAGCCCGTTGTGCGATTGGCTCTTTACTCTTAAGGGGGTTTCTTCTTAAATACGCGGGAATTTATCAGTGAGGAGCCAGCATGGCGTTATTAAATACAGTAGACCCTGATGGCCTATTAGAATATTCGGTGGTGTTTACTGACCGTTCATTAAACCACATGTCTCAAACTTTCCAGGGTGCTATGCGTGATATCTCTAGCACATTGAAAGACGTTTATAATGCACAAGGTGTGGTGGTGGTACCCGGTGGCGGTACTTATGGTATGGAGGCGGTTGCCCGTCAGTTTGCACAAAATAAAAAGTGCCTAGTACTGCGTAACGGCTGGTTTAGTTATCGTTGGACGCAGATCTTTGAAATGGCCTCATTACCCAGTGAAGAGATCGTGCTTAAGGCTCGTCGTGAGATCAACAGTGACACGGCCCCGTTTGCACCTGCACCGATTGATGAGGTGGTTGCCACCATCAAACAACAAAAACCAGAAGTGGTATTTGCCCCCCATGTTGAAACCTCTTCGGGCATGATTTTATCCGATGAATACATCACACAAGTGGCCGCCGCGGCCCATGAAGTAGGTGCGTTATTTGTACTGGACTGTATTGCTTCAGGTACCATTTGGGTGGATATGCAAGCCACTGGCGTGGATGTGCTGATCAGTGCGCCGCAAAAAGGCTGGAGCGCGTCACCATGTGCGGCTCTGGTTATGCTGAGCGAGAACGCGCTGGCGGCTTTAGAAGCCACTACCAGTAATAGCTTTGCCTGTGACCTGAAAAAATGGCAACAAATCATGCAAGCCTACGAAAATGGTGGCCATGCATATCATGCAACCATGCCAACGGATGCCTTGTTGCAGTTCCGCGATACCATGCTTGAAACCAAAGAATACGGCTTCGAGAAAGTAAAAGCGGAGCAAATTGAGCTGGGGCAAAAAGTACGTGCCATGCTTGAAAGTCGTGGTATTCAATCCGTTGCAGCTGAAGGTTTTAAAGCCCCGGGTGTGGTGGTGAGTTATACCGATGATGCCGATATGCAAAACACCAAGAAATTTGCAGCGCTTGGTATGCAAGCCGCTGGTGGTGTGCCATTAATGTGTGACGAAGGTGATGGTTTTAAATCCTTCCGCATCGGGTTGTTTGGCCTAGACAAGCTTCACAATGTTGAGCGCAGTGTCGCCAACTTAGAAGCCGTGCTGGATAAAATGGCTTAAGTTAGGTTTGCCATAAGCTACACCTGAAGCCCTTGCTGTTACCAGTGAGGGCTTTTTTGTGCCTGTATACTCATTTTAATGGCGACAAGTTGGCGAAAAAACCAATGGCTACTACTCTTAAAGTGTTCACCAACCCATTTCGCAGACTGCTAACGACCGGACTTAATGGATAATCAAGAGCTACCTGAGGCGTACCAGCTATCGTTGCGCCTGTTGGAGCATAAATCGTATCAAGAGCTTACCCATCAGTTAATTATTATATTACTTGAATGGCCGGGTATCCTTGATGTGGCCGCTTATGAAGTATTTATGCTCACACGCGACGCGAACAACTCTGACGATTATTCCGCTAGACGTTTCCCTTTATCTTTGGATGATTGCACTCAAGATGAAAACCAAGGGGTTTTAACCTCTGCCATTCAATCAGACCGCACAGGTTTGTATACCCATCATATGGATGGGGATGAATATTTAATTTTTGATATAAGCGAAAACGTAAAACCCCGCAGGCTACTTATTATTAAAGGCAAGGTGTCTGATGATGAGCAGGCCTTGTTAAAGGGCTTATTGCAAGTTTATAAGCGGCTGGTGATTCTGCTGGATTCCAAAGAAAGGGATAATCTAACTCACCTGCATAACCGTCAAACCATGGACATTATTCTGAACCAAGTGTTTGAATATTATCAGCGTAATGATGCGAGCATTGATGAAAAACATTCCTGGGTTGCGCTATTAGACATTGACCACTTTAAAGATGTGAATGATACCTTTGGGCATTTATATGGCGATGAAGTATTAATTATTTTTTCTAATCTTATGGAAAAAACATTTCGTCATTCTGACTTTATTTTCCGTTATGGCGGTGAAGAATTTATTGTGATTATTAATCGATTAAGCAAAGCCGATGTAAAAATGGTACTTGAGCGCTTTCGCAAAGTAGTTGAAGCGCATTCGTTTTCATTCGGCTCTATTACCGTCAGTATTGGTTATACATTTGTGAACCCGAAAGTAAGCCAAAGGGTACTGTTAGAATATGCCGATTCAGCCCTGTATGCCGCTAAACAAAATGGACGTAACCGTATTGAGTATAATGATCAAAACCGTCACGACGCCAACGATGTGGATGATGTGGAATTATTTTAATGTGCCTTAAATTAAAAAGCCCCAGCCTGTATCAGGCTGGGGCTTTTTTTTAGGGCGTCATAATTTATCTAGGTTGTAAGTGCGCTAACAAACGATTTTCTAATTTTTTGAATATAAAGATAATCGTAAAGGTAATGCATAAATAAATAGCAGCCACAAATAAGAAGCTTTCAAACGGGGCGTAATAACGTGCGTAAATATCACGAGCGGCACCGGTTAAATCAATGATGGTCACAGTGGATGCGATCGCACTGGCATGCAACATGAAAATGACTTCGTTACTGTAGGCAGGGATGGCACGGCGAAACGCGCTGGGTAAAACAATGCGCGTGGTGCGTTTAAACCAATTCATGCCATAGGCTTTTGCGGCTTCAATTTCACCTTTCGGGGTGGCCTCAATGGCGCCACGGAATATTTCAGTGGTATAGGCTGCGGTATTTAATACAAATGCAATTAAACATGGGTAATAAGCCCGTTCAAAGATCACCCAGAAAATAGACTCTTGAATGCCCGTGATTAACGTTACACCGTAATAAATCATGTAAAGCTGAATTAAAAGTGGGGTGCCACGAAACACGTAAGTAAATAACCACACAGGGTAGTTGATTAAACGGTTTTTACTGGTGCGCATAATGGCTAAGGGCACCGAGATCACCAAACCAATTAATAATGACATGAACACCAGTTGAACCGTCATTAATAGGCCTTCCCAATAATGGCCAAGGGTGGTCAGGTTGAAAATTTTATTGGCGTCGATTAAGGCAAGTAATGCATCCATGATTAAGCCTCCACCGTGCCAGCACTGTAGCGTTTCTTAAGCACGGCAAAGCCCCACTCGGTAATTGCGGTGAGCGCTAAATACACGCCAGCAACAGGAATAAAAAATAAGAATGGCTCGCCAGTGGATTTTGCTGCTTCAGTGGCTAAGCGCACCATGTCGGCTAAACCGATGACACTTACGAGTGCCGTGGTTTTTAATAATACTTGCCAGTTGTTACCAATGCCTGGCAGTGCATGGCGCATCATTTGAGGAAACATAATACGTTTAAATACTTGGAATTTGGTCATGCCGTAGGCTTTACCGGCTTCAATTTGACCATGGTCGACGGCGAGAAATGCACCGCGGAAGGTTTCCGTCATGTAGGCACCAAAAATAAAACCTATGGTAACCACACCTGCAACAAATTCGTTAATGTTGATGAAGATATCGATTTTTTCATCACTGGCATAATACAGCCATTCGGTAAAGGTATTGAATGCGATCTGACCACCAAAGAAAATTAACATCATCAAAACAAGATCGGGAACGCCGCGGATGATGGTGGTGTATAAGGTGGCAATGGTTCGGGCTGCACGGTTGTCTGACTGCTTTGCCACGGCGCCAAGTAGGCCGAGGATAAATGCAATCATTACCGATAATATCGCTAATTGTATGGTGACAATGGCGCCGCTAAAAATGCTAGGGCCATAGCCTTGTAAGTCCAACATAGTGTGTCTCGTAATCAACTTGGAATCAGGTTACTCATAAACAGAATATCTTTGGTTGAGTAAACTGTGGGCTCATAAATAATAAATGCCCAAGCAGCGAGCTGCTTGGGCATTTATTAGATTAAAGCAATTATACCTTAATGCTGTAGCTAAAGTACTTCTTCATGATTTTATCATAAGTACCGTTGGCTTTAAGCTTATCTAGCGCTGCGGTTACTTTTTCAGCTAGGTCTTTATCGCGCTTACGGAATGCAGCGGCAATACCTTCACCAAAAATGCTAACAGGTTGAGTAACCATTTCGCCCGCTTGTGTGAACTTGGCTTTACCTTTTAGCATGTCTTCACCGACTGGTGCATCAACGAAGATAGCGTCTAGACGGCCGCCTTCAAGGTCAATCACCATGTCGTCAGCGGTGGTGTAACGTACGATTTCAGCGTCTTTTTTCATGGCTGTTAGGTAGTTATCTTGAACGGTTGCACGCTGTGCACCGATACGCAGGCCTTTGGTTTTGTTTGCATCAAACTCACCTTTAACCGGTGCGAAGAAAGCAGAAGGCACTTGATAGTAAGGCTTAGAGAACAATACTTTTTCTTTACGTTCTTCGTTTACAGACATGGAAGAAAAGATCATGTCGTATTTACGAGCAAGTAAACCAGGGATGATGCCGTCCCATGCTTGGATTACCCAATCACAGTCTTTTTTAGTGATTTCTTGGCATACAGCGTTACCTAGATCCACTTCAAAGCCGGTTAGGGTGCCATCTGGGGCTTTATATTCAAACGGTGGATAAGGGGCATCAACGGCTACACGGATGCTGTCCATCTCTGCATGAGCAGTTAGGCTCAGTACACAGGCTAATGCTAATAACGTCTTTTTCATGTGTTGCTCCAACGACTTTTGTTTTTGGTTTTGTGGTTAATAAACAGAGGAAATAAATTGTTTAAAGCGTTCCGATTTCGGGTGCTCAAATACTTCTTTTGGATCACCGTATTCTTCAATCTTTCCTTGATGTAAAAACATTACCTTGTTGGAAACGTCTTTGGCAAATGCCATTTCATGCGTGACCACCACCATGGTACGACCTTCTTCGGCTAATTCGCGCATCACTTTCAGCACTTCCCCCACTAATTCAGGGTCGAGAGCCGAAGTGGGCTCATCAAATAACATGACTTCAGGGTTCATCGCCAGAGCGCGAGCAATGGCCGCTCGCTGCTGTTGGCCGCCGGACATGTGAGCTGGGTAGTAATCCTTGCGCTCGTAAAGGCCCACGCGATCAAGATGCTCTTTAGCACGTTCAATGGCTTCGGCTTTACTGATGCCCAACACCTGAATAGGCGCCTCAATGATGTTTTCAAGCACCGTCATATGGGACCACAGGTTGAACCCCTGAAATACCATGGCAAGCTGTGAGCGCATGCGCTCAACTTGGCGATTGTCCGCAGGGACGCGTTGACCTTTACGGTCTAACTTGAATTTAACCTGCTCACCATGCACTTGAATGTCGCCTTTAGTGGGGACTTCAAGCATGTTGATGCAGCGTAAAAACGTGCTTTTACCTGAGCCAGAAGAGCCAATAACGGATATCACATCTCCCTTATTTGCTTCTAATGAGACCCCTTTGAGTACTTCATTGTCACCAAATTGTTTATAAATATTGGTGGCAACCAGAGGGGCGATTTGTGGACCCATGTTGGTCTCCTGTTGTTTGCTTTTAATGCTCAAGCTCTAGCATTCATGACCAATTGGGTGAATTGGTGATGCACTAAGCCATATAACCACTGATTATAGAAGGATGCGCTATAATCAGATAAATGCTTATCGGCCCACTGCTTCTGTTTAAACCAGCTAGCCCAATCGCAAATTTTATACCAAAACAAAGTTGAATGCTTTATGTGAAGTAAAATGCACATAAAGTATGCCCTGTGAGCCACATAGCAGGGCATGGACGGCGAGTATGCAGATAATCAGTCAGTTAACCTGTTTCTATCAGGTGCATGTAATGCGATGCGCCATATAATGGTGCAATAAAGTCAATCTAATGTGTTCCTGCTGTCCAGTTACGACAGCATTTTTTCAAGGCGGTTTTATGTCAAATGCGGTTCGTGCCCACCTGGCACTGGTCATAGCCATGACGTTATGGGGAAGTTCGTTTATTGCGCTTAAAATTGCAGTGACGGACATGTCGCCCATGATTGTTGTGTTTCTTCGGATGCTGGTGGGCAGTTTAGCCTTTTTGGTATTGGCTATTTGGCTGCGCCCAACTATTCGCTATCAGGCAGGGGACTGGAAATACTTGCTGGGTATGGCGTTATTTGAACCCTGCTTGTATTTCTTATTTGAGGCCAAAGCTTTGCAATACACCAGTGCCGGTCAAGCGGGGATGGTGACTGCATTATTGCCATTGATGGTCGCGGTAGCCGCATTTGTTATTTTTAAAGAACGCAATACCTTTAAACAGTGGGCGGGTTTTATCGTGGCCCTTTCTGGCGTGTTGTGGATGAGCTTAAAAACCGTGGAGTCAGATCAAGCACCCAATGCACTGTTAGGAAACTTTCTTGAGTTCATGGCCATGGTGACCGCGGTGGGTTACACCTTGTTAGTAAAGCACCTTGTCCAGCGTTACAACGCTTTTGTTTTAACCGCCTTGCAGAGTTTTATGGGTTCTATTTTCTTTTTTCCATTGGCTTATATGTCAGATTGGCCTGAGCAAGTTTCGCTCAGTACCATGGGAATGATTGTGTACTTGGGGTTAATTATTACTCTGGGTGCGTATGGTCTTTATAACTACTCATTACAGTATGTCAAAACATCCATGGCCGCAGCGTATGTGAATTTACTGCCCGTGATGACACTGTTGTTTTCTATGTTGTTATTAGGCGAACGTTTGGTACTGCAACAATGGCTGGCCATTGGTGTGATTTTTATTGGGGTGTATTTAAGCCGTGAACCCAAAGCCGTGATCGAAAAAGAAATACCGCCTGCTGTGACTGGTTAAGTTAAAGGAGAATAGAGTGTTTTTGTTAAAGGATGACAGAATGAAATCTGTGTTTTTGTTGCTCGCTTTGCTGGCGGTGCCAGCCTCGGCGCAAGACCTTGTATTGCCAAATATATCAGTGGTGCCACAGGATAAATCGTACCTCACACAAGATGTGCGTAATACTCGCATTATTTATACCCAAGATAATAAAGAGCATGCGCAGTATGCCGCGGGATTTGAAACCCTGTTACAGCCCTTATATGAAAAAACGTTTGGTTACCAAATGGATACTCAATTGTCTGTTGGACTGATGTCCTCTCATAATCAAATTGCTAATGGCTTTTCGACTCAGTTCCCAAGTAACCGCCAGGTAAACTACATGGGCGGGGCGCAGATTCCTGATTATTTTTCTTCGTCATCTTGGTTGGATACCTTACTCCTGCATGAGACAGCCCATAATTTTCAAACTAATGTAAAAGATAATCCCATTTCAAAAGGCATGTATTCTGTGTTTAGAAATGGCGGCTTCTTATTGCCATTTTTTCCTGCGACCAGTCCGAATATTTTTGAGTCGAGCTTTATCTTAGAAGGTAATGCGGTATTAAATGAATCCTGGCATGGCCGGGGCGGGCGTTTATACAGTGGCCGCTATCGGGCCATGAATTATATATTTGCCAAGGCCGGTTATTTAACAAAAGCCCGTTTATATAACCAAACCATGAATTTTCCTTATGGCGAGTCTCACTATGTCTTTGGTTCCCACTATCAATATTATCTCGCTAAAACCTATGGTTTAGATGCCACCAATGCGTATTTTAAATATCGCTCGAAAAACTGGTATTTTCCATTCATGGTTAATGCGCCAACAAGGCATACCTTTGGTGTGAATTTCGATACCAGTTTTGCAGCCTGGGTCAATGAAATAGAAGCTGAGTCTCAATCCATTAA
>MDTG01053842.1_pt1 | contig 11361 bp, 9 predicted proteins | sample 811421 | NCBI WGS metagenome assembly MDTG01 (sample SAMN05326645, study PRJNA326480) | marine metagenome | isolation source: seawater | place: Pacific Ocean: South East | collected 2011
CCACTTCCACAACTAATGAGAAACTTTGATATTGCAATTTTAGCAGGTGCGGAAGAGAAGGCACGAGAACTATTAGGAGAGATTAAAAAAAAAGGTCGTCTAACAGCAGAAAACTATCAATTTCTTGAGATAAGAATTTTAGCAGGTACAGAAAATTGGAAAGCAATTACGACAAATTCACAAGTCTTAAGAAAGTTAACAGATATTAATTTGCCAAAAAAAATCATCCAAGATATTGGTAATGCTTTCTATTATGAATATATTCAAAAATTTGAAGAAAATAATGATCTTGAAGAGTGCCTCAAAACACTTAAAGAAATTAATTTTTCAAATTTTTCTCCTATTTTTTCTTTGTCTAAAGTAGGAAAAAACAACACATTAATTAAAGTACAAGTAATTAACGAAATTTTAAAAATAAATACAGAAATTAAACAAAACCAAAATGAATTAAAATATGATTTTCAATTTTTAGAAAATCTTTTAGATGAAAGTGATAGAACCAATTTATATTTTGAAATTAAAACTTATTTAGAGAAACTAAAATCAAATACAACAAAATCATTTAAAACAGTAAACAATGAAGTATCGATAGAAGAAACAATTCTCAATGATGCTAATAAGGCATTTATTGAAAGTAGTTATGAAAAAGCAGTTACTTTATTTTTAAAATTACCAATTACAATCGATCCATTTGATAAAATAATTATGCTTTTAAATTCAATGATTACTGATGATGAATTTAAAAATGATACTATAAAAACAATTAACAAACTTCCTGAAAATCTTCTCAATACTTTTAATCAGAACTCTTTACAAACATTTCATTCTATAAAGAATTTGAACTTAGAATGGGAACCTAAAAATTGGTTGGAATGGGCTAATGGAGTATTAGAGGGTAAAAATGAAATTGAATCAAATAAAGTCCTTGAAAACATTGCTTTTGAATGGGAAAGGGGAGAAATAATTCAAAATCCAAATAAACTAAAAGAATTTACAGAATGTTTTAACACTGCTGATAGCGAGACTTTAAAAGTCTTTAAATCATCATTCATTTATTTATACAAATATTTTATTATAGAAAATGAAAATATTAGTGATGAATTAAAAAAGTTTTATTCTATCCTATTAACTTACATTGAGGTTAATGAGGGGTTTTCCCAAAGTGATCTAGAACTTACCTCTCAGTTATCCATTATAATTTTAAATACTGGAGTTAACTCAGATGAATATTTTGAACTTATTAAAACACTTACAGAAATTAGAGATAAAAGCTTTTCTCATAGATATATAGATTGGTTACTTGATTTAGTTGAAACATTGTCAGGTTTCAAGGATCCAACAGGTTTTGCTTTAATAGAATTTTTTCAAAGTTCCGAATACCATTTAAGATCTGTTAAACATAGACTTAATAACTTTCAAATTGATATTCTTACAAAATTTTATAAAGATTTTAGCTTAAGTATGCCTTCAGATTTTGTTATTGAAGAGAATCAAGAAAAAGATATTTTAAATGATTTTGATAACAAAACTGTAGCGATATATACACTTCAAGAAAGTGCTGGAAAACGTGCACAGCAAATTCTTGAAAAGTATTTTCCTAATGCAAAGTTTAAATTAAATGGCGATAAAAGTTGCACACCTGAATTAATAAACTTGTCTAAAAATTCTGATTATTTTGTATTTGCTTCAAAAAAAGCTAAGCACTCAGCATTTGAATGCATTCAAAATAATAGAAATGGTTTAAATCCTTTAATATATTCTCTTGGTAAAGGTAGTTCGAGTATTATCAACGCTTTACTTAATTAATGAATTATCAAACACCACGAACTGTTCCCCAGGTTAGCACATGAATTTGAGGCAAAATTGTAGCGCTGAACCATTTATCATTGGAAGTTTTATCAATTAACCATCTATAGTTTTCCATAAGCATATCATTTAAATTATCAATATTTTTTTCCCCTTCTGGATAAATGGGGTTCCCAACCTGAAGATAACAAGGGATATAATTATACTTTTCTGAAACTGATTTTGCAAAATCATAATCTTTATCATCAAAAATAACTATTTTGAGGTATGTATTAGATGACTTGCTCATATTCAAGCAATCATCAAATTTCTGCCAATCAACTTTTTCTCCAGAAGAAGGTGGTTTTGGACTTAATAAAAGATAATCCAATGACTTAAACCATTCTCTTGCTATTGAACCTTGAGTTTCAAGGGCAAAAGTATGTCCAAACTTTTTTCCTAATTGAATAATATTTTCTAAATTGTGCATTGCAGGATTTCCACCAGATAGAGATATTAGTATAGGATTATTATTAGACAATCTATTTACTTCATTAATGATTTGTTCATCATCCATTTTGTTCCATTCTTTGCTATGCTTAGGTAAAACCGCATAAAGAGTATCACACCAATTGCATCGATAGTCACACCCACCTGTTCTTACAAATACAGTTGGTTTACCTATAAGAGGTCCTTCACCTTGCACAGTTGGTCCAAAAATTTCTGATACACGCACCTTTTTCAATTCAAAGATCCTCATTAATAAAATCTGCAAAACAATTAGGAGTTTCCCAAACTCTTATTTTATAAAGTAATGCTTTCTCTCCACTTCGAGATTTTATAGGTTCATATAAAATTTTAAACCAATGTTGAGCTAGTCTTTCAGCAGTCGGTTGATGTTCAATTATATATATTTTATTATTTAGATTTGTATTAGATGTTGCACAAAAAAGTTTTTTATTAACCTCTTTTTTTATTTTATCTAACCAGGTTTCAAAAATAACGTTTTCTGGCACAAACATTTTTAGTAGTTGTTCATCATGAATACATATTATAAAACCATGGTCACATGGCTCATCAATATGTGTTACCATTTCATCTTTAAGAAAAGAAAAATCAATTACCATATCTGTTTGTTCACCTGTATCATGTAACTTATTTGTATCAGTTTGACAGTGTGCTTCAATTGTGTACCTATGCCCATGCATATTCTTACATTTAGATCCATGTGTCATAACTCGATGGCCTGCATCGATGCCAATCTGCCTTCGAACTATAAATTTTTGCTTACTCATTAAATTTTTCTTCTCTAACTTTTTCTTTCCAATAATTTGGATCTTCATATTTAGTTTCATCTTTTATATTTGCTAAATGCATAGCCTCTTGCCTTTCAACGCATGTTCCACATCTACCACAATGAATTTTCCCACCCTTATAACAACTCCAGGTATTTTCAAATTTTACTCCTAAATCATATCCAATTTTGGCAATATCAGCTTTCGATATATTTACGAAAGGCGCATAAAGGTCTACATCCCACACACCTTCAAGAGCACAGTTTTGCATTGTTCTAAAAGAGTCAACAAACTCTGGTCTGCAGTCAGGATAGATAAAATGATCTCCTGCATGAACTGCAGCAGCAACAGCAGAAGATTTTTCTCCAGCTGCAACTCCAAAGGCAATACTAAGCATAATTGCATTCCTATTAGGGACAACAGTAGTTTTCATATTTTCTTCTGCATAATGCCCATCTGGAACATCAATATCATCAGTTAAAGCTGATCCAGACAAATACTTAGATATATTTGATATATCAATTATACTATGTGGCACTTGAAGTTCCTTGGATACATTAGCTGCATATTGCAATTCATTTTTATGCCTTTGCCCATAATCAAAAGAAACTAATCTTGTTAACTCTCTTTCTTTTTTGATGAGATATGCAAGAGCGACTGAGTCCATACCTCCTGAGCAAATCACTAACGTTTTCATAGATGTTACCTCTTAGTATTAGTTATTTTATCTTGTTCAAGTTTCAATAATTCATCTGTTACTTTTTTAAATAAAAAGTCTCTCAGTTCAGAAATGTGATTTCCAATATTTTGAATTTCAGAAAAGTTCTTTTCCCCACTTTCAAACTTCCAAGAACCTGAAGACCATGCAGTATAAGGCTTTATTAAATTAAGAATATCAATAAATTGACCAACTGTTTCAAATCGCCTTATTGTGAATATTGTATCCATGATGTGACCCATAGAAACTATACCAGCACCATGAGTAAGTCTTGATTTATTTGGCCTCTGAATAGCTTTGTTTTTATTGCCATCATAAATAAATTGTCCATTTGAGTCTTTTAGGAACCAATCATCTTCAAATACTTTACTTATTGCGGTAAAAAAGTTGTCTATTAATTTCATGCAATCACTGTAACCTTTATCTAAAAAAATTTCCCTCATAGCACCATTAGTTTTACTATTCATTATTACTTTTTGGACTGAATTTGGACTGATTGTTCCATAAGGGTTCGTATGTAATTTTATTAATCCATAAAAAATAGAATCTTTTTTGAAATTTAAATCCTGTGTCATTTTTGATGCAAAAGTTCTACCTGTAAGTCTTGGAGGCAAACCATCTACAGATGGTAATAATTCATAGATTAAATCTTTTGATAGTGGCCTAGTATTATTGATCAAAATAAATTGCTTCTGAAGTTCCTCTTCTGTTTTACAAATGATTGCAGATATAAAAACTTCAAACTTCTTATCCTCTAACATTCGCAAAGCACTATATCTTTGTTGTCCATCAACAATAAATCCAACTGGATTATCTTTTAAATCGATCTCAATAGTACCTGTCTTAGAACCTTCTTTAACGTTAATCTTTGCACCACTTACAAAAGCAACTATTAGTGCATTAGGTAAGACCGAATCATCTTTCTCTAGATAATCATGTATTTCTTGAATATGATGGCCAATTTGTGATCTTTGAAACCCGAATAAGCTTCCTTTATTATCTCTGCCTATTCTTGTAATCTGAGCAAATTTTTCAATATCTTTTGCTTTTGCAACAAAGCTTACAACTTGATAAGAACTTGACTGTTGAGCAACTAAGCATTGAAAAGATATAGTTTTTACCATTACCTAGTTCACTATCTCAGATAAATGTTTGTTATAAACGTATAGATTGTGAAACCCTCTTCTCCTGTTTCTATTATTGCCTCTAAAAATAATAACCTCTACCCCTATATCTTTACATATTTTACAATCACACTTCTCCCAAGGTCTTGCTTCAAGAGTAGCAATGCAATTATTACTAGTTTTTATCAACTCATTATTAATATTTATTTTTCTGCTTCGAGATTTATCTTTTAACAATAAACTAAAATATTCTATTATAGCATCTGTTACATTTTTAACATTTGAATCACCAACTCCAAATAATCTAATTTCTTTAAGTGCTTGCTTTTCTAATTTTACAGAATCCTCAAAATTTATATCTCCTGCTCTAACAAGTTTTTTTAAAGCGTTATTTTCTAAAGCTTGAGGTATTCTTAAAGCAGAATAGTATTTAAGTTCACCGTTACTTTTTAAAAAGTAATTTTTATCTTTGTCTTTAAATGCTCTCAAAAGTGGCGATGTTGTATCAATACTATCTAATTTTAGATTAGAAAATTCATGAACATTATCTGGTTTAGCAAAACCTAATATATGAACTTTTATGTCCGAAGGTATAGATTCCCTAACAGATATTAAAGCTGATTTAATTTGATTTGCTCTAAGAGGAACCATTCCCCCTAAAGCAATATATTTATAACCCATTTTAACTAATTCTTCTGCTGCAGATGACATTGTTTTTGGTGTCCAACCATGAACAACTCCTACTGGTATAAATTGATCACCAATTCTTTTTTTTGCTTTTGTTATAAATTCTGCTGCATTTGAAAGTGTTAGTTCTTGTCTTCTTTTTGGTTCCTTATCATCAAAGTCTAATAGAACTTCAGTATCATAGAATTCAAATATTATATGATCAAGAGAGCATCCATGTGTAAACTGACCTAGAGCATAATATTCCACAATTTCATCAACTGTATATGGAGGATATTCTTCATTGACATAAGTAAATGCACCACAGTCACCCCAAACTTGAGTATCAGGATATTTTTCTTCTTCAAACCTTAAAAATTTTCTAGCACCAATATTTTTGAATCTTAGCATTTGATTATCAGAATATGACCCACTTTTAATTTTGCTTCCAAATGCTGCAATTGATAAAAGTATCCCATTGTAAGGTGATTTTTCTAAAAGTTCGTGAGGATACTTATCATCCCAATAAGTTTCTCTATCAGGTGGAGATCTATCCTTTTGGAAGTCATATAATGGATCAACTAAATCAGCATTATCTGCAAAAATAAATTTCATTAATTATCCTTTAAAGATGCATGATCAAGTTGAATTAAATGATCTGCTAAAAGCCTAATATGCTTTGGTAAGTTTTGTATTTCATTCCATTCTAAATTTAACTCATCCCACTGGCCATTTGTCCAAGCACATTTATCTGAAAACTGAGAAAGAGCATTAGCTATATTAGATTGTAAGTTTTTGTCTTTTGGATATCTTGGAACCATACGATCCATCAAAATACCTAATGCAGCAATTCCTGCTGAATGCATTAATCGACTTTCAGTTGCTGGCAATCCCCAATCATTTGGAAATGTCTCTTTTATTGCCCCCCAGAAAGCTATCATAATATTGTACATAGACGAAACATCTGAGGGTGATTTACCCGTACCCTTATAAAGAGATAATACACCATAATCATTAATACTCTTTTTAATAACTTTTTGAAGAGCAGTGTCAGTTATTACAGCCTTACTTGCATCAGGATTAGATGGTCTCTTAATAAGACCAAAAAGTGGTGAACCTTCTGTTCTTGCCAAAGCATCAACTAATTTTGCAGGTATTTTATTTATTGTTATATCTGAAGGCATCGGAGAATCTATTTCTGGTAGTAATTCATTTATTAAGCTTCTAGGTAATGGTTTTGCTTTATTAACTAAAATGAATTGTTGTCTTTGTGTTTCAACATTAGGGCTATGAAACCCAACTACAGGTACATTGATATCTTTGTTAGGTGATAATGATAAAGCGGTTGATCGTTGTTGTCCATCAACAATCCAAGCATTTCTATATCCCTCTTCCTTAACTGGTAACTCAATAATTCCAGCATCAGAAATATTATCAACTCCTTCTGGAAGTGGTCCTCTTGATTGTTTGAACTCAACGACTGGATCTAAAGCTAGTATAATAGAATTTGGGAAGATGATCTTCTGCTCATTTAAATATTCTACAATAGCATCAATGTGTTTTTTTATCAGTTTTCTTTGCATCCCTTTTAATTGTCCTTGCTCATCTCTTGATATTCTTGAGATATCTGCAACTCTCAAAATATCTTTTCCTTTTAAAAAAAAAGTAAAGACTGGAAATTCACCTTGATTTGTTCTTAGAGCTCGTATTTTAATAAGTGTTTGCATCATTAATTTCGCTTCGCTTGTTTTTGAATTTTAATTTTATATTTGTCATATAACTTTGATAAACGACTTTGTTCGCAAGCTATATTTTTTATATCCCTAAAGTTTCGAAGTAACTTTTGCTTTGATGGAAAGTCTCCACCAAAATCATTTTTTATTGAATTATCAATATGAATTAAAATATCTTCATCAGAAAATTTTTCATTATTATGTTTTCTTGGTAATTTCCAAGTTTTCATATCTAAAATAACTTGTCCTATAGTTTCATTTATTATTTTATCAACATCATTAAGTGATGATTTTTGAAATAATTTTTTTTCTGAAAGACGAATTAAAAAGTCTAGAAGTGCCCTTTGAGCAAAATCTTGCTTTGGACCTCCCATATTTTTGAGGCCTTTATGCTCATAGTTTTCAATGCTATCAGGTCCATCTAGTGCTTCTGTGTAAGGAAGAAGATATTGTTCATTTAGTCCAAAAGAAAGAGCTCTTTTTTGATCACCAACTATCAACTTTAGACGAGAGTCACATAAATTTAAATCTTCTACAATTAAAGGAATATATGAAGATGTCAGACACATAAATATATAATCGTATTTTTTTAGTGTCTCAAGAAAATTATTACATGAATACTTTGAGTGTGCTTTTAAGTTCTCCCACCAGTCTAGATAACTAAATCCTGTTCCTAATTTGTCTGAAATTGACTGCTTACTTCCTTCTGAAACTGTAAGTCCGTATGAGGGCACATTCATATCGCCTCTTAAAAAACCTAATCCTGCAGATACAATATAAAAGTTCTGTTTAATTTGGCCTATTTCTTCCCAATACATTTTTAATTTTTGAAACATTCTCCCTTTATAAAGATCAATTGCATTAGTTTTTTTTGAAAATTCATATGATTTTTTTAATGAACAATTCCATGATTTAGTATAATTTTTTTGTTCATGGATGAATTTTTTTTTCTGATGAGGGACTAAAAGAGATAAATCTAAATAAGGATCTGTATTAAAAATTTTATCTGAAGTGCAATGAGTTATTACAGCTATATTAACCATAAAATTAATTTACCTACCTAGATTAAATATTGTAAGTTATTTATATAAATTTTTTTATAATAAAAAATAACTTACAATATTTTTTGTTAATTATTTTTAATAACTAGCAGATAAATATTTTTTTTAAAAGAAATTTTTAAATATTTTTTCATACTACATTCTTTTTCCTCTTTCAATTTTTCTTCTTAAGTATGCAGCCTTTACATTTTCTTCATCCATACTCCAATTTTCTTCATTATTTGAAACCAATCTCTTATCAATCTTTGCTGAACTATACATTGCCTCTTTACTAAAATGCTCTGTTCTTCTTGCTTTAGAGTATCTTTCGAGCGCTTTTAAAGAATTTGACAACCATTCATTGTTTTTAGAAATCTCTTTTGCTCGATTAATTAAAAAATCTACTTGCCCCCAATTCTGAACCCTTGCTGCATGAATTGCTTCCAATTGTATATTAGCAACTGTAATCTCTTCAATTCTAGATGCTACTTTTTGATTCTCAGCAATAACTTCAAAAGCATTAGGAGATAATGGTTCTAAAATTAGTTTCACAGGATCACAGGATATGATTTTTCCATCATTGTTTTTATATGATACTTCACATCTAATAATTTCAATTGCTTTGGCCTTAATATGGCTTTTATCAATGTTTATTTTAAATAATGCCCACCCTTCGCCATCTTTAGCTATATCTGGCATAAACCAACAGGATTGTTGTTCATCACTTCTGAAATTATTCATTAATTTAGTATTAATGAATTTAGGTGATTTATATTTAAGCTTAATGTTTGTAGCCACTATATTTTGTAATAGTTCAAATTCTTCCTTAAATGGATCCAATAAATCTTCTGCTGTCTCACCATAATAACTTTGCCCAAGTCCATTATTTGCCATTTCAATCATTAAATATTCATTGAATTGAATGCCTAATCCATAAGTAGATGTTGTTATACCTGTGTCTGCTAAACCGGAACATTGTGAGCTAATTTCATTAATATCGGTTAACCCTCTATTTGCATTTCCATCAGATAATAGCAAAACTCTATTTATGCTTTTATTATTTTTATATTTTGCTACTTCTTCTGCACCTAGTAACCAACCTTCATGCAAGTTTGTTGTTCCCCCAGTTCTAATACTGTTTATTGCTCCAATGATAAATTCTTTGTTTGAACAAAATGTTGAAGGCACTATCAAATCAGCAAAATCATCATATGTAACTATAGATATTCTATCTTTATTAGTCATGTTCTGAACCATCATAGTTGCAGATTTTTTTGCTTCTTCAAGTGGATGGCCTGACATTGAACCAGATCTATCAATCACTATAGAAATATTTAATGGTTTATTTTTAGACATTAACGATTTTGTGCCTTTATCAGTCAATTGAAGTAATGCGTATGTTTCATTATCAAATCCTTTTAAAAGAGCATTTTTATTTGCAGTAATTTTTAGATCTATCATATTTTTCCCTCCTTAAAGTTACAGGTATCCTAGGCAGTAAATTAGACTGCTAAAATTTTTAAAGTTTTGTGTTGGTTAAAATTCTTTATTAAAAAGAATAAATTTATTTTTTTTCTTAATTTCTTTTCATCTTGTCTTTTGTTTCTTGCATCAATTTCACTTCACTTTTTAACTCCTCTAATTGTTTTAAATATATTTTTTTATTAGAATTTAATTCTAAAATTAATTTTTCATGATCTTCCCTAATTTTCTGCTTTTCAAAATTTAAATTGCTTATCTCGTCTTCTAAAGAAGATAATTCTCTTATTTGCTGAGTATAAATATCCCGATCATTTTTAGTTAAACTATTTTGGTTTAATAAGGCTGCTGTAATAGCTCTTCCTATGTCTTCTGCCTGCTTTCTTGTAATTTCTTTTGCTTTGTCTTTATCCATTAAAAGAATTAACCAACTAGCTAATTGATATGCTGTAAAATCTTCTTTGATAACATTTCCAAAGTCACTGCCTAACCTTTTTAATATTTCACTAATATCAGTTTTGGTTTCATAGTTATCTCTATTTCGTTTTATGAAAGATGCACTGTAATTCTGATTGGGTGCAGATGAAGAAGCATCCATGTTCAAGCTAGATTTTTGTATTAAATCCCTGTCTAGGCTCGGTCTTCTATTTTCTGTTTTGTACTCAGATATCAATGACAATGAATCATTTTCTATACTTTCTCCTGGTATTAAGTTTACTATCTCATTAATTGATGAAATTTGAAAATCTTCTGATATTTTTGAAAGAGGCCAACCGTCCTCTATCATTGCTCTACAAGCAATAAATTGAATTAACTGTTTAAAGCCATATATTGCTTCTTTACCTAATCTTTCTGGTCTACTTAATATGTTTTTTGCAACATAATCTCTTACCAATCTTTCATTTGGTTCAAAACTTTTGTCCCCTATATCTTTTTTCCTTAACCAAAATTTGACTAGTTTTGCAAGTGCTTCTGCATTACCAGTCCAATTTTCCTCTTTAATTATTCCCATTAAAATTTCTTCTTTCTGTCATTGACATTTATTAATGTAACAGTAAATTTTATATATGTCAATAACATTATTTAATGTCAATGAAGATTTTATAATAAATTCTTGTTTTTCAAATTTATGGATTTGATGTATTTTCAATTATTATTCTATATAAATTTAGAATTTTTCTATTTTTTTTCATTCGTATCTGGTATTTCTAGTAATGCTTTTTCAAATGCTTTAGTAAGTATTCTTATTTCATCTTTTTTTAATAATTTAATATTTTTTTTTGCTAATGTTACATTGCACCATGGAGTAATAGAAATATTTATAGCTTCTGAAAAAAGTGCGCGCCCTTCTTTTCTCCCTAATTTATTTAATCCTTTTGATATTTCACTTGGATATAGAAAATGTTCTTCATCATCAAAAGTATTAATTTTTTTATTATTTTTATTGTAACCGTCAAATAATTTGTTTTCTGCCTCTTCTAATGAAAGCTTTAAACTAAGATCTGATAGTTGGTTAAATGA
>MDTG01059234.1_pt1 | contig 11361 bp, 7 predicted proteins | sample 811421 | NCBI WGS metagenome assembly MDTG01 (sample SAMN05326645, study PRJNA326480) | marine metagenome | isolation source: seawater | place: Pacific Ocean: South East | collected 2011
ATGTTTTTCCCATTTAATGTCTTTTTCATCCAAATCAAGATAACCTTTTTCCATTAAAATTGGAAGAGTATCATTAGCTTTCAAAGTAGATTTTGAAGCATGAGACAAACGAACCATACTAATAGAATCTTTACGATATTTTTCTTGTTGATAAGCTGTTAAATCTTTAAGACGATCTTCATAAGCACGTTTAATAAAACTTGGAAATTTGGATTTACTGCCAAATAATGCTTTCCATGCATCTAAACATGCAATTGCATCACCTGGTATTAACCAACATTTGACTAGAACTTCACGAAAGTACTTTGGATTTTCTTCATTAAATTTCACACGCTGTGGATGAGATGCTGCAATTGCAAGGATTTGTGCGGTAGATCTTCTCATCAAAAACTCATTACGACATTGGACTGCTAAATTAAGTGTTTTTTTAAAGTCAAAATTTAAAGAATCCATTGTAGCATTGTAAAACGTTTCATTACGTGAAACACCCATATCAGTAGGTATCAAAAGATAATCTTTTAATAATTTATTTATTTTTTCTTCTTGTATATTTTTTGTATGAATTTTATCTTTATTATTAACGGGTTGATAATAAGTTGGCTCACTCAAAAATGATGAAAATGCAACCATTTTCAAACGATTCAATGGATTGAATAAATGAAAACTTTTTCCACCCATAAAATTAGTCACTTCGCTAGTATTCATGTTTAAATCTACAGTACTCATATTTTTATATCATTAAATAAAATGATATAAGATAAATCAATTTTTTTACAAAAATTTTCCAAATATTAGATACAATAAAAGGTATTAAATACCTTTACCAGATTTACTCTTAAAGAGTAGATAATTAGTCGATGTAATCAATATAACCGCTTCTACAACATTAAAAAAATAGAAAATGTCTTTATGACATATATGTGTGTAGAGATATTTTACATTGAATTGAAAAACCGAAGTTTTTCACGAATTGATTTTTTCCTCAAAAGAGGAATGATTCCGAAGAATCATAGACAATAATTTCGATGAAGTTAATATAACCGCTTCTACTATATTTTTAAGTTAGAAATGTCTGAACGACATATGAGTAGAGATATTTTATATTAACATGTAAGAGATATCATAAATTGGTATAGAAAACAATAATATCGATGTAACCAATTTATCCGCTTCTTACGAGATTTATTATATTTACAATATAATTCATAATTTTCTCTTTAAATTGTTTTCATAAATTACATCCAACGCGAAAATTCTAATTGTTTATAATCACGATCATTATTTTTAGGACGTTCCATTGGCATAGCAATTGTACTTTGATCGTAACAATATTTTTCATAAGAAACTGATTCATTATACAATCTTTCAATGCAATTATCAATAATAATTTGATTTAACCGTTTTATTTCAGCATTTATATCTTCTTTTTGATAAATAGAATATTCCAAATATACACCTCGCATCATTATTTTTAAAGTATTAGCATTTTGATTTGGTAAAATATATTTACCATTTGATTTCTTCAATACACCTTGTTTAATAGCATCTTGAATAACTTGCATATTTTCAGCGCTAAAATACTTTTCACTAAGTTCATTCATTTGTTGAACTCCACATACTGCACGACGAAAATCAGTTGATTTATTATCAATATTAACCTTTTCAAACATTTTAAATTGTTCTTCTTTATGTGGAGGTTGCAAAGACATAATATTTACACGCCCATTTGACATTTGTTTAGTATTCAATATATTATCAACATGGTCTGTTGATTGAAAATTATATTGAAAATCATTATTAAATCTAAAATTATTAATCATAACTATAATATTTGTGAAGATATTAATTTATTTAGTTGAAACTATAATTTTCTAATTGAATAATATATGGATATTTTCTACAAAATTGTATTAATGGTCGCACTTGTTATATTAATTTTAATTTTGGTAACAGTAGGATCTTTAATAAACTCCGATGGAAGTAATGTTTATCCTCCAAATGCACTAAAATGCCCTGATTATTGGGTAGATATATCTGGTGGTTGTCGCTCTCAGGGTGTTAATGATGCCAGTCTAAATAGTCCTATTAATTTTGACGATTCTTCTGCTTCTAATTATTATCAAACAATGGATGGTAATAATTCAGATGTATATGTAGGATTGAGTAGCACTTGTGCTAAAAGAAAATGGGCTATTGATAATAATATTGTTTGGGATGGTATTTCCAATTATAATTCATGTTAAATTTTGAAAGAAATCACTTTTGGTGCTGAACTCCATATTTGATATTTTTTTGAAATATGATGTTCGTATTGATGTAATTTGTTTATTTCTTCGCCTTTACCATTTTTAAATGGTTCTATTTCATTTTTTTCATATTTAAGAGAAGAAAGATTTTTTATTTCTGGCATTAAATCTTTAACATACATATTCATAGCATTTTTCAATATTTCTTTATTATTTTCTTCTTTATATTGATTCATCATCTTCTCTAAATCTTGATTTAATTTATTAATACTTTCTTGTTTCTTTTTAATTTTTAATTCTCTTTCTTCATTGTTAAATATATCATTATAGTTCTTTAATAATGACAAATATGTTTCATTGTCACTATTATATGTTTCCATTATTTCTTTAAATTTTGCAACAGATTCTTCATTTGTTTTATAATTAAAAATAGAATCCAGTTTTTGTATTATAATTTCCTTTTTATCTTCTTCGAGAACAGACTTCATTGCAAATAAAACATTTTCCGTTGATTCAAAATCTCCACGCTGTAATTTTATATTTAAACCACATGGTTCGGATTCACTACCACAAATAACTGTATACATTCCATCTTTATTAGAAAAAATTGAACCAACATTTTTATTACATTTAATACATTTAATAGGAGGTATTTTTTTACTATTTTTATATTTACGCTTTAATTGCATTTTTTTATTTTCATAATTAGCTTTCATTGTAAAATAACGTTGTAATGCAACATAATAATCCAGTAATTCTACTTTTTCTTCTTCATCATCTGGGCCTTTTGTAGACATTATAGCGCTTGATATTTGAGAAATATGATTGTTATCATGTGTATATGATTTTAAATCCAAATTATCCCAATTTTTAACAATTAATAAAGGATTATTTGATACATTTAAAATATCTAATTCTCGCATATCTTTTACATCAAGTTCTCGTATATCATTATTTTCTAAATGAATTTCTTTTATATTTTCTGTAGGTAATTGAATAGTAGTCAATTTATTTTTTTCTCCATGAACTATTTCTAAATATTTTTGTTTTGATAAATCAATTGTTTTCAAATAATTTTCCGAAAAATCCAAGTATAATAGAGAACTTGGTAAATTTTCTAATTCAACTAATAGATTTTTAGCACAAATTAACTTCTTAATAAATGAAGGTACATATAACAAATCCGTAATTTTACCTGCACCAAATGTAAGAGTATGAATATGTTTAAATTTCCTTGTATTCATAAAAGACAAATCTAATTTTCCATATAATTCCACATTAATAGTAAGTTCTTGTAAATGTACTGTTTCTATTTTTTTCAAATAATTTTCTAAAGTCTCTTGGGCGTCATTGTTATTTGATAATATTTCAGCACGCTCTTGATTTATAATATTCATAATCTATAACATATATTAATATATTATTATCTACGCTTTTAGTGACATTGGAAGGTCAGTTATCATTGAACTTGATTTTTGCATTTCTTTATAATCACGTATTTTAGAAACAACATATTCTTGCTCTTTTCTCATTTTTTCATTTTGTTCGTATAGTGATAGTTTAGGTTTTTTAAATAAATGTACTATACAAATGGTTAATAAAGCAAATACTAAAAAACATGTTATATTCATAACCCAGCTAAATATTTCCATTTTTCGCTCATGACAATTATTTAACGACTTATTCATAAAATTTTTAACATTATCTTCAACTAGTGAAGGATTCATTATATTATATATAAAATTTTAATTTAGTGTTCTTAACAAAATAACTATATTAGTAAATTATATATGACATTTCCAAATCCATTTGAAGCTTTTACTATTCGTGAAGGAAACCAAAATAAAAATCAAATTGACCCATCAAATAATGAAAAAATAAAACCTATAAAAAAATCTGCACCGCGACCAACACATTGGTTATTAATATTAATCATTGCTACATGGATTTTTTTACAAGGTGTTATTTATTTTGGAAACAATCCCGCTAATACTTCACAATTTTCTCTTTTTGGAACCCTAATTGTTCTCATTGTTGCATTTAACTTTGTAACACTTTACTTTTATAAAAAACTTGTATCCATAAAAGTGTTAATTAATACATTAGTGCTATGTATTTCAATGGGTGTACCAGTTGCATTTTTGTTAACATATTCAAATAATTTCGTAAATGTATTTGGAAATTCATTAGGATATATGATAAATGCATCTTCTGCAAATGAACTTATGAATAATACATTTGACTCTAAAAGTTTTCCTAATGCATTGGAAACAAATAATATTAATTTCGGTCCATTAACAAATGTATTCAATGTTTTTGGATTCGAAGAAAATTATCAAAAATTTATTGATGGTTTAGAGAATGGTTCTAGTGAATTTGATTTAACATTAAAAGCAAATACTGATAAAGCAAAATTTAAAGAACAATTAAAAGAAATTGTCGATTTCAAGTACATGGTAGGACATTTCACTTGGACTTGCTTTACTTGTTTAGCTATTGTTTTAACAAATTTCTATTCTCTCATTTAACGTAGCAAATGTAATACAAACAAATAAGAAAATATTGCTAAAACAATAGCCATTATCCACATTGGAATAACAGTTTTATGACGATAACCCAAACCAAATTGTCTAAATGAACCATCATCGTTATATAAAAAGGTTGGTTTCATCATATGTAATGCACTAAATACAATAATAAATATTAAAATAGATATATTAAGAATATTTAATCGTATAAATTTCTTTGACATATTCAGATTCATTAAAATATATTATATTATAGTTTCATAATATATTTTTATTTAAAATTCATCATAATTTTCATCTCCATAAGGATCACCATCCATATAATCTTCACCTAAATGTGAAATATCATTTCCTTCTTCAAACATCATCATTTCAGCTTCAATAAAATCAACGTTTCTATCAAATGTTGCTTTGTCATAATATACCAATGATTTTTGTATACCTACAGACCATTTACCTAGTTTGTATTTTTTCATTTCATCTTCTAATTGACGTTGGAACTTATCCATACTTCCTAAATCATCCGTTATTTTCTTCTTTTCTATATTTTTCAATTTACGTGTATTTTTCATTATAACATTATAATTTGATAAAACATATCTTGATTTTATTTCCATCTTGTAAAATGCCACTAATAATTTACCAACATCTCTTTGTAAATCTTCTTTATCAATCACATCGATTAGAACTTCATTATCATCTCCTCCTACACCTATTGTTTGTTGTGTTATGTCTTTATTTTTCATTGCAAGTTCTCTAATTTTTTGTTTTTTATTTACAATATTTGCTGTTAAGTTATCTGGTTTATTAGTACTATCAATATATTCATAATAAGTTGAAAACCAAAAGTACACATACAACAAATGAATAGTGTCAATATCAAATAATGAAACAAAAATATTTCCGTCTTTTTCTATTGGCATTTGCATTGGTAAATGATTCATAAAACAATTTAGTTTTCCTAACTCAAACATTACATCTTTTAATACATTCGTCAAAAGTGGGTTATTTTTGAAATATTTGATATTTACCCATTGGTTCTCAATGCTTTGTTTCAAATTAATATTATGTTTATCTGAAAAACCCCAATGTTTTGGTACATTACTAAAAACATCATTTGAACTAGATAATATTGCAGGTAAATTCATTGTATTAAAATATATCGAATTCTTAATGAATTTTATAATATTAATCAATGCATTGTTCTCAACATTTGTAACATTAGATAAATAATCTTGGAAATCATCAAATTCATCTTTATTTAGATTTCCATATAAATTAACGAAGTTTACTATTTCACCATACATTCTATTATTAGCTTTTGCTAAATGGTTTTTGAGATTTTTCAATGAACTTTTTTCTTCTAAATACATTTTTTGTGGATCGTAATTTTCAATAAGTTCTCGTAAATATTCTCGTATTTTACTATCTATTATTGTTGAATCTATCATATCAAAATTTTCCAATATATCCAAAATTACTTCTTTTTCGTTATACTTTATTTCTGTTTTTGATTGTAAAATATTGTTGTATCGTATATTCATCATCATCAAATGGAAATCACGAATAGTAAATTTATATCCATTTGTTTTCAAAAATTGTATTTGTGTTTCTAGTGTGGATTTTGCTGGAAATTCTGGGGGTTTTGATGAAAAAATGTATACCAAATTTTGTGGAATGGGTAAATTATTTCTTAAATTATTATAATGAATAATTGTATCATAAATAAGTTCTTCACTAATAACATCGTTTACTTCCGAATATAATAATCGTGTATTTTCATTATGGTGTAACAAACTTCCTTTTCCATATTGTTGGACGTCTTTTAATGTTAAAGATAAATTTTTAATACTCATAATGTTCTCACTAATAGAAGAATTTTCTTTTTCGAAATAATTCATAGATGTTAAAGAGTTATTATTACAACATGCATTTTCCAAATATGGCTCTTTTGCTGCAGTATTTAATAAAGGTGGTTTGGATTTCACTATTTTATTTATCATTTGAATAATATTATATCCATGACTCATGATTTTACTTTGAAAAACACTAATGTTTTGATATTGATCTCTATGACCTGTTTTCAATAAATTCAAAAATTCCTTTTTAAAAGTATCACCAATATTACGTACATTTACTTCATATTCCACAATAGGTGGTAAAAATCCTCTCCATTTTGTAACACTATGTTCTCGAGAATATATTTTCCTAGGATTTTCCAGTAAATATTCACGTTTTTGTTTATATAAGTTCTCAATATCATTTCTTGTCAAAAAGAATTGTTCTAATATATTTTTTATATTTTTCTCCAATGATTTTTTATTGACTTTTTCGATAGAATTCCATGGTTCAATGTTGTTTTTCAATTTGTATAAGACTTCTGATAAATATTTAAGTGGAGATTCATTTTCTATACCTGTTAAAGGATATCCATCGAATTTACGAGCATTTCGTGATTCAAAAGATGGCATTTTTGTTTGAATAGCTATTAAAAGAGAACATGATAAAAACCAAAACATCATACGATCTTTGTAAACTTCATAAGGTAATGATTTAATATTTTTCTTTTCTAATAAAAATGCTGCTGTTGCGTCATATTTTGATTTAATATCTATATGTTTATCAAGACTGTCAAGAGTATTTTGTAGTACATAATCTTTTACTTCATTTATTTGGATACCTATTTCATTACAAATTGTTTTGCATACATTATATATTTTTTGCGTCTCTTCATTTTCAAATACAACAGGTATTTGTATTTCTGGCATTGAATCATTTATTTCTTCTTCTTCTTCTTCCTCTAATAAAACACCCAATTTTTCTAATACATCTTTTTCTATTATTTTATTTGTGATTATCTTAAATCCTTCTTCGTTATATTCATCAATATTAACAAAGTCACGTTTTGCTATTTCATAACCACTATTAATGTCTACAATAGATTCTCCATCATCGCTTATTTTTCCATATTTTGATTTCAATACATTGAGAACATCATGATAAGTTCCATCAAAATAAGCTTTTGCTAATATTCCATAAAATTTGGGTAATAATTTTATATTTGTTGCTTTACAATAATACCAAAATTTATCTTCATCTATTTCCAAATCATACATTGGTTCTCTACAAACCATGTCAATAAATTTTAATATGTCGCTTTGTTTTTTGACAAAATCGTCTTGTCCCAATATTTTATTCATTAAATCAATGTGTGGAGATGTAACTAATTCTTCTGTAATATTAGTATTCATTCCTAAGTAAAAAGAATAATTATTGTGTCTATAAAGAGCTATTTCATTCAATATCTTATTTTTGATATTATACTTTTTTAGACTTATTAAAGAATTACGTACCATTTCAGCCATTTGGTCCATAGAATAATTCACTCTACTTTCATATTCCTTTGTCATACGTGATTTTTGCAAGTCTTTTAAACGAATTCTTGACATTTGTTTTGATTCACATGTTTTGTTTTCATTATTTTTTAAACAATTTTCACTAATATTGCAAAAAAGAGTATTATCATCGAAAAATTGTTCTTCTTTAATATCGTCATCTTGGACCCATTGCTCTCTTCTACGAATATAATATGTAGTCTTTTCGCGTATTTCTTCTTCTGATTGCACTTGTGATTTTTCTTCCGTTGATAAATCATCTAATTTAAGACTATTAGGTAATCTGGGTTTTATAGATAAAACGGCATAATCACCGTCTTTTACTTTCTTCTTTTTATTAATCATTGTTTCAGCCAATTCACTCAAATATTCAGGATCAACATTTTCAACATTATTAATATGTTTACTTCGCAAGTTTTCTATTAAAAATGCCTTAAATTTAGAAGGTTCCATTGTTTTTTCTTGTTCTTTATATAAATCTTTTAAATTGTATGGAGTATCGTCATATTCTTCATCATAATATATTTCGTTATTGTTATCATTTTGCAAATCATTTACAGATTCATATTTCTTTGATAAATAACGTCTTATACATTTTTTACCCTGAACTTGAAAATCCATATCATCAATTTTAGCTGGCTCAAAATCAGGCATAAGCTCTTCTGGTGTTGTTAGTTTTTTAAATGAAACATAATAAATCAAAGTATAAAAGAAATTAGAAAAATCAGAATCATGTAATTTTTTAATTAATTCTCCAAGTGGATATTTTGTTTCTTTTTCAATTTTATATCCATCAAAGAATTCTTCATAAATATCTTGATTATCAAACAACATTTTTTCAATAACATTCAACATTTGATTATCGTTAAAGTTGAATTGTTTGAATCCGTTATATTTATCCTTTTTATCTTTCAATTCTTTATTTAATGCAGCTATTTGTTCTTTTATAAAAAATCTCATTGAGTCATATTGTTTATAACTAATATCGTTTGTATATACACCAAAACATTCTAATTCTTTTACAATGTTAACAAATGAATATTTATTTTTGATATCATTTTTGATATATTGAAAAAGATGTTTTGTTTTTGGTATTATTACATTAAGATATTTTTCATATTTATCAGAATCATTCTGCAATTTATCATCTAATATATAATTTTTTGGACTATCGAAAAACACATTCATTTGATCTTCATTGAATTCATGATCTATATCTAGATTATCGATAAATTCGGTTTGTATGGATCTATTGTTAATAAAATCTTTTGTTTTCATTTTCATATTTTGAAGTTCTACTTTCAACTTGATATTTGTACCAGGTAATGAAGCTTTTGTTTTATGAATATAACTATAAGGTGCCATAATAAAAGATTTCAACGAAAAAACATCATTTTCTGTCATTTTTGTTTTTTTATATGATACATTTCCGGATTTCGAAATAATAGAACTAGGTTTATCTAAACCGGTAATGTATCTTTGTGTTACAAAGTTATTTGTTGAAAATTCATATTTTGAATTATTATGTTTACATGTTACAGAACCAAAATTACCATCATTATCTAATATAGAATCAAATCCTTGTAATGATTTTTCTTGTTCTACTAAACATACATCTTGACAAATAGGTTTATAAGATAACATATGAGAACTCAAAATTTTATTGACACGAATATATGGATCATTTTGATTTTTAGCATTTTTGAAAACATCTTCAATTTCTTCTAAAAAAACATTAAGCATAACTTTCTCATTTATGATTTCATTATCATCATTATTATCATCAATTGAATCTAAATAAAATTTTTTATTACCACATGTTACAGGAATAATCCACTTGTGTGAGAAATCCATATTTTTTAATTTTTCAATTAGTGGGCGATAGAAGGCACCTTTTTTAACATATTTGACAACATTTTCATTTTCATCAAATACTGAAAAATTGGCTCTTAATTGTTTATATCGTTCAATTAAAATATGTATTTCTTTCATTTTTTCATTTGTTCTCGCAACATTTGGTATTGTTGATAAAAATTCATCTAATAAATCATTTAATTGGATACCTAATGCATATGTTTTCATATGTTCGGGTATTTCGACTTCTTGTTTAACATCTTCTAAATCTTCGCCAAAAACTATTCCGTTTGCTTCATTATATTGTTCTCGCAATACATCATAAATATTAGTATCAGGAGTTTTGTCTTCTTCTTTTAATTCTTTGGAATCTTCAGATTTTTCTTGAGTTTCGACTTCAGATTCAGGTGGTTCTCGAATAGTAATTGTTTTAATAGGAATATTTTTTGGTATACCTTTGTATTCAAAATCAATATAAATGATAGCTTGCATTGGTTGCATGGTTGAAATTTCAATACAATCTTCTTCAACATTGGTAATTTTACCAATAATATACATAGGTTCATTTCCACCAAGATGGACGTCTACATATGTATACAGTGTTAAACCATTTTGTTTCGCATAACCTTTGTCTTCACTTCTACTTAATAATGATACTGCAATAATAGATTCATCATTTAACATATTATTTTCTTTATTGAGTTCCAGTTTTTCACCATTAGAAATATTAATAATTTCTACTAATGTTTCATCAATATAATCAATAAAAAACTGTTTTTGATGTAATTTGGGATTTGATGGACTAACAATTTCGATAATATCACCTAGTTCCAATTCCATTTGATTATTTTGTTCTTGATTTTCCATCTAATATATGTATATATCTTAAATATAGACTTTAATATTATTTGTCTTAAAAAACTGAAAAAAATAAAAAATTGATTTAAAAAATATATTCTTACTGATATCATATAATACACTGAAAATGGCTTTATTCGAAATTAACACATCAATTAATACCGACAACATCCAGAAGAAGAATTGTAGTAATAATGATAAAAATTATACTATGATTAACTACAAAAATGGTATGGCAGATTCTGGAGGTCTTTATCGTTCAGTTTTGTTGGATGAAAATGAAAAAATAGTGTCTTTTGCGCCACCTAAATCATTGACACTTGGTGAATTTTGTCAAAAACATAATTGTTTTAATACAAATGATTATCAAATCAATGATATTATTGAAGGTACAATGGTAAATTTATTCCACAATGGAGATTTTTGGGAAATATCAACCAAAGGCTCAGTTGGTGGAAACTATTGGTATTTCCGAACTTG
>MDTG01233197.1_pt1 | contig 11361 bp, 9 predicted proteins | sample 811421 | NCBI WGS metagenome assembly MDTG01 (sample SAMN05326645, study PRJNA326480) | marine metagenome | isolation source: seawater | place: Pacific Ocean: South East | collected 2011
AGGTACTTGAGTGGATCAGAGATTTACCACATTAGATCATCCGGGATCTGGTAGTCAGCGTACGGGTCGTCTTCGGGAGTTTCTTCTTTTGACGGCTCAGCTTGATACACCACAAAACTGGCGTTACGCTCTCGAATTTTATCAGCCACTACGCCAGGAATCACAAAATAGTTTTGATCCAGTTTGGCGATGGCCAGCATGCCTCGACTCAATTGATGTTGCAGTAGGCTGGTTACCTGAATGCGCTTGATCTTACTGCCATCTTGGAAATTGTAATCAAGTTCGGCACCATCACGGTTAATGGTGTGATTTTGGATTAGCTGTTTAATTTGCGCAGCCAGCGCTTTTTCATGTTCTTGTGCTTTACGTTCTTCGTTGAGTTTTTTATCTTTTGCGAGTTTTTCCTGACGGGCTTTTTCCGCTTGCTGTTTGGCCTCGTCAACCACCTCATCACCTTTACGGACTTGTTTGGCGACTTTCTTCTTAGCTCGCTCGGCCTGTTGTACTTTCTTCTTGTTGGTTAAACCTGCTTTTAGTAACTGCTCTTGTAACGATGCCATTGTGAACTCACTGCTTAATATCAATATGGGCTATTTTAGTGGTATGTGACTAGGTTGCCTAGTGTTGCGTTACTCGAATGGCTTTAAGCCTTTGTAGAGTTGGGTTTCAGGGTACCGCAATTCCAGTGGTTGCTTCTGGGCGCGAGTGAGCTTGCTGGCTACCAATGCATAGCTATGGTCGATTAAACGGGTAATTTCACTTCCAGGTAAGCTGCCATCCAATACGAGCGTGTTCCAATGTTTTTTATTCATATGGTAGCCAGGTATTACGGCGTCAAATACATCCCTGAGTTCTTGCGCGTGGACGGGGTCGCATTTGAGGTTCATTTGCGCAGCCTTTCGCGGATTACTCTGTGTGGTCATGCTGGTGGGGCTGATCAGGGCAAACATTTTATTGCAAACCTTGTAGACGTGAACATGCTCGTCGAAAGGGAAACTCAGTTTTGCTTCTGGCTTGCTGGCTAGGTACTGACAGCACTGCTCAAAATTCATTGGGTGGTCCTTATTGGAGGAAACAATGGTTTTTAATAGGGTGTTTGCAGCTGGTTATGATTGATTCAATATCGCTTGTCATTAATATCCAGTTGAATAGTGTTTTCTATTGATCCATCCGAGTATTGCTTTCGTATGTCTTCGAAGCAAGCTAGTCTTGGCAAGGTACTCTAATAACACTCAAATCCTCGTTCATAAACCTAAGGAATCATCATGGCAACAGTTTCACTACAAGGTAATGCATTTGATACGCAAGGTGAATTACCTAAACCTGGCTCACAAGCTCCTGCGTTCACCTTAGCTCAAGGGGATCTTTCTGATTTGACCTTGGCTGATCTAGCGGGTAAGCGCGTCATACTGAACATCTTTCCTTCAGTGGATACGTCGACATGTGCCACGTCGGTACGTAAATTCAATGAAAAAGCTACGTCTTTAGATAATACGACGGTGGTGTGTGTATCTGCTGATCTACCGTTTGCCCTGAGCCGCTTTTGTGGTGCTGAAGGCATCGACAATGTGAAAGTGGCTTCAAGCTTCCGTTCAAGTTTTGGTTTGGATTACGGTGTTGAATTTATATCTGGCCCGTTAACCAAATTGCTTTCTCGCTCTGTTGTGGTGATTGATGAAGCGGGTAAGGTATTGCACTCAGAGCAAGTGGCTGAAACCGTTGATGAGCCAAACTACGATGCCGCACTAGCGGTTCTTTAATCGTCTAAGTTGCTCACGTAAGTGATACAAAAAAGCCGCTAACATTTAAGTGTTAGCGGCTTTTTTGTAGGCTTTTTATTGAAGCGTTTGGCTACTTCTTTTGCCCAGCAAGGCTGCGTAAGCGCTGTTGCTCACGCTCTTGCTCTTTCGCTTTACGGTGGGCTTCAATAGCATCTTGTACGTCGGAGCCAATGTGGGCTTCACCGCGTCGCTTAGCGAGCTCCACTTGTTTTTCTCGCTCAGCAAAGCGTTGACGTTGCTCATCAGTTAATTTGTCATAGCAGTGAGGGCAGCTCACGCCTTTTTGGTAGCGTGCATCCAGCTTTTCATCTTCGGTAATGGGTAAGCGACACGCATGGCACTGATCATATTCGCCTTTTTCTAGCTTATGGTTGACGGTCACGCGCTCATCAAACACAAAGCACTCACCATCCCATAGGGTATTCTCTTCAGGCACGTCTTCTAGGTATTTTAAAATCCCCCCCTTAAGGTGATAAACCTCTTCAAAACCTTGCTCTTTCATATAAGCGGTGGATTTTTCACAGCGAATACCACCAGTACAAAACATAGCGACTTTTTTATGTTTGGCAGGGTCAAGGTTATCTTTCACGTATTGCGGGAATTCACGGAAGGTCTCCGTATTGGGGTTCACAGCGTTCTTAAATGTGCCCACTTGGTACTCATAGTCGTTACGGGTATCCACCAATACCACTTCTGGGTCACTAATTAGGTCATTCCAATCCTTCGGCTCAATATAGGTGCCCACTACTTGTTTCGGGTCAATGCCCTCAACGCCCATGGTAACGATCTCTTTTTTCAACTTCACCTTGGTGCGATGAAACGGTGCAATATCCGTATAGGATTCTTTGTAATCGATGTCAGCTAAGCGTTCGTCATGTTTGAACCAAGCCAATAGGGTGTCGATGGCTTCACGGGAGGCTGCAACGGTGCCGTTGATGCCTTCACTTGCCAATAGCAAGGTGCCACGAATCTGGTTGTCTTCCATAACCTTTAATAGGTTAGGGCGAATGGCTTCGAAGTTATCGAGGGTAACGAATTTGTACATGGCGCATACGACAATGCTGCCAGTATGTTGAGACTGGGTCATATTTTCTCCTGCTGACCGAAGCGTAATTTCGGCGCATTGATTAAATTTAAGGCTGATGATTACAGCAGGGCGCGATTATAGGGATTTTACGCCATTTGTGAAGACATACGGGGAAGTGAAAGCGCGATTGAGCCGGGAAAACCTGCCACCGAAAGTCTGGCAGCAGGTAAAAGGTCTTTATTTACTGGTAACGGCTGGCAAGCATATCAAATACCGCGCGGATGCCCATGGCCTCACCACCTACAGGACGACCAGGAAGGTTGCGGTTGTTCCATGCCATTACATCAAAGTGCACCCAAGGTGTTCCCTTGTTAACAAAGGCTTCAAGGTATAAGGCCGCTGTGATGGCCCCGCCAAACGGGGTTGGTACGCTGTTGACCATGTCAGCAATGTCACTTTTGAGCATATCTTTATACGCTTGATGCAAAGGCAGTTGCCAAACAGGGTCTTGGCTTCGTTCACTGGCCAGCATTAGCGCATTGGCGGTTGCTTGGTCATTGGCAAAAAAACCGGGTAGCTCGGTGCCTAGTGCTACTCGGCAAGCACCCGTTAAGGTGGCAAAATCAATAATAAGTTCAGGTTCATCATTATTGGCTTCGCTGAGTGCATCACATAAAACAAGACGACCTTCGGCATCGGTATTATCAATTTCTACGGTGAGCCCATGTCGGGTGGTCAATACATCCCCTGGGCGAAAGGCATTGTCAGATACGGCATTTTCAACGCTTGGTACCAGTACACGCAGGTTGATGGGTAAGTTATGGCTCATAATTAAACGAGCAAGACCCAGTACATGAGCGGCTCCACCCATATCTTTTTTCATATTACGCATGGCCGAACCTGGTTTTAGATCCAAGCCGCCGCTGTCAAAACATACCCCTTTCCCCACGAGGGTAACCTTAGGGTGACTCGTATCCCCCCAATGCATATCCAAAAGGCGCGGCGCATGACAACTGGCGCGGCCAACCGCATGAATGGTTGGATAATTCTGAGTAAGAAGGTCATCACCAATGATTTCACTAAATTGAGCGTTAAATTCAGTAGCAAGCTCAGACATGGCCAGAGACATGTGCTGGGGCATCATATCGCTGGCGGGTGTGTTGATCATGTCACGTACAAGAGTGGCCGCAGCAATAAATTTTTGCGCTTGTTCAACGGTGTTTGCATCTGCCAAAGCCAGCTTAGCTTGGCCTTGTGTGATGGTTTTGTATTTCTCAAAGCGGTAGCTGGCTAAACCAAAAGCGATCGCTGCATTTAACTGATGGGCCGCGTCAGCTTGCAATAAAAATGTCTTAGCGGGTAATGATTTGGCCAGATCTGCACAGGCAAAAAACTGAGATAAGTCGTCACTAACAAAAATGGCCGTGTCCAATTGGCCTTCTTTGCTTGGAATTAATGCAAGGCCTTGTCCTTTATACTCACTTTGATCAAGCCAGTTTTTAATAAAGGAATCTTGATTGTCGAGCCACTTTGAGAACTGACTTTTTTCAAAAAGGTGTAAAGGAATGCCATTTGAATCATGAATAATAACGTTTTGCATAGTGAATCCTTAATACAAGTAAGGGCAGTTTAGCATGGCTGTATGTGTAACCGGCACTGCTTTAATTGAATTATATTAGGTAACGCAGTGCGCATGCTATCAAGAATATCCAGTTGGTTCAGTAGGGCATCCACTGCGGTTTTTTCTTCGCCGCTTAATTCATTGTAAACATTCTGAATACGTTGCCACATCCACAATACATAACTTAAGTTTAAGCGGCTCGATTGTTGGCCGTTAATATTAAGTGTGGTTGAGCCAAAAGAGCGCGGTAATTTAATGGTCTCTGGATTCAGTTTTTTCCACTCTTTGAAACCTTCGATGCTGGCCTTGATCAAGGGGACATGTGTCTGACTCCAAACTTGTAAAATAGGCAGTAAACTCATGGGCAAAGAAGGCGATGTGAGCCATTCACCTTGATGCTTGTGTATGGGGCCATTCAGGGTATTAATCCACTTGACTACATGAGGGTAAGGGCTGATTAGGTTCTCAGGAAACGGGTCTCTGTGTAGGTGAGCATATATGGGCCCGTATATGGATAGGTCTGCCAGGCTCGGGCGAGAACCAAATAGAAACGCATGATGCGCCAGATGTTGGTTTAAATAGTCTAAAAGCGTATGGGTATTTTTTTCAAGGGCATGTTGCATATGGTCACTGATGCCCAAAATTGGTAAATACCCCGCCATCTTTGCCCCCATTTTTTTACCGATAAATGTTTGTATCGTTCTTGGGAATCTTGGTAAGGCGCTGCGTCCAAATTCATTAAAGATAAAAGGGCGGTTCTCAGGGTAGTGCCAGCGGTAATGTAATGCAGCGAGCGGTAGCCATTCATCGCCTAAAAACTCTAATAGATAACAACACATTTTGTGTAGTGGTTGCGGCGGGATTACGGATTTAGACGCGTACTTTTCTTCATAGTGATCAATGATGGCACTGCTGTCCTGTAGGACCTGCTTGTTGTCATAGACAACGGGCATGATGATTTGGCCAACGTCCTTTTTTATTTTGAAGTTGAGTTGCCAAATGCTGGATGTCACGTACTGAGGGTCAAGTTGCTTGTACTTAAGGTAGGTGTAAATCTTGGCGGTATAAGGACTGACTTCCCAACCGTATAACTGGATTTTAGACATGATGCGTTCTTATTTTATGACCCGTATTACTAACGTTAGCAGGGCAGGAACGTACATGGCAAATTTGAAGGGGGGATAAAAAAAGAAAGTGGCAAGGAGCCACTTTCTATTGCGCCTGAATTACTCAGGGATAACGTCTTCAGCTTGCGGGCCTTTAGCGCCGTCAGTTACTGCCATCGTAACTTTTTGGCCTTCAACTAGGGTTTTACGCCCAGAAGCATTAATTGCGCTGAAGTGAACAAAAACATCTTTGCCGCCTTCTTGCTCAATGAAACCAAAACCTTTTTCGTCGTTGAACCATTTTACGGTTCCGTTTACACGTGACATTTATTCTACTCTCTTTCAGGCCAACAGCGTTGGCAGTTTAACTACGGCAAAGACTATGAATGGCCTAAGTCGTATCGCTTAAGGTTACAAATCGCCACAGCAATCTATAAGCCTGCGAACATATTAGACCCAAATGTTTTCAAATAAAACAAAAAAGTGTGCAAAAAACCCACTTTTTATATATGGAATTTCCGGTATTTTAAAATGCTCGTTTGACGTGTAAAAAAGTTAAAATAAACCGACAAAAACTCAAAATTGGTCATAATATTGCAAAGTAAATCCAGTATGGCTCTACATATTTCGACGATACTCGCCACCGGCTATATATAAGGCATGGCTAATTTGACCAAGAGATGCGTGTTTAACGGCTTCAATTAGGCTGGCAAAGGTATTGCCTCTTTCCATGGCGCAATTTTGCAAGCTCTGCAATGCTTGCTTGGTTTGAACTTGATGCTGCTGATGAAATTGCTCAATGTTTTGGATTTGCTGTTGTTTTTCATCATCACTTGAACGTGCCAGTTCTAAATTACCACTGATGTCTTGGCTGTCTTTACCTAAGAAAGTATTCACACCAATGATGGGCAGGCTGCCATCATGTTTCTTGTGTTCGTAATACATGGATTCATCTTGAATTTTACTGCGCTGGTACATGGTATCCATGGCCCCAAGAACGCCTCCGCGATCACTTAAACGATCAAACTCTTGATAGACGGCTTCTTCTACTGAGTCCGTGAGTTGATCAATAAAGTAGGCTCCTTGAAGGGGGTTTTCACACATATTCATGCCCAATTCACGATTAATGATTAATTGAATGGCCACAGCGCGTCGCACGCTGTCTTCTGTTGGTGTGGTAATGGCTTCATCAAACGCGTTGGTATGCAGGCTATTGCAGTTATCAAATAAAGCATACATGGCCTGTAAGGTGGTGCGAATATCATTGAACTGAATTTCTTGAGAATGCAGCGAGCGACCAGAGGTTTGTATATGGTATTTAAGTTTTTGCGAACGCTCATTGCCGTGATAACGATGTTTAATGGCTTTTGCCCAAATGCGCCGTGCTACGCGTCCAATTACGGCGTATTCTGGGTCCATACCGTTACTAAAAAAGAAACTTAAATTAGGCGCAAAGTCATCGATGTTCATTCCTCGACTTAAATAATACTCCGCGATGGTAAAACCGTTGGCCAAAGTAAAGGCCAGCTGGGTAATGGGGTTCGCTCCCGCCTCTGCAATGTGATAGCCGCTAATTGAGACACTGTAAAAATTTCGAACATCGTGGTCGATAAAATATTGTTGAATATCTCCCATCATGTGCATGGCAAATTCAGTAGAAAATATACAGGTATTTTGCGCTTGATCTTCTTTTAAGATATCCGCTTGTACCGTGCCGCGTATGGTTTTAAGTGTGCGCTCTTTAATGGTTTGATACGTGTCTTTATCGACCAGTAACTCACCACTGATGCCTAACAGGGCTAAACCTAAGCCGTCATTACCTTCGGGTAAATTACCGGTGTAACTGGGCTTGGTCGTTGCGTTTGTTTTAAAGTAGGTGTCTATCTTTGCTTGTACGCCGGACCAGTCTTCGCTTTCTTTTAAGTGTTTTTCTACTTGTTGGTCGATGGCGGCGTTAATAAAAAATGCAAGAATTATGGGGGCGGGGCCGTTAATCGTCATGGAAACGGATGTGCTAGGAGAACAAAGATCAAAGCCGCTGTAGAGTTTTTTCATGTCGTCAACGCTTGCGATGCTCACGCCTGAATTGCCGACCTTACCGAAAATATCAGGTCTGTTTGCTGGGTTTTCACCGTATAGGGTCACACTATCAAATGCAGTAGAAAGACGTGCTGCATCTTGCCCTTTACTTAAATAATGAAAGCGGCGGTTGGTGCGCTCCGGCGTGCCCTCACCGGCAAACATTCGAATAGGGTCTTCTCCTTGTCGGCGGTAGGGAAACACACCTGATGTATAGGGATAAAAACCGGGCAGGTTTTCTTTGCCAAGGTACAGCGTCCAATTACCCCAATGATCATCCTGTGGTGCGGCCACTTTACAAATGTCCAGGTGACTTAAACTTTTTTGATAATTATCCCCTTTGATGATTTTATCACGCACCTGATATTCGTAATGCTCTGAGGTGACAGAGGCTCTTTGCTTTGGCCAACTTTTTAATGACAATAATAACGAAGGCTCAATATTTTGTAGATGTGTTTGGTAGCGCTGACGCAAGAGAGTAAAGTCATTGGTTTCACTTAATGCGCTTGCTGTAAACGACTCTAAGGGGTCAGGTAAACTTGGGTCATCTAATTCTTTGAGTGCTTCATAGCAGTGCTGCGCTTTGGTTGCACTCATGCTGTATTGTTGAATGAGGGTTTCTTGCAGGCGGCCATTATCGGATATTTCAGATAAATAACGGCTGCGACTACCTGGGATAAGCGCTGTGCCTTTTGGCTGCGTGGCACTAAATTGATGACTGTATTGTGCGTTTTTTGCAAAATGTTCATTGGTATTTTGCAGTTTATTTACAAGGCAATCAAAATACCAGTTAACACCTGGGTCGTTAAATTGACTAGCAATACATGGATAGACCGGAACTTGATCATCATCCAATGCAAATTCATTATGATTGCGTCGCCATTGTTTTTTCACATCGCGCAATGCATCACTGCTGCCAGCTTTTTCAAATTTATTAATGACGATGCAATCGGCAAAATCTAACATGTCGATTTTTTCTAACTGACTGGCGGCTCCAAATTCGCTGGTCATGACATAACTGGATACATCTACATAATCCACAATTTCACTGTCACTTTGTCCAATTCCCGCAGTTTCAACGATGACCAAATCCACCCCTGATGATTTGAGAAAATCAACGGCATCGGCCAGCATACTATTGGTCGCCGCATGTTGTCGGCGTGTGGCCATCGAACGCATAAAAATTTGAGTATGACGCAGGCTGTTCATTCGAATGCGATCCCCTAATAAGGCACCGCCGGTTCGCCTGCGAGTGGGATCAACCGCTAATACAGCGATTTTAAGTTGGGGCAAAAATTGGTTGAAGCGGTTGAGTAATTCATCGGTCAAACTGGACTTGCCCGCGCCACCGGTTCCTGTGATGCCTAAAACAGGGGCATGTGAATGGCTTTGCCATTGCTCACGTAAACGGACTAACTCTTCATGAGTGAAGGTATTGTCTTCTAATGCGCTAAGCATTCTGGCGAGATGTATGTCATGTTCACTGGTTTGGTTGGATTGGGCTTGATTCGATTGTGCCGTGCTAGGCTGATCATTTAATGACGGTTCAGCGTTTATTATTGGGGCGATATGTTGGCGGCGCTTTTCAGCGCGAGCCACCACATCATCAATCATTCCAAGTAGTCCCATTTTCATACCATCATTGGGATGATAAATATGTTCAACACCATAGTCGTGTAATTGCTGAATTTCCTCTGGTGTAATGGTGCCGCCACCACCTCCAAATACGGCAATTTGTTCAGCGCCTGCGTGTTTGAGGCAGTCGATTAAATATTTGAAGTATTCGCAATGACCACCTTGATAGGAACTTAAGCAAATGGCGTCGGCGTCTTCTTGTAATGCGGCATTAACCACATCTTGCACGCTGCGGTTGTGACCAAGGTGAATGACCTCGACCCCTTTATCTTGAATCAAACGGCGCATGATGTTGATGGCCGCATCATGACCGTCAAATAAACTGGCAGCAGTGACAAAACGTAAAGGTTGTTGGCTCATGGTTAACCTCAAATACACTAATTCAAGTTAGTGTTTATTATTGTTATTTTTATCTTATTGAGTTTAGTCTAGCTTTAACTTTACGAGGGAAATAGGGCCAATATGGCCCTAACATTAAATAGATTTAAACGGTCAGTTTATTTGGTAGAAAAGGTCATAACGAGGGCGTAAATAGAATATGACCTAGATGTATCAGTGCAAAAACGCTTAAGAAGAGCAACTTATTTCTAAGGTTTTACCCCATTCAGGCGGCAGTTGTGCATACTCTTCAAATTCCGGCTGCTCATCAAATGGATTTTGTAATACCTCAAATAATTGTTGCACCTGTGAATTATCACCGTTTTGCGCCGCTTTAATGGCATTTTGTGCAAGGTAATTACGCAGAATATATTTGGGGTTTACCTGATTCATGCGTGCTTTTCTTGCTGTATCGTGATTGCTGTTGAGCGCTTGATTATTATGAGCCAATGCGTGTTGGTATTGATCAAACCAATCATCAAACGCGTTGATATCTAAACACATATCACGTAAGTGCTGGTGTGTTTTTGTTTGGTGAATATCAGCAAGTTTGCGAAAGAAATAACTAAAATCCAATTTGCAGTTTTTCATCATATGCAATGTTTGTTCAATGATGTTTTTATGATGAAGTGCATCCCCAGTTAGGCCGAGTTTACGGGCCATGTTTTTCAAAAAATATTGCTCAAATATCGCGGGGTAGGTATCGAGTATGGTCACTAGACTTTCTTTATCAACCAGAGGCAATAAAGCTTGTGCTAAAACGGCAAGATTCCAGTTGGCAATGTTGGGTTGTTGGTTAAAAGCATAACGCCCTTGATGATCACTATGATTACAAATAAAGCTGGGGTCATAGTCATCTAAAAATGCAAAGGGACCAAAATCAAAGGTATCCCCAATAATTGACATATTGTCGGTATTCATTACGCCATGGGCGAAACCGATGCTCTGCCATTGAGCCATGAGTTTAGCGGTACGCGTTAACACGGCACGAAAAAACTCGGCGTACACATTTTCGTTTTTTTTATGCAGTAGATCACTGAAGTGATACTTGATCGTATGATCGCACAAGGTTTTAAGTAGATCGGTTTGTTGTGTGAATGAACAATATTCAAAATGCCCAAAGCGTATATGACTTTCACTGATGCGCATGACCGTAGCACCGGTTTCCACCTGCTCTCGGTAAACGGGGGTGTCAGTGCCCACCACACATAGGGCGCGACTGGTGGGCACATTAAGGGCCGCTAAGGCTTCTGAACATAAAAACTCACGGATACTGGAGCGCAATACAGCGCGGCCATCGCCTTGTCGAGAATAAGGGGTTAAGCCTGCGCCTTTTAAGTGTAAATCCCAGATGGTGTCATCATGTTTAACCTGTGTGAGTAGTACACCACGGCCGTCACCTAGGTCAGGATTGTAATAACCAAATTGGTGGCCTGTGTATTTCATCGCGATGGGTTGCCAGTTACTCAGTAAACTTTGGCCACTAAGCAATTTAAGTGTGGTGTCTTGATTGAGAGTGTTAGGGTCTAACCCAATTAGCTTAGCGCACGCCGGACTGTACCCAACCATAAACGGGTTGGATAATGCTTGGGGGGTGACGGGGCTGTATAGGGTATCCGGAAGGGTTTGAAATATTTGAACGTAATCTAAGTCTAACCAGGTATTCATAAGTACTCTCGCGATGACATGATCCTAGTATACCTAGAATCAAGATGACTTGCTTTGCAGGTAACC
>MDTG01323465.1_pt1 | contig 11361 bp, 14 predicted proteins | sample 811421 | NCBI WGS metagenome assembly MDTG01 (sample SAMN05326645, study PRJNA326480) | marine metagenome | isolation source: seawater | place: Pacific Ocean: South East | collected 2011
GTTGCTTCAGAAGCACCAGCAGAAGCAGAAGCACCAGCAGAAGCACCAGCAGAAGCAGAAGCACCAGCGGAAGCACCAGCAGAAGCAGAAGCACCAGCAGAAGCAGAAGCACCAGCGGAAGCACCAGCAGAAGCAGAAGCACCAGCGGAAGCACCAGCAGAAGCGGAAGCAGAGTCTGATGATAAAAAACCTGAGTAAAAATTGAACGAAACCAAACTTGTTCACGTTGGCACTTTTGGTGCGTCTATTGGATTAAAAGGTGAAATTAAAATAAATTTATTAACATCTTCAATTGATGTATTTAAATCGCTTAATCACTATTATAATTTTGATCAATCTGTTGAATGGAGGTTTGACTCGATTTTAATGCGTCAACAAAAGTGTGTCGCTCTTCCAACTCATTGCAAAAATCGTAATGATGCCGAAGAGTTAAAAAATCAAAAAATATATTCATTTAAAAGATATTTCCCCCCCGTTGACTTCAACGAATATTTTGTAAGTGACTTAATAAACTGCGAAATTAGACATGAGAATGGGATTATTTTGGGAAAAGTAATCAACGTTGATAATTTTGGAGCAGGCGATTTACTTGAAATAATTTATAAAAATAAAAATATTTATATACCCCTAAATGATGATAATGTTCTTTCTGTTGATTTAGAAAAAAAAATTATTCTTGTAAATCCTTTAAAAGGAATCATAGATAATGATTGATATAAAAATTTTGACAGCCTATCCAGAAATGTTTCCTGGAGTATTAGCCCACTCTTTGATGGGAAAAGCACTTAATGAAAATATTTTTAAAATTAACACAATAAATTTACATGATTTTGGGGTGGATAATCGAAAGACCATTGATGACGAACCATTTGGGGGAGGTCCAGGAATGATTTTAAGACCAGATGTAGTTGAAAAAGCACTTCTATCAATTTCAAAAGCTAATAATCTAAACTCAACCAAGATATATCTTACACCCTCGGGATCTCTGTTAAATCAAGAAAAACTGGGAATTTTATCAAAATTAGATGAAATAATAATCCTTTGCGGGCGTTTTGAGGGAGTGGATCAAAGAGCAATTGATATATTAGGATTTGAAGAAATAAGCATAGGTGATTACATTTTAGCTGGAGGAGAGATTGCTGCCCAAGTGTTACTTGAAGGTTGTATTCGTCTCATTCCTGGAGTATTAGGTCAGCCGAATAGTTTATTAGAAGAGAGTTTTTCTAATAACCTTTTGGAGTACCCTCAATATACAAGACCTAAGGTCTGGGAGGATACTTTGGGAAACAAACATGATGTTCCTGAAGTTTTAACATCGGGTCATCACGGTAATATAAAAAAATGGAGACGAGATAAATCAGTTGAAAAAACAAAAAAAATAAGAACAGATTTATATATTAAAAAAGAACAAGAGTAGGATATAATATGAATAATTTATTGGAGACGTTTGAAAAAAAACAAATTGAAAAATTAACTGGAAAAAAACGTATCCCTACTTTTCGTCCTGGAGATACGCTTAAGGTTACAATAAGAATAACAGAAGGTGAAAAATCAAGACTTCAATCTTTCGAGGGAATGTGCATTGCTAGAAAAAATAATTCTGTAAACTCAAACTTTACGGTAAGAAAAATATCTCACGGGGAAGGTGTAGAAAGAGTTTTTCCATTGTTCAGTCCTATAATTGAAAAAATTGAGGTTATTCGAAAAGGTGATGTAAGACGAGCTAAGCTTTATTACTTAAGGGATAGAACTGGTAAAAGAGCTCGTATTGCTGACAGAGATAGAGGGGATGAAGTTGATCAATACGCAATGATCGAAGAAACTCCCGTTGAAGAATCAACTTCTGATGTAGATGAGACATCAGCTCTAGCTGAGCAACAAAATGATGAAGAGTCAAAAGAATCTGAAACCACTCAAGAGGAACAAAAACAAGAGTCTGCTGAAGAGGTTAAGGTAGAAGTAAATAAAGAAGAGGCGCCAGTAGAGGAAGCTGAAAAAAAAACGGATGAAAAATCCTAGACCTAAAACTCTTTTTGATAAAATTTGGCAACAACATCTTGTTCATCAACAAGAAGATAGTACTTGTCTCATATATATAGATCGCCATCTTGTTCATGAAGTAACAAGCCCACAAGCATTTGAGGGTTTAAGAAATAATAAAAGAAAAGTTCATCGTCCAGAAAGTACTTTTGCAGTTGCCGACCACAATGTACCAACATCTGACAGATCTAAAGGAATTGATAACGAGGAAAGTAGAATCCAAGTTGAAACACTTGAAAAAAATTGTAAAGAATTTGGGGTTACAATATTCCCTCTTCTCGATAGAAGACAAGGGATTGTTCATATAGTTGGTCCAGAGCAAGGAATAACACAGCCAGGTATGACAATAGTTTGTGGCGATAGTCACACTGCAACACATGGAGCATTTGGGGCACTTGCTTTTGGTATAGGTACAAGTGAAGTTGAACATGTTTTAGCAAGTCAGACTTTAATTCAGCAGCCTGCCAAAAATATGAAAATTTCAGTTAATGGTAATCTTAAATCAGGTGTTAGTGCTAAAGATATAATTTTACACATCATTGGTGTCATTGGAACAGCTGGTGGAACAGGTTATGTTATTGAATATGCTGGTGAAGCAATTCAATCACTTAGTATGGAAGGTCGAATGACTATTTGTAACATGAGTATAGAAGCAGGTGCAAGAGCAGGTCTTATAGCTCCAGACCAAACAACATTTGATTATATAAAAGGAAGACCTTATGCACCAAAAGAGGAAAACTGGAAAAATGCTGTAGAATTTTGGAAGTCATTACCATCAGATGAAGACGCAAATTATGATAAAGAAATAAATATAAATGCCGAAGATATAACTCCGCAAATAACCTGGGGAACAAGTCCTCAAGACGTAGCGCCAATAAATGGAAAAGTTCCAAATCCTGAAAAAATTGATGATATTAACAGAAAAAAAGCTGTTGAACGTTCTTTAGAATATATGGGCTTAGAGCCTGATCAAGAAATTGAAAAAATAAAAATTGATAAAGTTTTTATTGGCTCTTGTACAAATGGGAGGATTGAAGATTTGAGAGAGGTGGCAAGAGTAGTTGAAGGAAAAAAAGTATCAGTTGATTCAATGATAGTGCCTGGTTCTGGATTAGTTAAAGAGCAGGCTGAGAGTGAAGGTTTAGATAAAATTTTTATAGATGCGGGATTTGATTGGAGAGAACCTGGATGCTCAATGTGTCTAGCAATGAATCCAGACCAGTTAAAACCAAAAGAAAGATGTGCCTCAACTTCGAATAGAAATTTTGAAGGTAGGCAAGGCAGAGAGGGTAGAACTCATTTAGTTAGCCCAGTTGTTGCGGCCGCTTCAGCGATTAAAGGAACTTTTGCGCAAGAAAGTGACTTGTAATGGAAAAGTTTGAATTATTAAAAGGGATTGCCGCACCTCTTCCTATGATTAATGTAGATACTGACATGATCATACCCAAGCAGTTTTTAAAAACAATTAAGCGCTCAGGCTTAGGTAAAAATCTTTTTCATGAACTTCGCTACGATATGCAAGGTAATATAAAAAATGATTTTGTTTTAAATTGGGACCCTTATAAAGAAGCATCTATTCTTATTGCAGGAGATAACTTTGGATGTGGTTCAAGTAGAGAGCATGCTCCTTGGTCACTTTTAGACTTTGGCTTTAAATGTATAATTGCACCAAGCTTTGCTGATATTTTTTATAATAATTGTTTTAAAAATGGAATTCTACCCATTCGTCTCATTCAAGACAAAGTTGATAAATTAATGGAGCAGGCAAATAATAAAAATATGCTTACTATAGATCTAGAAAAGCAAAAAATTATTTCCGAAGATGATAGTTCGATTGATTTCGAAATAGATGAGTTTAGAAAAAAATGTTTAATAGAAGGTCTTGATGATATTGGTTTAACTCTTCAAAAAAAAGAAAAAATAACTCAATATGAAATCACACTTAAATCTTCACATCCTTGGATTATTTAAATGAGCAATAAAAAAATATTGGTTTTGCCAGGTGATGGAATTGGCAATGAAGTTATGTTAGAGGTCCTCAAAATCATTGATTGGTTATCAAAAACAAGATCAATCTCCTTTGATATCTCTCAGCGCTTAGTTGGTGGGACAGCTTATAATAAAGAAGGTGACTCTATAAGTGACGCAACAATGCAAGAGGCTTTAGAAGCAGACGCGGTTTTATTTGGTGCGGTTGGAGGTCCTGAATGGGATAATGTTGAAAGAGAAAAACGTCCAGAGGCAGCATTATTAAGATTAAGAAAGGAATTAGATTTATTTGCTAATCTAAGACCTGCTGTTGTATTTGATGCACTAGCTGAAGCATCACCTCTGAAACTTAATTTAGTCAAAGGATTAGATATTCTTATTTTAAGAGAATTAACAAGTGGTGTTTATTTTGGACAACCTCGTGGTGTGTCAAAGATAAATGATAATGAGGAAAAAGCAATTGATACCCAAAGTTATACCACCTCTGAAATTACAAGAATAACACGTGTAGCTTTTGATCTAGCAAAATTGCGAGATAATAGAGTTACATCTGTTGAAAAATCAAATGTAATGGAAACAGGTATGTTTTGGAAAAATACTGTATCAAACATCCATCAAAAAGAATTTCAAGACATTCAGCTTTATCATATGTTAGCTGATAATTGTGCAATGCAGCTTGTCAGAAATCCAAAACAATTTGATGTTATACTAACAGATAATTTATTTGGAGATTTACTAAGTGATGTAGCAGCAATGTTAACTGGCTCTTTGGGGATGTTACCTTCTGCATCATTAGGTCCAATATCAGAAAATGGTTCAAGAGCAGCAATGTATGAACCCGTTCATGGAAGCGCACCTGATATTGCTGGTCAAGGTAAGGCCAACCCCCTTGCTATGATTATGAGTTTTGCAATGATGTTAAAATATAGCTTTAATATGCAAGAAGATAGTAATTTGATAGAAAGCGCAGTTCAAGCAGTCCTAACAAAAGGTTTAAGAACTGCAGACATTAGTGATGGTATTAATACAATAGTATCAACTCAAGATATGGGTAGCGCTGTTGTTGAAGAACTTAAAATATTAACAGGTAGTTAATATAATGAGCATAAAATATGATATTGCTATTGCCGGTGCAACAGGAAATGTTGGCAGAGAAATAATTCAAATTTTAGAGGATAAAGAGTTTCCGATTAATAAATTGTATTTACTTGCTTCATCTAGATCAAAAGGTCAATCTATTGAATTTAGAGATGAGGAGATAATAGTAGAAGATCTATCTGCATTTGATTTTTCAAAAGCACAAATAGCATTATTTTCTCCTGGTGGAAAAGTCTCCGCTGAATTTGCTCCTAAAGCTGCAAAGGCTGGATGCTTAGTTATAGATAATACCTCTCACTTTAGAATGAATAAGGAAGTGCCCTTGATAGTGCCAGAGGTTAATGCCTCAGTATTAGAAGATTTTTTTAACAATGATGATCGTAGTAATATTATTGCTAATCCAAATTGTTCAACTATTCAAATGGTTGTTGCACTCAAACCTCTTCATGATCAAGCAATTATAAATAGAATTGTGGTTTCCACTTATCAATCAGTTTCAGGTGCCGGTAAAGAAGCAATGGATGAATTATTTAATCAAACTCAAAATATTTATACAAATAAAAATATAGAAAAAAATAAGTTTACTAAACAAATGGCATTTAATGTTATTCCTCATATTGATGCTTTTCTTGATAATGGCTCTACAAAAGAAGAACAAAAAATGGTGGATGAAACTAAAAAAATTCTAGATGAAGGAATAGAGGTATCAGCTACATGTGTAAGAGTCCCAGTTTTTATTAGCCATGCAGAATCTATTAATATTGAATTTGACTCACCCTTAAGTGATATTGAAGCAACTAAACTTTTAAAAAATTTTGAGGGTATTTCTGTAATTGATTATAGAAAAGACGAAGGTTATGTTACACCTGTAGAGGCTGCTGGAGAAGATAAGGTTTACATTAGTAGAATTCGCGATGATAGAACTGTCGATAATGGTTTGAATATCTGGGTAGTTGCTGATAATTTAAGAAAAGGAGCCGCTTTAAATGCAGTTCAGATCGCTGAGTTAGTGACAAAGAAGTATTCACATTTCTTAAAAATCTAATTACAAATAATTAATCCTTTGCTGGCGGTCTCGTAGGGACTCGAACCCCAAATTCATGTTCCGAAGACACGTGTGATAGCCATTTCACCACGAGACCAAAATTTATTATACATTATTTCATTAATTATATGTCTGTAAACTACCAAGAACTATTCGGTTCTGTTAAAAATTTTTCCTCTTCAGGAGTAGATTTACGATTTAAAATTTTATTTCTATGAGGATATCTTCCAAATTTTTTAATTGGTATAGTGTGATCCTCCCAAGCTTTTTTTATTTTATCATAATGTTCAAATGATTTTAAATATGTATCAATAAGTTTGTGCCCAAATTCATGATCGCTGATATCTTCACTATGAATAAGGGGCATTAAAAGAAAGTGTATTTTATTCTGATCTAGATGCTCAAGAAAACCTCTGTCAATGGCCTCATTTACAATTAATCTAGTTTTATAATCTTGTGCAAAAGAATCTTTAGTATTTCTAAAGAGGTTTCTAGAAAATTGATCTAAAAGTATTACTAAAGCAACACATTCATCTGCAGTGTCCTGCCAATCATCATATTCATTACTAATAGCTTTGTTGAGGTCCTCTAAAAATAATTGTCTAATCTTTTGGTCATAATTATCATCTTTTTTAAACCAATCTTCCATAGAAGATCTAATAAACCAAAAATCTAATATTGCTTTTGCTCTTTCATTCATATCTTTCCTATAATATAGAAGACCGACCTTCATGACATTAATTAAATTAAATAACAAAATTACTAAGTGCCGCCAGTGTGATCGTTTAGTAAATTTTCGAGAAAAAATTGCAATAGAGAAAAGAAGACAATACATAGATCAAAATTATTGGGGAAAACCAATTACTGGGTATGGCGATATTAATTCTAAACTACTCATGATAGGACTCGCTCCAGCTGCACATGGTGGCAATAGAACTGGGAGAGTATTTACAGGAGATAAGTCAGCAGATTTTCTTTTTAAATGCCTGTTTAAAGCTGGTTTTGCAAATCAAAGTATTTCAATTTCTAAAGATGATGGTTTGAAACTTAAAAATCTTTATCTTACAACTGCTTTAAAGTGCGTTCCACCTGAGGACAAACCTAAGCCTGATGAATTGAAAACATGCTTCAAGTTTTTCAGAGATGAAATAAATTATTTAACAAAAATAAATACTATTGTTGCATTAGGTAAAATAGCATTTGATGCATGTTTGAATTTTTATATGCAAGACTATGATCTAAGGAGAAAAGATTTTATTTTTCAGCATGGAATAGAGTATCTACTACCTGATAAAAAAATATTAATAGGCTCTTATCATCCAAGTCCTAGAAATGTGAATACTGGAAGAATTGATGAGACCAAAATGGTGAAATTATTAAAAAAAGTTAACAAAGTAGTGAATCGATAATGTCTATAAGAAGAAAATCTAGTATTGAAAAAAAATATTATGAAAGTATTGGTCAAGGATTATTATTTGGCCATGATAATCTTAATTTTAAAACAGTTAATCTCCCAAAAAAACAACGTCTTACAAATCTTTGTAAAAGATTTAGTATAAAAATAATTATACAAAAAAAACCAATTTTTTTTAAAGTAGTCAACTTATTGTAAATGAAAAATTTTTTTTCACATGATCCAAAACTTTTAATTTACGGTTTCTTAATCGTTTTTTTTGCTAGTTATGGGCAAACTTTTTTCATATCTCTTTTCAATACTGAAATTAGATTTTATTATGGACTAACAGATGGAGAATTTGGTTTTGTTTATGCAATCTCCACTTTATTTAGTTCATTTATTCTTATTAGTTTTGCTAAACTAATTGATCATATAGACTTGAGAGCTTATTCATTAATAGTTTCAGCAGGTCTTTTACTAGCCTGTATTGGTATGATTATATTATTTAATAATATCTTTTATCTTTTTATAATTATTTTTATGCTTAGATTTTTTGGACAGGGAGCAATGACTCATGCTGGGGAAACTACCATGGCCAGATATTTTGGAAATAATAGGGGTAAGGCATTATCTGTCGCTACATTTGGTGGTATGGCAGGTGTAATGTTTCTCCCTTATATTGCATTAAATTTTTTTAAAGATATGGAAATGAAACAGGTTTGGCTTTACGCATCTGTTTCTATTATTATTTTTATCCCATTTATTTTTTTAGCATTATCAGATCAGAGAGATAGACATAATAAATTTGATCAAGGCTTGATTAACGATCCTCTTAATTTAAAACTTCGAACAAGAGATATTATTAAAGATAAAAAATTTTATATTTATCTACCCCTATCTATAGCTGCTCCATTCATATCTACAGGTTTAATGTTCCATCAAATTTATATTTTTGGTCAAAAAGGATGGTCATTAGAAATGCTAGGAACTGGTTATATTTTGCTTGGTTTTTTTTCAATAATTGGTCTTTTAGTTGGAGGTCCTCTTATAGATAAATTTCATACAAAAAAAACTGCTATTACAGTCCTAATTCCATTACTAATTTCAGTAATAATACTTCTTTTATTTGATAGTATGTTTTTTCTGATCATTTACATGAGTTTATATGGATTAAATATGGGAATTAGTACCCCATTTATTGGATCATTATGGGCAGAAATATATGGTGTTAAAAGCTTAGGAACTGTTAAAGCATTACTTCATGCAGGAAGTGTATTCGCCAGTGCTCTCTCTCCTTTAGTGTTTGGATATCTAATTGACTGGGGATACGGTATTACAACTATTGTAATAATTAGCATAACAATTATAATTGTTTCCACTCTTCTTCCTATTTATAATAAGCTTCCATGACAGAAAAAGTTACGAATAGTATTAAGTTTCTAATGTCAGAATATGAACGTTTGTTACAAAAACAAAAAGATGGCAAGATATCTAAAACTGAATTAGAAACACTTAACAGTCTTAAATTTTTTTTAGGAAAAAACTCATGACCTTTTCTGTTCTTGATCACTATAATGGTTTTGTGTCAAATAATTTCATAAAACAGGATATTAATCAAACTGATATATTAAATAAAATTTCTTTAGTCTGGGATCATTATAATAAAAATAATTTATTTTTTCCTAAAAAGAAAAAAATAGGTATTTATATTTACGGATCAGTAGGTACAGGAAAAACATTTATACTTAGTTTATTCTCACAATATAGTAAAGTGGGGAAAAAAATTCACTTTAATCATTTGATGAATAAAATTCATGACACTATTAATTCAAATGAACGTAATAGTAAAAAACTAGAACTTTTTATAAAGGAATTTTGTAAAGATATTAAAATTCTCTTTATCGATGAGTTACATATTTTTAATATAGTCGATGCACTTATGATTAAAAAAATATTTCACATACTTGAAGAAAATAATATTTTTGTAATGACGTCTTCTAATTTTCAACCAAATGATCTTTATAAAGATGGTTTACAAAGAACAGATTTTTTACCCTTTATCAATTATATTAAAGACAATTATCAAATCATAAGCGTTGGTAGTGAAATAGATTATAGAAGAATTACTTTGAATCAATCAAAGACTTATTTCACACCAATAAATAAAGAAACTGAGGAAGAATTCAATTCACTGTTTGATAGATTAGTTGATGTAAATAATTTAACAACTAAAAAGATAGATATTAAAAGTAGAGAAATACATTTTACAAAATGTTCTGCTAACGTTGCTTATTGCACCTTTGACTTTATTTGTAATGCAAATCTGGCACATGAAGATTATACAAATATTGCGAATGAATTTAATCTTATTTTTATTGAAAAAATTCCAAAAATGACAAATGATTATTCTGATCAATGTAGAAGGTTTATAAGTCTAATTGACATGCTATATGAAAATAAATGCTCGGTTGTAATTCTTGCTGAAAATCCAATTTCATCTTTATGCCAGATTAGTAATTTATCTAAAGAGTTTGAGAGAACTGCAAGTAGATTATATGAAATGACCATCACACAAACATCATGAAGAAAAAATTATTATTAATATTATTTTCAATAATTTTACTGGGTTTATTGATTTATGCAATTGCTGGATTTTATGTGGCATATAGTATTTTAAAGATAGACCACACATGTGGATGGCATGAAAATTCAAAGCCTAATTCTTGGAGTACAAAAATTGACGCTCATGAATATTCAAATTTATCAAGAAGCAGGTTAAGAGATAATTTTCCTGCTAGCGAATATCATCTTAAAGAATGGCAAAATATATATTTTCCATCAAGAGAAAAAGATGTTCAGCTTAACGGTTGGCTTTTTAATTATTACCCAGATCGTCCAATTGTTATCGTTGTTCATGGTATTTATCCAAATGGTAAGTGCAAACCTGAGTCGAATTTAATTGCCAGTTTGTTAATTAAAGAGGGTATTAATGCTTTGACTATTGATTTACGTAATTACGGTCAAAGTGATACTATTAGTGATTATGAAGATTTAGGTCTAAAATCATATAATGATGTTTTAGGTGCTTATGATTTTTTAATAAAAACAGGTTTCGAAAGCAATAGTATTGGTTTGCATGGTATTTCTTTAGGCGCGGTACCAGTAATTTTTGCAGCTAATAAAGAAAAAGATATAAGTGCCATATGGGCGGACAGTTCATTAGCAGAGTTTAGAATGGTTCTACAAGATGAAATTGCAAGGTATGGCTTATCAATTCAGTTTGGACCCGTTGTAAGTTTTTTTGGAAAATTATTATCTGGAGTAGATCCTGTAAATTTAAATCCAGCAAAGAAATTAACTAATGATCAAAATTATTTTTTTACTCACGGTGATAAAGATCAAAGGGTGTTGGTGAGACATTATGATTATTTTAAACAATACACTAAAGAGAATGATATTAAGGCTGAATTCTGGTTAGTAGAAGATTCATATCATGTAGATGGAATGTTTAAATACCCTGATTTATATGCAGCAAAAATGAGAGATTTTTTTGAAAATAATCTAAAATAAGAAAGTCGGACTGTCTTTGCTAGTTTGTACCTTGGCAGACACTTCTCTAGTAAAAAAAACTCGGTTATCACCAAACGGCGGGGAAGATGAAAACAATTTCTAGGCGTTCCTCCGAAGCAAAGAAAGTTAGTTACAATCCGACTAAGCACTGATTACAATCAATAGATGATAAATTCCAACTTTTAGCTAGGAATTTTCTTTAATTTATGTTGGATTTTAGTAA
>MDTG01363876.1_pt1 | contig 11361 bp, 11 predicted proteins | sample 811421 | NCBI WGS metagenome assembly MDTG01 (sample SAMN05326645, study PRJNA326480) | marine metagenome | isolation source: seawater | place: Pacific Ocean: South East | collected 2011
ACTCATTTGTGGGCCCACAGGGACTTGAACCCCGAACCTGCGGATTATGAGTCCGTTGCTCTAACCAATTGAGCTATGGGCCCTTAGATTTTATCTTAATGTAGAAATATTTTTCTTAAAATGTTCGTAAAGCTTATTTTTTTTAAAATTGATAATATTATTGATAGTTTTTTTTACCGATTTATCTGAATTTATCCACCAAACTGGATGTATCAAAAGCTGAATATTCTTCTTCTTCTTAAATGCTTTAGAGTCAGTTGGGTTACCATACTTGAAACTTCCACCAGAATCAGCAAAGTATGAAATATTTTTATTAATTTTATCTTCATATGAATTATTTACAGTAAAATAATTATTTGGGTTATCAAGAAAATCTTTAGATGGACGATGAATGCTAATTATATTCACTTTTTCATCGAAAGTTTGATTAAATATTTTTAATTCAGATTTTAATCCTTCCTTTGAGTTATTATATAATTTCATATCAAAGTGAAGAGAGATATTATGCCCTAAATCTTTTATTTTTAAAACTGAATCAATACTACTTTTACTCAGAAGATTATATGAATCGTTTTTTAATAAAAAGAAATAAGTTGATTTAATATTTAGATTATTTTCAATTTTTGCCATTTCTAAAGCTATATCAATATCTAAATCAATATCATGCCTAAGAATTACTTGAGAATTTTTATTCATATCAATACTAGAGAAATCAACAAAATAGTATTTATGTTCAATAAATGTTTTTAAGAGCGTTTTATAGTTTCCAATAAGCATAGTTAAAATACATCCAAAGATTTAATAAATTTGATGCACAATTTTAATTTAAGTTAACTGAGAAATATATTTATGAATTTTTAACTCTTCAACTTCCCAGTTATATGTTCTTGATAAAGTTAAGCAATTTTTTTTCATTACTTCGTAATCTTTTTTTAGCAGATTTTCAATTGAATTTTTAAATTGAGGAACATTTTTTTCAAAAAATATAGTTCCACCAATATTATTATTTAATACAAAATTTGATTCATACTTCATTCCTCCAGATAAAATTGGTACACCCGCCATCATACTTTCAAAAAGTTTGTTTGGCATACAGTATTCGTAGCTTAGCGCAGGTTTCCCTAATCTTAAAACAGATAAAGAAAAGTGTGCTGATGACGCTATATTAACAACTTCAGTAAATGGAACACTTGGGTGAAAAAAAATATTATTATTTTGTAGTGCATAATCTTTAATTGTTTTTTTTAAGGGACCATCACCCAGAAATACTAGAGACATTTTTGAATCAGAGTCTTTGAAGAAATCCATATATTTATTAATTCCCCTTCCTTTTGAAAAAGCTCCAATATAAATGAAAATTTTATGGTCCTCATTTATAGAAAACTTATTACGAAGATAGTTAGAGCTTTTAACGTTAAAAATTTTCGGTGAATTATTTACTACTATTGGTTCAATTGAATATTTATCCTGATACCATTTTGAAATCGGATCATTAACTACAACTATCTTATCTACAAATTTTATAAAAATTAACTCAAAAGTTTTTGCTATAAATTTTGTAATTCCTCCCCATCCTTGCCTTTCAGTTTCAAGTTCATGTGTATCATATACTATTTTTGTTTTAAAAAAAATTTTATATAAAATGCAGGGTAGAAGTGATGCTAGATTGTGTGCATTGATTACTGAAGGTCTTGTTTTTTTAAAAAAATTAAAGGCGAGAAACCAAAATTTCAAAATTGAAAAAATCTTGCCAACAAATGCAGTTTTAACCCATGTCTTAGAATCTATATTTAGCCTAAAAATTGTAATTAAAGATGAAACTTTTTCTTCTTGCAATAATTGGCTATTTGGTGATGAACTTTTGTTTATGCCTAAAAGATAAATATGATCAAAGCAATTTGTTTTTTCAATTGATTTACTAATTTTAAAGATTCTTGATTCATTTGTCATATCTGATGGATAAATATGAATGTTAACTTTGTTACTTTTTTTCATTTTTTTATTAATCTGTCTAACTTAATAAAGTTAGTAGAATAAAAAATATTTTCTTATAATATTATACAATGATTTCTTCAAAAGATATTTGTAAAAAATTTGATTTAAAGCATTACGGTCAAGAAGTTTTTTTAAACAATGTTTCATCTTTATTTAATCCAAGAAATAAATCTCTGATTTTTGTTAAAGATAAAAGTGCTTTCTCGAAGGAATTGCAGGATAATTTAATTGATAAGAAAGATATTTTTTTGTTATTACCTACAAATTGTTCAGATTATAAAATCTCGCAAAGTCATACATTTGTTGAAAATCCTAAAAATATTTTTTTTAGTATAATTGAGGAATTTTTTACGAAAAAAAATCATTCAGAATATATTTCATCGTCTTCCAAAATAGATAAAAAATCTACAATTGGTAAAAATGTTTTTATTGATAGCAATGTTTCTATTGTTGGAGAATGTATAATTGGTAATAATGTTCATATAGGAAAAAATTCATTAATAATAGGGCCATGTAGTATAGGTTGTAACACTTCTATTTCCTCAAATGTAATAATTGGCGAAAAGTCTATTAGTGTTCGATATGAGAATGGAATACCTTTTGCCAATCCTCAATTAGGAGGAGTTGTTATTGGTGACTTTTGTCGAATTGGATTCAATTCAGCTATAGCAAAGGGTACAATTGATGATACAGTTCTTGGTAATCATGTTTTAACAGGAGAATTCAATTCAATCGCTCATAACTCTATAATTGGAGATAATACGGTTTTAACCGTTCGAACAACAATAAATGGGTCATCAAAAGTTGGTAAAAATTGTTGGTTTGGACCCCATTCAACTATAATGAGCTATGTTAATATCGGTGATGATATAACTTTATCTGCTAATTCTGTTTTTTACTCCAGTGTTTCTAAAAAAGGAACTTATATTGGCAACCCAGCAAAGTTTTTTAGAGTATAGTTAAATATTTATTTTTGTCCACTTTACAAATCTATCAATGACGTACATACCATCCCAAGGTACCTCATAAAGAGTCATTGAACCCAATTGTGGAAATCTATCTACACCTTTCATGGCAGCTTTTTTTGCAAATTTAATTAGTTTTTTTTCTTCCATCGCAATGCCAATAGATTGTGTTAGGTGACTGCATTGATTCAAAATATCCTCTGTATGTACATATGTTTTAACAAAGATAGTTCTGTTAAAGCATGCATCCTCTAAAATTGGGTTGTCTGCATAAAGAACAGTCCATTCCATTGAATCTGGATAAAATGAATCATAAAACATATCATATTCAGTACGTTTTTTCAAAATATTCACAGTTTCAAGAGATGAATAAAATCTTTGTGGAAATCTTTTAGTTAGGTTTTCTAAAGCATAGCTTAATTGTTCAGCAAAGTATTTTGATCCAAACTTTGAACCTTTTTCAACGATCACATTATGTGGTGAATTACAACCTCTTTGGTCTATTTGTATAATGTCATTTGCAATCTTTTGTGTTATGCTTTTAATATCATTTTCTGTTTTAATTTTACTTTTTTCAATAACAGCTAGTGATTTTTTAGGACCAAAAATTACATCATCGGTTCCATATGATTTTTTGGTATTTATTACAGATTCAACTGCTTCCATACCACCCCAAGCAACTCTTACATTCGAAATTCTTGAAAAATATTCTTGAAAAAAATGATTATGTCTATCAAAGTAAACTACACAAATAGTTTTGCAAATTTGCTTTCCAGAGATAATTTCCCCCCTATTATTCTCGACTTCTATTTTTGATATTTCATGTAGGAAGTTTGGAATTAACATTCCTGTATCTTTTGATATTTTTAAAATATTGATATTTTTTGTCACAACTCCTTGAATCAGTGATAAAAGACCAAGTATTGGAACATTACCTGATAACCAATGAGTAATTACACCTTTAGGTGTTGCATGAATTAAATTTTTAGAATCATTTTTGATATAAGAATTAAGACAATCTATCTTGACTCTTAATGATTGTTCTATTGCACTTTTCAAAAAATTTGTTTTGAACCAATAAACTAAAAAGTTTATTCCTTCATCCGAAAATTTTTTTTGAAATACGCCATCTCTATCAATAATTTTTTTCGCCACTTCATCAAAAAAAAGTAAAATATCTTCTATTGGTAATTCATGAAGTTTTTTGTGATTTTTTAATAATTTTTTATGATAGGCGTCAAAGTTGCTAATGTCGGGACATTTTTCAAGTTCAGTTCCAAGTGATTTTCCTTCAAAAAATAATAATTTCATAGAGTTCATAACATCTGCTCCGATAATATATCACCACAACCTCTTATTTCAGAATTTTTTGCTCTTCCTGTAATTTCAAAATATTCTTTTCCTTTTATAACTTTTTTCACTCCTAAATCATCTGTTAAAACAGATAATCCAGGGTAGCTAAATGGTATAGGATTTAAAAATTGAAGCAAACCTTCTTCATTATCTCCTAAAACTTCTAAAGTGTATGGATCTCGTACAATTACTTTCGAAATTCTTGGCACTTCCTTCATTCCATCTCCTTTTGAAACATAAACTGTTCCCAATTGTTCTGTAAAACCATAAACATCTAAAATATTTTCTTTTTTTATACCAAAAACTTTTACTAAGGATTCATTAAATTTTTCTTTGGAAACTTTTTGATCGTACAATTTTTTCCAACCTCCGATATGCATGATAGTGCAATTTTTCAAATCCAATTTTTCACCTCTTTTTTGCATTTCTAATGCAACATTTAGGTACATGATGTAGGTGTATCCAAATAAAACAAATTTTTCATTCGTTTTGTTAAATTGACTAATTAAACTAGCAAATTTTTCGTAATCAATTTCAAGATTATTATCCATACAAAAATGTGATTTAGAAGAGCCAATTAAAAAACCTCTGATGGCGGCTCCACGTGCAGAGATTTCAAAATCATCTTTTTTCTCATTTGGATCAATGTCCATAATAAGATATGGCATTTTTTCTTTTCCTAAAAAATAAGATAATATCCAAACAAGTGATCTCATTTGATTCTGTCTTGTATTTTTATCTATAAATATTTGACTTGGGCTTTGAGATGTTGTTGCACTCGAGGTTAATTTTCGAACAATAAGTTCTTCTTTAACAGATTTAAGTTCATAGTCTTTGAAAATTGTAACAGGTATATATGGTATATCTTCAAGACTAAATTTTTGATTTACATTAAACCCCTTCCTATCCAAGAGTCTTTTGAAAGGGATACAATTTTGATATTGATGAATCAAATTCAATTTTAAAGAGTTTCTTAATAACTCATTTTTTTTATCAATATCATAATTAAATGGTGATTGAGAAAAGAAATCTTCTAGATTAATCAATTATCTGCTCCAAAATGCTTGTAAGTTCTTCATCATTAATACTAATTGGTGATGTTTTAAAGCACATATCATTTTTAATCTCATTAATTAAATTTGAATCAATTGATATATCATTAGAATTGATACTTTGAATATTTTGTTCTGAAATGTACAAATTAATAATACTAATTATCTCATTTACATCTTTTAAACCTATTTCTTTTGCAAAGCTGTCAACATCAATATTTTTCTCATGATAAAATTTTAAAATGTGAGGTAAAATAATTGTATTCAAGTGTCCATGACCTAAATTTACCTTAGGACTAATAACATGAGATATGGCATGAATAATTCCAACAGAAGTAGTGCTTTGTGCTAAGCCCGCCATATACGATGCATATAATAATTTTTCAAGGTTAGGGAGTCTATTTTGCTCATTAAAAACATCACTTAAGCCACCAATTATGTTTTTGCAACTTGTTAAGGAAAGCATTTTTGAAAATTCATTCGAAATCTTTGAAAAATATGATTCAAATCCATGACTAAACGCATCAATTGCAGTAGTAAGCAAAATTTTGTCAGGCAGTGCTTCACAAACAACTGGATCAAGTATGACTAAATCGGGTACAATTAAATCAGAAACGATAGGTATTTTAGCAGAATTTTCCTCAAAAACGGCAACACCGTCACTTTCAGACCCAGATCCAACAGTAGTTGGTATTGCAATGAAATATGGTTTTTTTCTATTTTTTTCATTTAAGGAAAATGGAGGAATTTTTTTAACTTCACCTGAGACACTTTTAGCCAATAATAACTTAGCTGTATCAATAACCGAGCCGCCTCCAATAGCAATAAACTCATCATAGTTAGAAAAATCTTCTATATTTCTGATGTCATCTATTTTTGGTTCGCTAGAATTTATTTTGTACAACTTTATTTCAGGAAACATTGCTTTAATTTTATCAACAAAGCCATTTTTTTCAGCTGAGGTAGAGTGAAATAATATAGGTTTCTTTAATTTTAGAAATTTAAGACGCTGCAAACTTCCTTTTTTGATAGCTATTTCACTAGGGAAAAAATATCTCGTAAAAAAATTTAACATTCTAATGCTCCTTTAATTTGTTTCTTAAAATTTTGCCGCTAATAGTTTTAGGGATTGTATCTATATTAATAAAAGTAGACGGAATTTTATAATATTCAATATTGTTTTTTAAATATTTTTTTATTTTATTTACCAGTGATTGGAACGATTCTTCTGAACTAACACTAACAAAAGCTTTAATTTCCGTCAAATTATTCTTCTTATTTTTTACTTCAATACATGCAGATTCATTAATAAAAGAAATTTCATTTATGTTTTTTTCTATTTCTAAAGGTGAAACTTTTTTCCCTGCCACGTTAATCATATCATCTTTTCTTCCTTCAAAGAAAAGGTACCCTAGATTATTCATGTATCCAAAATCGCCAGTTCTGAAATAATCACCATAAAATGATGCTTTATCATTACAGAAAATATACTTAGAAAAAAGATTTGTTCCTTTGATACATATTTCCCCTGATTTGCCCTTGACGCTCTCTTTACCATTGCTATTAAAAATTTTTACCTCAGTTCCATAATTTTGTTTTCCAACTGAATCAGCAAATTCAATATCATCTTTAAAGTTCAAAAATGTTGATCTTGAAGCTTCAGTCAACCCATAATGCATACAAATATTAGTAAAAGGTAGAATTTTGGTTAAGGAAATTTTTTCTTCTTTAGTCATTGGTGAGCTCCCTAGCTCAATCATTTTAATCTGTGAAGAAAAATTTGTTATTCTATCTTTAGATAATTTAATTAAAAATTGTAAACCAGCTGGTACAGTGGATATTACACTCCCTTTAAATTTTTCTAGATAATCGTAAAATGTAACTAAATTGCCAAATCCATTCAATAAAACCACTGTATTTCCTGCGAGTATTGAACATCTTACTCTCGCAAGTCCAAAAGAGTGACTTAGAGGCATCATGTGCATTTCAACATCATCATTTTTTAGTTTTGTAAATAGATTTATATTTTTAGCTGTTTTGTAAATTACTTCGTGCGAAAGTAAAACACCTTTTGGGTTTCCTGTTGTGCCCGTTGTAAAAATTATTTCTGAAAAACTATTTGAAGTTATTTGATCAGAATTTTTTATAGTTTCACATTTTATATCTGAAATTTCTTGGTAATCTTTATTTGTAAAGTATAAATAATTATTTTTTGCAAGTTTAGTGAATTTTTCTGGAGATTTTGTTAGTGGATCTAAAAAGCATGTAATTTTACCTAACTTTTGACTAGCAAAATATGCTGCTAAAGTAAATTGATTTTTCTCTGCGTTGATAAATATATATTTTTTATCACTTTTTTCTAGAAATACGATTGTTTTTGAAATCAATTCTAAAAAATGACCATAAGTAATAATGTCGTCGTTAGTTATTAAAAAAGTTTTATTTTGAGGATGGGATAATAATGCCTCTATAAATTTAATTTTCATTTAATTTAGGAGCAATCTATACCTTTTTTAGACAATATTTCTTTTAAATCATTTATTGATTGAATTGACATAGTTTCTTCCATATCAAAACTAATATTAAATTTTTCTTCTAAACTGGTTAGTAAGTTAAGATGACCTAGTGAATCCCACTCCGGAAAATCTCCAGGCATTGTTTCTAGTTTTAAACTACTTTTTTCAACCGAGAAGACCTCAGCAATAAATTCTATTAAGTTCATATGTTTTTCTCCACAAGTTCAATTAATCCCATTTTAGAATGATACAAAAAACAGACCAATTTATTATTATGTGCTGAGCCCGGCAATGGTTTTTTAACTAATTTAAACTTATTTGTTTCAAAGTATTTAATTCCTTCATTAATGTCATTAACATCATAAGCAATATGATTGATACCTCCACCTTTTTGAAGAGCATTTTGTGATGGTGATTTTTCTGAATTTGGCATAATTAGCTCAACAGTTGGTAATGATTCATGATGCAAAAATTGTACCGTAACATCTTGCAATTCATCTATAACTTCATTTTCAATAATTTTATATTTAAACGAATTCATAAATAGTTCAGAACTTTCAGAAAGGTCTTTTACAACATAGGCAATATGATTTATCTTAAAATTTTTCATTCCAACAAAAATATATATCATTTTTACTTAGAAAGTTATTTTTAAATTTTTCAGGTAATATTTAATAAAAACATTAATTAATTAAATTTTTAATTATAAGTTTCACGATGGAATTTATTGATCTTAAAGCTCAACAAAAAAGAATTAGATCATCTCTTGATAAAAGAATAAATAAAGTTCTAAATGATGGTAGATATATTTTAGGAGAAGAAGTATCTAAGTTAGAAAATGAATTATCCAAGTTTTGTGGTTCAAAATATACAATTGGCTGTTCAAACGGCACAGATGCATTAATGTTATCATTAATGGCTCTTGATATTGGTCCAGGCGATGGAGTTATTACTGTTCCTTTTACCTATATAGCTACCCTAGAATCAATTGCAGCTGTAGGAGCTAAACCGATTTTGGTAGATGTTTACGATTCTACTTTCAATATGGATCCAAGTAAGCTTGAGCACGTAATTAAAAATTCAGATTGCAACATTAAAGCAATTATGCCTGTTGATTTATTTGGATTGCCTGCAAGGCATAGACAAATTAATGATATTGCTTCAAAATATGATTTAAAAGTAATTGATGATGCTGCACAGGCATTTGGCGCTTCAAAAGGTAATAATAAGATTGGAACATTTTCTGATATTACAACTACTTCTTTTTTCCCAGCAAAGCCCCTTGGTTGCTATGGTGATGGGGGAGCAATCTTTACTGACTGTGAATTATTAAATGAAAAAATTAGATCTTTAGCTGTTCATGGAAAAGGTTCTGATAAGTATGATAATATAAGAATTGGTATGAATTCCAGGCTAGATACACTGCAGGCAGCAGTTTTACTTGAAAAATTATCAATTTTTAAAGAAGAAATTGAAAGAAGAAATCATATTGCAAATCTTTACAGAAATGAACTAAAAAATACAACTGTTAAGGTACAGCATATACCAGAAAAATATGTTTCTACATATGCACAATTTTCAATTATTTTAAAAGATGAAATTCAAAGAGACAAGATTCAAAATAGTCTTAGTAATGCAGGTATTCCTTCTGTTATATATTACGCAGTCTCGGGCCATATTCAACAAGGTTATAGATACCTCAATTATAAAAAAGGAGATTTCCCAGTTTCTGAAAAATTATCTGAAACAATATTAAGTATTCCAATGCATCCATATTTAACCGAAGCACAAATAACAAAAATTACTGAATTAATAAAAATTAATCTAAATTAGGAGTCATGATGAGGACAGATGAAAAAAAAGTATCAATTGGAATAATTGGGAAAGGATTTGTTGGTACGGCAGTTGCACATGGCTTTTCTCATCAAACTGGTTATGGAGCAAATATTAGAATATATGATTCTAATCCAGAAAAATCCCTTAATTCTCTTGAGGATACTGTAAATAATTCTGAATTTATTTTTCTATCTGTACCAACACCAGCGGATAAAGATGGTTTCAATGATCTTTCGATAGTTAAATCGGTTTTAAAAAATATCGACTCAGTTTGCACTAGCCCAGATAATATTATTCTTGTTAGATCGACAGTTGTTCCTGGAACTACTAGAGATTTACAAAAAAAATTTCCTAATCTTAGGCTCGTCTTTAATCCCGAATTTTTAACTGAACGTTCAGCTTCCTTTGATTTCATCAATCAGACGAGAGTAATCCTTGGCGGAGAAAAAAATTATACTCAACGAGTTAAATATCTTTATAAACACCGATTTGGGGACTATTTACCCGTAATTGAAACTGACTTTGAAACGGCAGAGATGATTAAATATATGAATAATCTTTTCTTTGCAACAAAAGTCTCTTTTTTAAATGAAATGAAACTTTTAGGCGATAAAGTTGGTGTAAATTGGAATGAAGCTGTAGATGGATTTGTCCTTGATGGAAGAGTTGGTCATTCACACTTATCTGTTCCAGGCCCTGATGGGAAGTTTGGGTTTGGTGGAAGTTGTTTTCCAAAAGATATCCAAGCTCTTATTAAATTTGGAGAAATAAATGGAGTTGACATGAATGTTCTTAAGGGAGCATGGAAAACTAACCTAAATGTTAGACCTGAAAGAGATTGGGAAAAATTAAAGGGGAGAGCTGTCTCTTCTGAAGATTAAAGTATTATTTAGTTCTTTCAATAATTTTATTCAGAAGTTCATTATTTGAGCTATTTTTATAATCACTGTAGCTGTTGTTGTGCCAAAGCAAATTAAGAGTTCCGCTATATTTTTTGGTGTTGTCAATAACTTTAAAAATCATTTTTTCAAGTTTATCTGGCTTTACATCCTTCATGTAATCTGTGAGCGTTACATCCATTATTGTCAATGGGATTTCAATTAAATTCAATTTCTTTTTTTTAATGATATCAAAAACTTTGAATGGTGAACATATCCCACATCTAAAACCAATCATTTCAGGATAACCTAATGTCAAATCATATTTAATATTATTTGAATCTAATATTTGCCAAGAATTTTTAACGTCAAACATTAAATAATGGTTTCTATTATAAATCACCTTAGAATTAATTTTTTCTAATCTATTTATTTCTTTTTTAAGGGATGAATCATCATTATAAGCTAACCTACTGGAATGAATTCCAATATAATGATTTCTAAAATTGATTTCTTCAATTACATCTTCAACTTCATTAATGGTATAACGAAAATCATATTCATTTTTTTCAAGACACATAAAAAAGAACAAAGACCTTAATTTATTTTTTTCACTATAATCCATGATTTTTTCAAAATTAAAATAAGGATCGTTTTTTATTTTTATTAGCGACTTAACAAAATCATAATAGTTTGTAAAAAATTTACAACTTCCAAAATCAAAAAAAGATTTTTTAACCAATTCTTTAATTGTCCATTTTTTGAT
>MDTG01147601.1_pt1 | contig 11360 bp, 10 predicted proteins | sample 811421 | NCBI WGS metagenome assembly MDTG01 (sample SAMN05326645, study PRJNA326480) | marine metagenome | isolation source: seawater | place: Pacific Ocean: South East | collected 2011
CCGCGTCCTCTGAGCCCCTTCTTGCGGTCAAGCCTGGCGCTCCACGTCGTCGGCGAGCCGCAGCAATTCAGCCCGAATCGCCTCGAGGCGTTGGCGCAGCGCCTCGGCCTGCCGGTGCTCCTTGAGCGCCTTTTTGAGGTGGCGCTTGGCCCCGTCGATGGTGTAACCCTTGCCCTTGAGCAGGTCGTGCAGCACCCCGATGATTTCGATGTCCTGGGCAGTATAGGCCCGCTTGCCGCTGCCTTGCTTTTTGGGCTCCAACGCCTTGAACTCCTTCTCCCAATAGCGCAGCAACGACGTATTCACGCCGAACTGATCCGCAACTTCGGAAATGGTCCAATAACGTTTTGTGGCCATGTCCTGCAAGATGCGCCTTCCAGCAGGTTCAGGCCAAATCGACTCAGTCGAAGCTCTGGTTGGCGTTTTCGGACGCCGCCAATAGGGTTTCGTACTGTTCCGGCGACAGGTCGTTGAAGTAGTAGTGGGCCGGGTTCACCCGCTTGCCCTCCTTAAACACTTCGTAATGCAGGTGCGGCGCCACAGATGTGCCGGTGGACCCCACGAGGCCGATGACCTCGCCCCGTTCGACACGCTGGCCCTTCTTCACCAAGATCTTGGACATGTGCGCGTAGAGCGTCTCGTAGCCGAAGCCATGCTGAATTTTGATGTGGTGACCGTACCCGTTGTACTTCTTCTTGACCTCGACCACCTTTCCATCGCCCGTGGCAAAGATTTCCGTGCCGGTCGGGGCGCTGAAATCCATGCCCCAATGCATTTTCCGGACCTTGTAAATCGGGTGGATCCGGTATCCGTAACCACTGGCCATCCGCTTCAAATCGCTGTTGCGGACCGGCTGGATGGCGGGAATACTTTTGAGCATGACTTCCTGGCTCTCAGCCAGCCCCACGATTTCGGCCACACTCTCACCTTGGGCCACCATACGCCGCTCCAATTCCGCAATCTCCTCGCGAAGGGCAATAACCTGGTCGCTTTGTTCGAGCCCGCGCAGGTGGCGGTACCGATCTGAACCCCCAATGCCCGGATTCCGCAAGTGTGGCGGATAGGATTCCGCACCAAAGATGTTCCGATAGATGATTTCGTCGCGTTCCACGAGCTCTCCGAGGGCGTCCGACATCTGGGTGACTTGCCCCTCCATCTCGTCCAACTGGGACTCCAGGAAGGCGATCTGACGTTGCTGGCTTCGTACCTTCGGGCTCTCGAAATAGCGGTCAAAAACGAGGATGGCCGCCAGCGCTACGCCCGCAAACAACAGGCCACGACCAAGGATCCAACGCACATAGTCGCGGACCGTGAAGGGCACCACCTCCGTCCGGAGCTGGGCCTGATTGAACCGGATGTGGTGTTTCCGCATCTCAAAAAATTCAAGCGTAAAAGTACGGGAAAGTCCCTACTTTCACAACCGCAAACCCGCGGTTGACGCGGCTTTCGCAGATTTTACCTCCAACAATGGCGTGTGAAGAACGCCACAACCCGGACCCATGGACGCCGCCAACATCCGCCGTACGTTCCTCTACTTCTTCCGCGAGAAGGCCCATGACATCGTTCCTTCAGCCCCGATGGTGCTCAAAGACGACCCGACCCTGATGTTCACCAACGCGGGGATGAACCCGTTCAAGGACATCTTCCTCGGCAACCGTCCTGCCAAGTCTCCTCGGATGGCCGACACCCAGAAATGTCTGCGCGTCAGCGGCAAGCACAACGACCTCGAAGAAGTGGGCGTGGACACCTACCACCACACGATGTTCGAGATGCTGGGGAATTGGTCGTTTGGCGACTACTTCAAGCAAGAGGCCATCGACTGGGCGTGGGAACTGCTCACCGACCGCTACGGAATCGAAAAGGACCGCCTCTACATCACGGTATTCGAAGGGGATGAAGGCGACGGGCTTCCTCTCGATCAGGAGGCGATGGACATCTGGCTCAAGCATGTTCCTGCGGAGCGCATCCTCAAGGCGGACAAAAAGGACAACTTCTGGGAGATGGGAGAAACCGGGCCTTGCGGACCGTGCTCCGAGATCCACGTCGACATCCGGAGCGCCGAAGACCGGGCTGCCGTACCCGGGGCCGACCTCGTGAACCAGGACCACCCCCAGGTCATCGAAATCTGGAACCTCGTCTTCATGCAATTCATGCGCAAGGCGGACAGCTCCTTAGAGCCCCTCCCCGCCCAGCACATCGACACAGGCATGGGTTTCGAACGCCTGGCTGCAGTACTTCAGGGCAAGCAAAGCAACTACGATACCGACGTCTTCCAACCGCTGATCAGCCACCTTTCCAAGGCCTCGGGCAAAGCGTATACAGGAGGCGACGACAAGGTGAATGTGGCCTTGCGGGTGTGCGCTGACCATGTTCGCGCCGTTGCCTTTTCCATTGCTGACGGACAGCTGCCTTCTAATACGGGAGCGGGCTATGTCATCCGCCGCATCCTGCGCCGTGCCGTCCGCTATGGTTACAGCTTCCTCGAGCTGGGCAGCCCGTTCTTGTTCGAACTGGTGGACGTCATGGCCGAACAGATGGGCGACTTCTTCCCCGAGCTCCGCGTCCAACAGGCCCTCATCGCCAAGGTGATCAAGGAGGAGGAGGAAGGGTTCCTTCGGACCTTGGACAAAGGCATCCAGCGCCTCGAAGAGAAGATTGCTGGGACGGAACGCCTCGAAGGGGAAGCCGCCTTCGAACTCTACGACACTTACGGATTCCCCATCGACCTGACTGCCCTCATTTGCGGGGAAAACGGCGTCGTGGTGGACCAAGCCGGATTCGAAGCTGCCCTCGCCCGCCAAAAAGACCGTTCCCGCGCTGCCGGCAAGATGGAAGCCGGTGACTGGAACGTGCTGCAGGAAGACAAAGTGGAGGAATTCGTGGGCTACGACCGCATGGAGGCCGACGTTCGCATCACCCGCTGGCGCGAAGTGAAAGTCAAGGACAAGACCCGGTTCCAATTGGTATTCAACCTGACCCCCTTCTATCCAGAAGGTGGCGGCCAGGTGGGCGATACGGGACAATTGATTGCGGCCGACGGCACCTCCCTTCCCGTCCTGACCACCCGCAAGGAAAATGAGCTCATCCTGCACATCACGGAACGGATGCCGGACGACCCTACAGGCACGTTCACCGCGCGCGTACATCCCGAAAAGCGCCAAGAAACCACCCTCAACCACACGGCCACCCACCTCCTGCACGAAGCCCTGCGCGACGTCCTTGGCACCCACGTCGAGCAAAAGGGATCACTGGTCAAGGATGCGGCACTGCGGTTCGACTTTAGCCATTTTCAAAAGGTCACCTCTGAGGAACTGCTCGAGGTGGAATCCCGCGTGAATGCCGCCATCCGCGAAAACCGGGGGCTCGACGAGCGCCGCAACATCCCCCTCGAGGAAGCCAAGGCCGCCGGGGCGATGATGCTCTTCGGCGAGAAGTACGGCGACACGGTGCGCATGATCGGATTTGGCCCAAGCGTCGAACTCTGCGGGGGTACCCACGTTGGAGCGACCGGCGAAATCGGCCTGTTTCGCATCACGGGCGAAAGTGCCGTGGCGGCGGGCATCCGCCGCATCGAGGCCGAAACCGGCCAGCGTGCTGTGGACGGAACCGTGGCCCAGCGCGACCTTCTCCGCCGCACCTCGGAGGCCCTCAAGGGACCATCTGACCTCGTTGCCGCAGTCGAAGACCTCCAAGCGAAAGTCGCCTCTCTCCAAAAGGAGGTGGAAGGGCACCGCCGCGAGCAGGCCATGGCCATCAAGCGCCAACTCGTCGCCGACATTCACCGACCGGGTGGAGAAGGCACGCCGGGCATGCTCGTCACGGAAGTGCCATTGGATGCGGGGGCCATCAAAGACATCGCCTTCCAACTCAAAGCCGAGGCTGCACCACTGTATGCGGTGTTTGGAAGCCGGGCAGGTGGCAAGCCGACCATCACGTGCCTCATCACAGAGGAGTTGGCCCAGGAAAAGGAATGGAACGCCGGACAACTCGTCCGGGAATGGGGCCGCCACATCCAAGGCGGCGGTGGCGGACAGGCCTTCTTTGCGACTGCAGGAGGCAAGAACGCCGAAGGCATCCCGGCCGCGCTGGAAGCGGCCCGGGCCCTGTTTGAAAACTGATCAGGCGAGAGCAGTGCCAGCCTGCTTGTTGTAGACCGGGCCTTGGTACTCCTCGGTGTAAGCCAAGCCGAGGTTGAGCACGTAGAATGCATTGAACACCACGACCAGCACATGGTCAATCCAATGGTGTTTGCCGAAGCTCTGGGCGAGCTCCACCATCCACTTGGCAAGGAAGTAGAGGTTGATTCCGGGGACGAGCACCCACAAGGCATGTGCTTCCGGACGGCCCACGATGCGCATCAGGGCGACGAAGTTCAAGCCGGGGATGAAGGCGTGCCAGAAGGGTTGACCGGCCTTGTCATACAGGCGGGCAGCACCACAGGCGGCAATCATGCCGAGAAAAACAATGAGTACGGCGCGTTGGCTGATGTCCATGTGCGGAGGCTTTGCTTACACAAAGTAGACGGTGTACCCTGGACAGGGTTGCCTCCAACTCCCTACCCATCAACAACTTGACCTTGAATAATCCGCCCTTGGGGCTCAGTCGAGGGTCACGTGCCGCTGGACATCTGCGGCGGAGACGACCTCCCCACAGAGGATGACCAACCGCTCGACTACATTGCGCAATTCCCGGATGTTGCCCCGCCATGGGGCCTTGGACAGGGCCTTCAATGCCGCCGGTTCGAAATGGGGGGGCGCCACGCCGAGATCGGCGGCGACCCCACCGAGGAAATGCTCCACCAACAACGGCACGTCCTCACTGCGCTCAGCTAAGCTGGGCAGGTGAATCGGGATGACGTTGATCCGGTGAAACAAATCTTCCCGGAACCGCCCTTCCGAAATCTCTCGGGTGAGGTCCTTGTTGGTCGCTGCAAGGACGCGGACGTCGACGGAAATGTTCTTGTCTCCGCCCACCCGCTGGATGACCTTCTCCTGCAGGGCCCGCAACATCTTGGCCTGGGCCGGCAGCGCCATGTCCCCGATTTCATCGAGGAAGAGTGTGCCCCCTTGTGCCTGTTCGAACCGCCCTTTGCGTTGTTTCACCGCACTCGTGAAGGCCCCTTTTTCGTGGCCAAAAAGCTCGGATTCGATGAGCTCCGCCGGGATGGCGGCACAGTTGACCTCTACGAAGGGGCCGCCTTTACGGCCACTCTGGGCGTGGATGTGCCGCGCCACGACCTCCTTGCCCGTGCCGTTGGCGCCGGTGATCATGACGCGAGCGTCTGTGGGGGCCACCTTTGCGATGACGCCGCGGATCTCCTCCAAAGCCGGGCTCTGGCCCACCATGTCATGGCCATCCCCGTTGCGCTTGCGCTGACGCAAGGTCACCGTCTCCTTGCGCAGCTCCTCCCGGTCAGTGGCATTTCGAAGGGCGACTAGGACGCGATTCAGGTCGAGCGGCTTTTCGATGAAATCGTATGCACCAGCCTTGAGTGCCTGGACCGCGAGGTCCACGCTTCCATGTCCGGTCATGATGATGATGGGCGTCGCCAGCCCTTTCAAAGTGAGGGCCTCCACGACTTCTATCCCGTCCTTGCCCGGCATCTTCACGTCGCAGAACACGACGTCGAACTTGCCTTCGAGCGCGGCCTTCAGGCCGCTGTCGCCGTCCTCGGCATCCACCACCTCATGCTTCTCGTATTCGAGAATGTCCCGGAGAGCGTGCCGGATGAGTCGTTCGTCGTCGATGATAAGGATGCGGGCCATGGTGCGAAAATCGCCGTTGGCGGTCAATCTTGCCCCATGCGGGTGGAGGTGGCGGAAATCCACCCCGTGCCCAAGCCGTCTTCGATGCCACGCGCGGTCTCCACCAAAATGCCCTCCGCGACCGTGTGGCGCGACCGCCGGACCTCCTCTAAGCTGGGGAACCGTTCGAGCAAATGGTGAATCAGGGCGCAGGCGATGGCCATGTAAGGCACCCGATCCGGATGCACACCAGGGGTCGAACGGAGGGCCTCCTTGGACAAACGGGACAGGGCCATGCATCGTGAGCGCAATGTTTCCAGCGGAAGGACATCCGCCTCACGGGGATTGTGCCATTGCGCCCCTGGATCCTCCAATGCGGCCAGGGTGTTGAACGCCCCACTGGTCCCGATCAACAGGGAGGGCGAGGCCTCAGGCAGCCTGTTCATCAAAGGCGCCAAAGCAGCGTCCACCACCCGGTGCAGGGAAGTCAGATCTTTTGCAGTCAAGGGGTCGGACGGCTTGATCCAATCCGTGAGGCGGGCCACACCGATGTCCAAGCTGTGGCGACCGTGTACGCCTTCCCGGTTCCACACCACGCACTCCACGCTGCCCCCGCCGATGTCAAGGGTCAATGCGGTGCGGTCCCCCAGTGCGGCATCGGGAACCGTATCGGCCACGCCTTGGTGGATCCAGCCGGCTTCTCGTTGGCCATCGATCACCTCCACCTGCCAACCGATTTCAGCTGCTTGTCGAAGGAAGTCCTTTGCATTGGCCGCATCGCGCAACGCACTGCACCCAATGGCCCGGAAATGGGTTGCGCCAAGGTTCAAAGCCGCCTCGCGAAACGAGGCGAGGGCATCCAATCCGCGCCGCATGCGGTCCGGCGCCAAACGTCCAGTCCGGAAACTGTCAGCCCCCAGGCGCACAAAACGGCGCTGCTGAAAAACGGTGGTCCATCCTTCCGCAGTGATGCGAGCGACGTGGAGAGTGAAGGTGTTGGTGCCGCAGTCCGCTATGGCAACCCGGTGCCGGAGTTCATCCTCCATGCCCCCGGATCCATTGCGCCAGCAACTTCCAACCGGTCTTGCCCCCGGTGTGAAGCACACCGTGTCGGTAGGCGCGGCCCGCCACCCACAGCACACCGCGGGCCGTGACCAGCAGGACCAGACCCGATCCAATCACTTCCCACAGTGGAACACCGACCGCGACCCGCACGAGCATCATCACCGGCGAGGTCAGTGGGAACCAACTCAACGCGGTGAAGGCAGACATCTCTGGGTTGGCCAAGGCGCCGCTGCCCACGATGTAGGCAAACATCAACGGCATGATGATGGGCACGACCATGCCCTGCCCCTCCTGTTCCGAGTTGACGGAGGCACCAACAGCGGCAAAAAGGCTGCCGTAAAGGAGGTACCCCCCGATGAAGAAACCGATGGTACTGGCGATCATCCAGCCCCAGTCGATGTCGAGCAGGATGGCGGTGAATTCATTCTCTCCCATCACGGTCAGCAGGTCGGCAGGGACATCTGCGCCCATGCCCATCGCACCGCCGGCAGACATCACCCCACTGTCAAAAAAGAGCTGGAATGTGGAAAAGGCCAACATGGACAGCACGCTCCACGCGACCAACTGGGTCAAGGCCACAGCGCCGGTCCCCAGAACCTTACCCAACAGCAAGGCCTCGGGCTTCACGGCGGCAATTAGGACTTCGATGACCCGATTGGATTTCTCTTCCACCACGCTGCGCATGATCAAGCCGCCATAGACGGTCAGTACCAAAAACAAAATAGCGCTGAACAAGAAGCCGATGCCCCCACGGATTTCCTCTCCCCCTCCTTCTGTGCGTCCGGCCTCGGACACTTCCCGGTCCACAAGCCGCAATTCCAATTTGAGGCGTTGGTATGCTTCCCAGTTCAAATCGGTACTGGACAGCACCCGCGCATGCTCCATTGCCCGGCTGAGGTCGCGCTCGATGTCGCGCTTGGCCATCATGCCAGGGCTGGTCTCGTAGACGAGGTAACCCGACTTGTTCTGGAGTACAGCCTCGTCGTACTCGACCAGCACTGTGTACCCGTCGGCCTGCCAGGCGCTGTCCGAAGGCGCTTCGCGGACAAACCGATACTGGAGGTTAGGCCGTCCCGGGAAACATCCGGGGCAACGCGGGACGTATTGCCCCGAAGCAGCGTCCAGTCGCGTGATGAGGCCGGGGGCATCCTCCACCAGCACGGTGTGACTGGGGTCGCTCCCCTCGCTGAACAACACGACGCCAGCCACAAAACCGACCGAAAGAAAGGGCATGAGTAGGGTGCCGATGATGAAGCTCCGCTTCAACACGCGGGTCCGCCACTCGCGCAGGATCACCGTGGCCACCAAACCGCCCTTCATGCCACTTCGGTTTGAGTGGCGTTCACCGCCTCGATGAACAGAGACTCCATGGTGGGCCGGACTTTCACGAACTCCAGCACCTCGACCGATTGGGAGAGGGCCTGCAACACTGCGCCCGGGTGAGCCGCATCCCGCAAACGCAAGTGTGCCCGGCGAACGCCGTCCGCGATGTCGGGCGCGATGCCATCCAGGTGGGCCAGGGCCCCAAGTGCATTGGTGAAGGCCAAATCATTGCCACGGAACACGACTTCCTGTTCGCCGGACCACCCCTCCTCGCGGAGGACGTCGGCCTGTCCGGACAGCACCACCTCGCCACCGTTGAGCAAGACCACCTCATCACAGAGGCGCTCCACGCTCGGCATGTCATGCGTGGACAGCAGAATGGACGTCCCATCGGCAGCCAAATCGCGGACCGCATCGATGATGCGCCGGGCATTGATCGGATCGAAGCCGCTTAAGGGCTCGTCGAGGATCAGCAAGGACGGCTTGTGGACGACCGTGCAGATGAATTGAATCTTTTGGGCCATCCCCTTAGAGATGTCGGTCACCTTGCGGTCCCACCAACCGTCGACTTCCAACCTTTCAAACCACGCCTTGAGGGCGCGGATCGCATTGGCCTTGTCCATGCCTTTGAGCCGGGCGAAATAGACCGCTTGCTCTCCGACTTTCATGTCCTTGTACAGGCCACGCTCTTCCGGCAGATACCCGATACCGCGCACGCCCTCGCGAGACCAAGCCTCTCCATTGAGACGAATGGTCCCAGCGTCAGGCTCGACAATGCCCATGACACTGCGAATGAGCGTGGATTTGCCCGCACCGTTGGGGCCCAGTAGCCCCATGATGCTGCCGGGACGAACCGAAAAAGAGACCCCCTTCAAAACGCGCTGGGACCCGTAGGCCTTTTCCAATTTCGCGATGTCGAGGGCGTGGGTCATCAGCTGAACATGTCCCGAACCCGCTCAAAGAAGCCTTTGTCGCGGGAATCCGGATTGGGTTGAAAGTTGGCCGCTTCGCGCCAGCTTTCCAAGGTGTTGCGCTCCTCAGCCGTCAATTCCTGCGGGGTCCAAACGTTGAGGTTGACCAGCAGATCCCCTCTCCCGTAACTGTCCACGGAAGGCAATCCTTTGCCCTTGAGGCGAACAATCTTTCCGCCCTGCGTACCGGGCTCGATGCGAATCTTCGCCTTGCCGGAAAGCAGGGGAATCTCCACTTGCGCACCGAGGGTTGCGTCAATGAAAGAGATGTGGTGGTCGAGGTGCAGGTTCCGCCCGTTCCGGGTGAAATCGTCATGGTCCGCCTCCCGGATCTGGACAAGCATATCACCGGGGATTCCACCAGCCGGAGCAGCATTTCCCTTGCCCCGAAGGTTGAGCTGCATGCCGTCCTCCACACCAGCCGGGATCTCAATTTCCACGACCGTTTCCTCGCGGCGCAGGCCATGCTGGTCCGCGTCCTTTGGCTTGGATTTGACCGAACGTCCTAAGCCTCCACAGGTGGGGCAGGTCGTGGCGGTTTGCATCTGCCCGAGAATGGTGTTGCGGATTTGACGGATCTGACCTGTTCCACCGCACTGCTGACAGGTATCGTATTTGACACCCTCGGCTTGGACCAGGCGGAAGACCTTCACCTTCTTGGTCACGCCTTCGGCGATCTCTTCGAGGGTCAACTGCACTTTGATGCGCAGATTGGACCCTTTGGTGCGGCGTGGACCGCGTGAGCCGCCGCCACCAAATGCATCCCCGAAGGCCCCGCCGAAGATGTCCCCGAACTGGCTGAAGATGTCATCCATGTTCATGCCGGCACCGCCCCCGGCTGCACCGCCCATTGCGGCATGGCCGAACCGGTCATATTTGGCCCGCTTCTGCTGGTCGCTCAGAACCTCGTAGGCTTCAGCCGCCTCTTTGAAGCGTCCTTCGGCATCTGCGTCACCCGGGTTCTTGTCCGGGTGGTACTTGATGGCCAGCTTCCGGTAGGCCTTCTTGATGTCCGCCTCGGAGGCACCCCGATCGACACCAAGGACTTCGTAGAAATCGCGCTTGGACATGGTTTGGATCAGTTGCCGACCACCACCTTGGCGAATCGGAGCACGCTGTCATGCAGTTTGTAACCAGGCTCGACGACATCCACCACCTTGCCCTTCAGGTCTTCGGTGGGAGCGGGAATCTGGGTAATGGCCTCGTGGAGGTCGGTGTCGAAGTCGGCACCTTTGGCCTCTATACGCTTGACGCCCCGGGTCTCGAGAACGCCCCGCATCTTCTGGCCGATGAGCTGGTAGCCTTCCCGCAATTGGTCGAGGTCCTGGCTTTCCGCAGCTTCCGCGGCCCGCTCGAAATCGTCCAAGACGGGCAGCATGGCTTCGCTCAAATCGCGGCCCGCACTCCGCACCAGGTCCGCCCGCTCGCGCATGGTACGCTTGCGGAAATTGTCAAACTCGGCGTACAGGCGCAGGTATTTGTCGCGCCATGCCTCTTCTTCTTCGGACTGCGCTTCTGGTGCCGGCGCCGTTTCCTCGTTCATTTCCTCGGATTCAGGCTGCGCGGCTTCCGCCGTGTTCTGGGTGTCTTCGTCGTGGAGGGGGGGCTCCTCGTTCATGGCGTGCAACATGGGGTTCACGAATTTGACTTGTCCCATTCAATGCATGTGCCATCCCACTTGGGACGGACATCGTGACAGGGAGTGCGACCTGCTGTCAGGCCCGCAGACCTGACTTGTCAGGAATGTCAGAGCTTGGCGACGTGGCGGTCGATCTGGATGTGCAGTTCCATGCCGCGCAGATTCTTGGCCACGATGATGCCGTTTTCATCGACGAGGAAGCTCATTGGAATGCTGCTCACGCCATACAGCGCTGCGGCTTCGCTGTCCCAACCTGCGAGGTCGCTCCCGTGCCAATCCCAATCCAGCTCATCCTGTTTGATGGCCTTTTCCCAACTCTCCTGCTTTCGGTCCAAGGAAACACTGGCAACCGTGAAGCCATCTGCCGTCTTGAACTTCGCCTTGCGGTACTTTTTGTAGGCGTTGACCACGTTGGGGTTCTCCCGGCGGCAAGGGCCGCACCAACTGGCCCAGAAATCCACGAGGACCAATTGACCCTGCAGGTCGCTCAAACGGACGGATTCACCGCCCACCCCTTGCAGAATCAGCTCCGGGGCGCGATCTCCCACGCTGGAACCGATGCGCGGCTCGTCCTGAGCGGACGTGGTCAAGGTGATGGCGAGACAGGCCATGGTCAAC
>MDTG01244792.1_pt1 | contig 11360 bp, 7 predicted proteins | sample 811421 | NCBI WGS metagenome assembly MDTG01 (sample SAMN05326645, study PRJNA326480) | marine metagenome | isolation source: seawater | place: Pacific Ocean: South East | collected 2011
GCCTGTGTGCATACCGCAAAAGCATAAGCAGCAGAAAGCTGCCAACTTAACGTAGCTGAATTTTTATTTATAAGAAAGGATTCTGGAGATAGATTCAGACCATAATCTAAAATGTTCATGCCCTTTATATCATCTTTAATTTTTTTTCCAAGACTCTTCATCGGCAATATAAGTGGGTGTTTTAATTCCTTATATTTTGAACTATCAAGCAATGCCCTCATCTCATGAGAAACTATAGTAGCGTCAGCTATTTCTGAAGGAAGAAATTGATTGATATTTATGAAAATTGTTTTGCAAGAAGATTCATCAATATATCCTTTTAATTTTTTAGAGTAGTCTTCTACCGAAGGCCCCCCTCCTACTAACAAAACTTCTTCATCTTGTAGCCAATTTGTAGCATCCCATGATCCATTAACTTCTTCATTGCTGCTATATATTGAATTCTTTAAGTCTTCGATGCTATAACTGGATGATTGTTTTTTAGATAAATTTTGTAAGAATTGATAGATCTGGTGCTCATCATATCTTGGGTCACTTATTAATGTTTGCACAAAAGTAGGGTGGATATTGTTATTTGCAGCGAACTGATAAAAAATATTTGGTCCCCATTTGTAGTTGTTTTTTAATTTCTCGAAATCTATCAATGAAGCTTGAAGATAAGACAGATCAGATTCGTGTATATCAAGGTTTTTTAACTCCATTAATAAACTTTCTGTAGTTACGTTACCTGCCCCCCTTCCCATTCCTGTAACTGTACAATCGCACCATTTCACTCCATTTTTAATAGCAGTTATTGCATTAGAGAGTGCAAAACCTTTGTTATTATGAGAATGAAATCCTATATCACCGCTCCAAGAAGAAGAGATAAGAGTATTTATCCTTTTAACATCTTCAGTATCCATATTACCTAATGAATCTGCAAAATAAAGAACATCGATAAGCTCCCAAGAAGACAGAGCCTCAGTTAATGAGGTATAACTTTCCGGAGATTTTCCATTGGATTGCATTAGGTTTAAACCAACAATATAGTTAAGTTCTTTTAATTTTTTGATAATTGGTTGAGTTTTAAGGGCATCATCATAATTAACTGCTACCCTAACTAAAGAAATTTTAGAATCATTTTGGTGCAAGAACCTCGCTTCAATGGCTTTACTAATTTCAATATCATTTTTAAAAGAAAAGAAATCTTTTGCATTTAACATTACTGCGTAAGAGATATTCTTAGGCATGTCAAAAGTACTCAGAAAATCTTCTGTCGAGGTTTCAAAATTTACTTTGGAACTGTCCTCGGGATCAGACCTTAAGCCAAGCTCAACTATATCCACATTACAAAGGCTCATGGCTTGTAGATATCTGTTAACAAGGTCTTTATCAAAACTCCAATTGTTATAGTAACCACCGTCTCTAAGAGTACAATCTAAAATCTTTATTTTATTCATTAGAGTCTTGCATCAATAATATCTAAGGGAAGTTTTGCCTTCACGTCGAAGATAATACCTTTTTTAGTTAAAAGACTCCTCAAGTTCGAGGGGTCGTTCAAGAATTCATCGTGTGCAACAGCAAGAATTATGGCTGTATAGGAGGCTTCTGTAGGTAAAGTTAAAAGGCATCGCTTACCGCTTAGTTCTTCAACTTGGTCTTTGTCAACTATAGGATCGTAGATATCTACAGAAAAACCTGAGTCTTCAAAATAATTAAGCAGGTCAAAAACTTTCGAATTTCTTATGTCGCTGCAATTTTCTTTAAAAGAAGCTCCCAATATAAGTATTCTTGGATTTTCCTCAATATCAGCTTTTTTTTCTTTTAAAAGTCTCAGTACTTCTGAATAAACAAAATTACTCATCGAATCATTTATCTTTCTACCTGAGAGTATAATTTCTGGATGATATCCTGCCATTTCTGACTTATAACTTAAGTAATAAGGATCTACTCCAATACAATGCCCTCCTACCAATCCAGGTTTAAAAGGCAAGAAGTTCCATTTAGTTTCTGCTGCCTCTAATACCTCACTAGTATCTACTCCAAGCTTAGAAAATATCATGGAAAGCTCATTAACAAATGCTATATTTATATCTCTTTGTGAGTTTTCAATGACTTTTGCTGCTTCAGCTACCTTTATAGAACTAGCTTTAAAGGTCCCAGCATCAATAATTGTTTTATATAATTCATCGATTAAGTGAGCAACTTCCTCATTTGAGCCACTTGTTATCTTTTTAATATTTCTTAAAGTATTTTTATCATCTCCTGGATTGATTCTTTCTGGGCTATAGCCACAAAAAAAGTCTCTATTGAATTGTAATTTAGAAACCTCCTCCAATATAGGAACACAAATTTCTTCTGTTGCTCCTGGGTAAACTGTAGATTCATAAATAACAATAGAGTTTTTTGATAAATTTCTACCTACAATCTGAGATGCATTCCTGAGAGGTGCGAAATCAGGTTGATTTTCATTATCAACAGGAGTTGGCACAGTCACTATAAAGCAATCAGACCTTGAGAGATCATTTTCTTGTGAAGAAAATCTTATATTTTTTGTAAGAGATAATTGATCTGATGAAAGGTCATTAGTTCTATCAACACCATTCTGTAGTCCATCTATTCTAGTAGTATCTAGATCGAAGCCTACAACTTCTATATTTTTTGAAAATTCAATAGCTAAAGGAAGGCCCACATAACCCATACCTAAAATAGAAATCTTTTTTGGAAATTCGACCATTTTAATTCTGATTAAAGTTAATCAAATTGCAATTCTAGTAGTTTATTCAATTTTGATATAGTTTTTTGAAGTGCTTTGTCTTAATTAATTTAAGTGAACAGATAATTTATCTATCTTATTCTTGGAGTTATCTGCAAAAACTTTACAGAAATTTCTCCTAGTTTCTTGAGTTTCGCGGCTATACCACCAATCATCAATATCTTCCCATATATGATTTATATGCGAAGCTGCACTTTTTGAAGTTTTATGGAAAATTCCTGATCTCTCTAACTCATCAAAATATCTAACAACCTCGGGTCTTATTTCCCATAAGGTTGAATCCCAAACAATGATAGTCGGATAATTTAATGCAAGAGTTTCTAGATATGATGTTGCATTGTAGGTATGAACTATCAAACGATTATTTCTATACAATTTATTTATACTTGCTTTGCCATTATCTATTTGAATTTTAGGAAGCTCTGTAGCCCATCTTTCTTTCTCTTGTCTCCCATAGTCTTTCTGAAAAGGTCTTAAGGTTGTTTTATTTCTTATTTTTTTTGAAAGGTTTTCTACTAAATCTTTTTGATCTAAATGGTATTTTTGCCATTGCCCAGCTATCGGTACTGACAGAAGACGGTAGCTATATCTATTCATATTCGTACTAATAATTAAGAGGCCGCCATTCTTGTTATATTTTTTCTTTGATAACTTAGTTAATAATCCAATTTCTTGTATTTGCTTGTATTCAGGATCTCTCCACCCCCAAGTTAAGAATTTATGCGAAATAGAAATCTGGTGCTGTTCATCAGAATCGAATAATCCTATGCCATAATGACCTCCATGTTGTCCAATTACCAACCTAGAACCCCTGTCTACTTCTTTAGCAGACCAAGTTTTGAAAACATCATCAAAACCATAGGAATCGCAAGTAAATATAGTCGATGGGCTCTTTGGAAAATTACTTCTTATTACATGATCGTTAATGAAGATATAATTTTCTAAATAAGATAATGGTATATATCTAGAAATCATATATTTTAAAACTTTAAATATCTTTTCGTCAGTTTCACTTTCTTCAAAAAGAAGGCTTCTATCGTTCAAGTTAATCAATTCATAGGAAATATCATTTTTAAACCAGAACCGAGGGAATATTTTTAATTGAAGTTGAAGTTGAATCTGTTCTATTAGACTTAGGTGAACCGATTGTATATAAACCTCTCCAGGTTTTGAAAAAGCCTTGCTTGCAAGATTTAATAATTTTTTTAAAAGAGTTTTTGTTTCTGTAAAAAGTTTAAAATTTTTATTTTGATTAATAACTTCGGTAGTTGAATTAATTTCAATTTTTTTGATATTGTATTTATTTAAAAAAAATTTATTTATTAGATCTTGAAAGATATTTTGATTCCAAGAATCTTGATCTACCATCTCCACAAAGTCAGACATATCATTAGGGATAAAAGAATTCTTTTTTGTCGAAATATGTGTATAACTAGTTATATCATATTCTTTAAAAGCAGAATTAAGCATGTAGAATCGATCAAAAATTATGCTTATAAACCAGTTTAACCATGGTCCAATTAAGATTTCCCAATACTTTTTTGAATATTTTGTTTTATGATGAAGGTTTAATCTTATAGAGAGAATTTCTATAAACTCTTTATAAAGTTTTTGTATAAAAATGTGATCATCTTTTAATTTACTTCTATCATCCCAGTGATAGCTTAAAACAGAAGAAAGTAATGACTTTTCTTCTGAATAGCTTAAACACCAAGAACCAAGAAATAGATCTGAATTATTATTAAGTCTAGTGTCCTTTATTCCAGAGGTAACTAAATGCTTTGTTGCCAAGGTTAAATCACTACTGTTAGTTTAAAATTTATATGGGCTAGGTCCTTTATTAACATTGGAACCAACTTCTTTATGATATTCTTTGATCTGAGACTTGATATCTAATCCAACATTTTTTGACCATGCATCTAATAATTTTTGAGAAATTGATCCCATTTCTCCATCACCTATTTTTATACCATTCAAAGAAGTAGTGGGTAGAAGACAAAAGGGTGTACCTGTCATGAAGGCTTCGTCTGCTTCGTATACATCATAAGGTTCGATATTTTTTTCAATACAATCTATCCCTAAAGAATTTGCTAAATCAAAAATATATTCTCTACTTATGCCTCGTAAAATATTCCTACCTTCAGGTGTGTACAATTTTTCATTTTTTACTATAAAAAAATTATCACCTGTTCCTTCTGTTATAAAGCCATCAGTATCAAGCAGAAGTGCCCAATTATTATCACCCTTATATTGAGATACTTCTATATTCGCCATTTGGTAAAAAACTCTACTTCTATTCTTTATTTTAGGGTCCATCAAATGAGAAGGTATCGCTCTTTGAGACGGTATAACGGCATTAATTCCAATATCATACAGTGGAGCCATATTTGCTACAGTCCATTTAAGTGGAAAATCAGCTACAACTAGTGTTGGGCCAACTTTGTCATCGAAAACAGAGGAGTATATGCCTAAAGGCCCTCTACTGACATTGACTAATAGTCGATGTTCATCATTTTTTGCAAACACCCCTTCATTTACTTTGATAGTTTCATTGCAGATTTCTTCTAGTTCATCTATCGTAGTTTCTAATGGTATTCTGAAGATCTTCAAACCTGTGTAAAGTCTCTCTAGATGTTCTCTCAACTTAAATTGCTTCTTATTGAAGGATCTGGTCATCTCGAAGACCATGTCACCAAACATTAAAGCTGAATCGAATATAGAAATTTTAGCATCCACTTCATCAACAAAGTTTCCATTTAAATATACTTTTCTTCCTGAGCTCATTAATTTCTCCACATTTGCTCAATTATACAAGAACTGATTTTTAGAACTAATTTAAAATAGCTTTTGTATTGAGTTAACAAAAAAATCCCAACTATTTATTTCAGATGTTTCTTTGTACTTAATATATTGAGCTATATATTCTTTATACAAATTTGATTCTGATATTAAGCAATAATCTTCTTCTCGATATTGATTTCTATTAGATATATTTACAACTCCAACACCTAGTTCTTTAGAAAATAAATCAACATAATTTCTATTATAGGCACTAAAAGTATCGCTGTTTAAGAGAAGAATAGGTTTATTAAGGACTGCAGCAATACCTAAGGATGCCGAGTTATGACCAAGAACAAATTTACAGCCTCTAATTAGCTCTGCCGTCTTGTTATAATGTATCTCTCTGTCCTGAAAAGGCTTAAAAGCAAGATTTTTATAATCTGCTCTTGGGTGAGCAGCTATCAAAATCTTTATATCTTCTTTCTCTTCAAAAAAATTGAAAAATTCATTCAATTCAGAATAATAGTCCTCTGGAGAGCTGTTATTATTAAGATTTTCTCCAGTATTCATAACTAAATTATCTGGATGATAAGGCTTATAATCATCTAAAAATGTAACATACCTTTCACTCGAGAATAAAGGTTCCTTTTCTTTAATGTCGATAAGGTTATCGTAATCTAAAGAGTGAGTATTGATTATGGCGCAGTCAACATTAAAAAAAGAAATTTTAGCTTTCTTATATGCCTTTAAACCCGAAACAAAAACAAATTTTGGCTGAAATTTACTTTTAATAAATAACCGTTTAAAGAAATTCTTAATTTCTATCAACAGAAGATATTTGTTAATTAGCTCTTTAATAGCCGATAAATAATTCAACTTAATACGAGAAACAATCCTCGTGTGCAAAGAACTAATTGCTACAACGGATAAATTTTTAGAAGGCAATAAAGGCAGCTCTCCAAAAAAGATAAAACCATAAATTAAGGAATTTTCATTAAGCATATCAAAAAGAAATTCACTTTCTTTTCTAGTTTCCACTAGACATATAATAATGTCTTCGTTAGTTAAAGAGGAAAGGATAGATTTTAACTTTTGATTATTTCCAATACTTTCAAGATTATTAATATCCGTAATATCCAATTCATCGTGACCTTCTATATAACCTTCTCTTGTTAATTTAGCTATATCTAAAACTCTTGTGTTAAGTCCTCTTTTTCTTAATACGTTAAGACCGTACCTGGCAGTATCTCTTTTTGAAAAGCCAAATTCTGTAATAAAAATAATACTTTTTGTCATCTATATTAGATAATCTTTAATCATCATTTCTCAAGTTCAATAATTCTTCAGCAAGCCCCCAATCTTTTATGACGTGACATACTTATTCCTATAAATTAAAACAGATATCTACGAAATCTATACTAATCTTCGATAATGTAAATTTACCATTATCTTATATCTTTATTTTGGTATCTCTATCTAACTTAGCTATTAGCTTTTTATCTACTTTATACGTCAATGTTAAATGAGAGTTTATTTCATTTATCTTCGGATTTTCATCTAATGTTTTAAAAATGTTTGATGTTGTAACAGGTAAATCGCCCATACTACTTAAAAGGGATTCAAACATGTCTAAGTCTTCTTGGTAGTCTAGAGTAAGTCTATAGTCTCTAACTAAATGAGGGGGTAAATCAACTATATGTACTTTAAATATTTCTGAGTTGTTTTGAAAATACCAAGTCATGTACTCCGACAAGTCAGCTTTTCCAACATGTTTTATCACTGTCTCTAAAGCGCTTGTATTTATAATTTCTACACTTGTACCTACAGAAAAATCTCTTGCCGCAGTGTAATCTGCTCCGTTTTTGAAATGTTCCTTAAGTAAAATTTCTGCTATTTCCTCAGATATGAATGGGCAATCTGCTGTAACACGAACAATAACATCGATCTTATATTCATAACAAGCTCCCAAGTATCTGCTAATAACATCGAGCGGATCGCCTCTAAATAGATTTACTTTTTTATTGTATTTAATAGTCTCTTCCAATTCTGAATCTTCTGAAAGAGTGGAGGTTGCCAGTATACAGTCTTGAGCCGAGGAAATTTGAAGGCAGCTGTCGAAGCACCATTGAATTGAAGGCTTACCCAATATTGGTAAAAGGGCTTTTCTTTTTAATCGTGAACTTTTTAAACGTCCTGCAATTATTACTCCTATCCTAGCGTCTCTAAAATCGTCTTGTGTAATAGAGGAATCTTTTTCGATATCTTTTGATAGAATCTTGAAACCTTTTTGAATATCAGATAATTCCGGATAAGTTAATCCCGTCTGAGCTGTTCTCCTAAATTTCAAGTCTTTGAGTGAAATAATGTTGTGAGCTAGAATTTTCTTTCTTAGCACTGGTATCTGAATACTTTTGTCAAGGTAGGTGAGTTCGGAGTCACTTATAAATGGTCCAGAACTAGCATCAATATAATTCTTTATTTTATCTATTAGTAAATTGAACTGCTGAGGCTCCAACGAAGAAAAATAATCATACTTAGTATTTTTGCGATCTAAGCATAAGTGTTTTTCTATCATATCAGCGCCACGGGCTATTCCATAAATAGGTATATCTATTGACCCTTCGAGAGTTCCATCTACGTGATCAGCCAAACATATTTTATTTTTGAATCGGTTCTTTAAAGTAGATATCTTTTGAAGACCTGTGTCTGAAATTTTAGTTGGATAGGACTGAAAACCTAACTGTAAGATTATTTCTTTAGGGTTAAGATTACTAAATTCAATTAGCAGTTCATTAATTTTACTTATTTCAAAACCTGAAATGTTAATAATTAGTCTTTTCTGAGTTAAATCCAGACTTGAAAGCAATCCTTTAACTTCGGAATTTTCCAATACAGAAGATTGTAATTTTAAACCTGATACAAAAGATTGATTTTTACCGAATATTTCAACACCATAACTATCAAAAATATCAATCCAAACATTTCCAATTTTCTTATAAGAAAGCTCTAAAGTTTCTTTCCAAAAATCGGCATCAAAAGTAATCTCTTTATAAACTTCGAACCATTCGAAATCTTTAAGGGCGATAGTCTCTGGAGAAAATATTTGAAACTTTATAGATTTGTTTAAATAGTCTAGATTGCCAACTACCTCTACACACTCAAGTATTTTTTCCTTATTACCATCATGAGAATTTGCAAGTTCTACAATTATTTCGGGAAGAGAGCTTTTCTTTTGCATCTAGATACCTACAAGTTCCATAGTGCTTATTTTAGTAGTTCATCTAAACTTTTTAAAACGTGCTCTTGTTCTTCTGATAATAAAGAAGGAAAAATAGGGAGAGATACTTCCTTATTATAAAAGTCTTCAGCTACCGGAAAATCACCTGCTTTATAATTAAATCTTTGTTTATAAAATGGCTGAAGATGTATAGGAATATAATGAACCTGAAGATTTATACCCTTTTTTTTCATTTCAAAAAAAAATTCGACCTTATTTAGGTTCTCTTTTTCAAAATCAATTAGTAGAGGATAGAGATGGTAAGAGTGCGATACATCAGCAGAAGCTAAAGGAAGAGTCATATTAAGTTTATTTTTGAGAGAATCATTATATATAGCAGCTATCGAGTTTCTCTTGATAGTGAATTCTTCTAATTTTTTTAACTGACTTATACCTAAGGCAGCATGAATATCTGATAGCCTATAATTAAAGCCTAAACTTCTCATCTCGTAGAACCAAGTACCCTTCTCTTTCATTTTATTTTCATCTTTAACCATGCCATGAGATCTAAGTTTTTTTATTTGTGAATCTAAACCTTTGTCTTTAGTGAATATCGCTCCGCCTTCTCCCGTAGTCAAAGGCTTTACTGGATGATAACTATGCGTAACGACATCAGCATAATTGAGCGCATAATTAATTTTTCCTTTGTAGCTTGCGCCAGCTGCGTGACAATTATCGTTGACTAGCTGCAAATTATATTTATCTGCAATAGCTCTCAAAGAAGACCAATCGCAAGGATGGCCAGCAAAATCAACTCCTATAACGGCCTTAACTTTTTTACCTTTCTGTTCGTAAGATTTTATTTTTTTTTCGAGTTTATTTAGATCGATCGTATAGTCTTCTCTATTAATATCACAAAAATCTGGTGTGGCTCCACAGTATAAAACACTATTAGATGTAGCTAAAAATGTTAGAGGGGACATTATGATAATATCATTTTCTGACCAGCCTAAGGCCAAGCCGGTAATGTGCAAAGCAGCAGTGCCATTTGATACTACACTACAGAAGCCAGGTCCAAACTTTTCTAATAAACTTTTTTCAAAAGTCTCTACCGCAGGACCTTGAGTCAAGTAATCGCTTTTTAATACATCAATTACTGCATCTATGTCAGATTGATCTATGGTCTGTCTTCCATAAGAAATCAAGTTTACCTCTCTATGAATTATCTAAAGTTAATAGTAGTTCTTTTATTTCATTAATGTTCAGAAAGACATCATTGGTACCGCTATTATAGGTAAAGCCTTCTTCACATAATTTACCCGCTCCGTCTGCATTTGAACTAGAGAAACTTTTAATATCCCATAAAGGAGTGGAAGGTAAAATTACAAAATGATTTGGAAATTCGAGTGTATTATAAGAATCTGTTTTGGTTATCATTTCTTCATGAAGCTTCTCTCCGGGTCTAATACCTACTATCTTCTTTTCAGCTTCAGGTGCGATAGCTTCAGCTAGATCTAAAATTTTGTATGATGGTATCTTTGGAACAAATAACTCACCACCCCACATAACTTCTAAGCAATTTAAAACAAAATCTACCCCCTCCTCTAATGTTAAGTTAAATCGTGTCATCTCTTTATGGGTAATAGGTAAAACGCCTTTTTTGCTTTCCTCAATGAAGAAAGGGATAACAGAACCTCGGCTGCCCATAACATTCCCGTATCGAACAACAGAAAAAATTGGTTCATCTTTAGATGTATGATTGTTAGCTGCTATAAATAGCTTATCAGATGCTAATTTGGTAGCCCCATATAAGTTGATAGGAGCGGCAGCTTTATCTGTGCTAAGGGCTAAAACTTGCTTAACACCTGCACTAAGAGAAGCATCTATCACATTCTGAGCACCCATAATATTAGTCTTTACGACCTCAAATGGGTTGTATTCAGCTGCTGGAACTTGTTTTAGAGCAGCTGCATGAATAACTATATCCACTCCCTTCATAGCCATTTTTAATCTTGGTAAATCTCTGACATCACCTAGAAAATACCTCATGGTACCGCCATCTATAAAAGGCCATTTTTGCTGCATTTCAAATTGTTTTAGCTCATCCCTGCTATAAACTATTAATTTATTAGGTTTATACCTTTCTAAACAAGATTCTATAAACTTCTTTCCAAAAGACCCTGTGCCCCCAGTTATGAGTATATTTGCATCATTAATCATATTTTTTTACTTCATATTTAGATTATCTAACTGAAACTCCTTCATTAGCGCCGAACATATCCTTAAATCATCTGGATTATCTATTTCACACATTTTCCATGATTCCATTACATATTTACCTATTTTATGCCCAAAACGATTGTTATGTGTATTAATAGTTTCTGGAGTAAACAAATAAAAAGATCCATTTTCTATATAGCTAGTATCGACATCTTGCCTTCTAGGCCTATTTCTAAAATCAAAATTTTGACTTTCAATACTACCGTCATGACTTTCTTTCCAAAAGAATAGATCTTCAGCAATGCAGGCACTGAAAAGAGAATCAAAATTATTTTTCTTAAATTCCCTAATAGCTTCATCAAAATCTGAGGGCTCCCTTAAAGGTGA
>MDTG01210214.1_pt1 | contig 11359 bp, 11 predicted proteins | sample 811421 | NCBI WGS metagenome assembly MDTG01 (sample SAMN05326645, study PRJNA326480) | marine metagenome | isolation source: seawater | place: Pacific Ocean: South East | collected 2011
TACTCCTTACCATCGATTTTGACTTCAGTTCCTGACCACTTTCCAAATAAAACTTTATCGCCAACTTTTACATCCATTGGAATGAGTTTTCCATCTTCAGTTTTTGCACCTCCACCTATTGCAACTACCTTACCTTCTTGGGGTTTTTCTTGCGCAGTGTCTGGGATGATTATTCCACCAGCAGTCTTTTCACTACCATCTAAAACTTCAATTAAAACTCTGTCATGTAACGGTTTAAACTTCATAAATTCTCCTTTATAAATCTTTAAATATATGAGCTCATATAGATATTTCGGCGTCTATTTCAAGATTAGAAACTTTATATAAAACATTAATATTAGTATTAAATTCAGGATTTTATGGTTTATACCTTAAAATATGGCGAAAAATTTAGATTTTGATGGATTAAAGTCAATAGCTGACAATTACGATCTTTTTTACATAGATTTATGGGGAGTAGTTCATAATGGGGTGAAGCTAAATGATAAGGCAATAATGGTTTTAGATGAACTGTTAAAAAAAAATAAAAAATTTGTGCTTTTAACAAACGCACCAAGACCCAACAAAACAGTGAGAAATTTTTTACAAAAAATGGGTATGAACCAAGAATTAAGAAACAACGTTTTTACATCAGGAGAAGCTGCACTGAACTATTTAAACAAACATTTTTTGTCAAAAAAGTTTTATCACATCGGCCCTCCAAGAGATTTTGACTTATTTAGTTTGTTTGAAAAAAACAAATGTGAAGATATCAAAAATAGTGAATACTTATTGTGTACTGGATTATTTGACAATTATGATAAAGATTTAGTGTATTATAAGAATTTATTTAATAATCACATAAATAAGAAAATGGTTTGTACGAATCCAGATTTAATTGTAGATCGAGGCATTAAAAGAGAATTATGTGCAGGATCAGTAGCTATGGTTTTTGAAAAATTAGGAGGGGAGGTTGTCTATTTTGGAAAACCTTATCCAGAAGTTTATAATCAGTCAATAGATAATAAGAATAAAAAAATATTAGCGATCGGAGATAATTTAAATACAGATATCAAAGGTGCAAATCTTCTGAATTATGACTCATTAATAGTTTCTAATGGAATACATAAAAACGAAATTAAAACTAAAGGTATTGAAAAAGTTGCAAAAGAATATGAAACAATTGTAAATTATATTCAATCAGATTTAAAATGGTAAAACATTATTACAATTTTAATATAGAAAAAAAATATAAACGATCAATTATATTAATTGGTAATTTTGATGGTATTCATATAGGGCATCAGAAATTATTCAAATTGGCTCAATCATATAAAAAAAGATATAATTTAAAAATTGGTGTTATTAATTTTAATCCAATGCCGAAAATGTTTTTTAATAAAAATTTAAAAAATTTTAGAATTTTAAATGTTCATCAAAAAGTTAATTTACTCAGTAAAATGAAAGTAGATTTTGTTATAACAAAAAAATTTGACAAAAAATTTTCAAAAACCAAACCTGAAAATTTTATAAATGAAATATTAAATAAAAAGTTAAATTCTAAATTTATTTTTGTAAGTAATAATTTTAAATTCGGAAATAAAAGAAAGGGTAATGTAAATTTATTAATTAAAAATGAAAAAAATTTTAATTACAAAGTTATTAAACCAAAACCGTTAATCAAGGGTAAAAAAATTGTATCATCGTCTTTAATTAGAAATCTTTTAGAAAATGGATTTTTACAAAAAGCAAATAAACTTCTCAACAGAAAATGGGCGATTCAAGGAACAGTGCAAAAAGGAAGACAAGTTGGAAAAAAAATTGGTTTTCCAACTTGCAATATTGACATAAAAGATTACGTATTAGCAAAACCGGGTGTTTATGCTGTTAGGATTTTAAGAAAAAACAACTCAAAATTTCTTAAAGGAATCGCTAATCTTGGATATAGACCCACTTTTAACCAAAAAAAAATCTTGTTAGAAGTCCATATATTTAATTTTTCTGGAAATCTTTATAATAAGCTTTTAACAGTAGAGTTTTTAAAGTTTATTAGAAAAGAAAAAAAATTTAAAAATATTAACCAATTAAAAGCTCAGATAAAAACTGATTTAAAAATTGCGAAAGAATCTAAATGAGTAAATCACAAATTAATCTCCCAAAAACTGCCTTTTCTATGAAGGCTAACTTACCAACAAAAGAACCTAAAATTTTAGAATATTGGAAAAAGATAAATCTTTACGATGAATTAAGAAATTCCAGTAAGGGAAAAGAAAAATTTATTCTTCACGATGGACCTCCGTATGCAAATGGTAATATTCATATGGGCACAGCACTTAATAAAATTTTGAAAGATATAATTGTAAAATTTCATCAAATGGATGGCAAAGATAGCATATATGTTCCAGGATGGGATTGTCATGGTTTACCCATCGAATGGAAAATCGAAGAACAATATAAAAAGAATAAAAAAAATAAAAATGAAGTCCCAATAGTTGAGTTTAGAAAAGAGTGCAGATCATTTGCTGAAAAATGGATCGAAATTCATAAATCTCAATTTAAACGTTTAGGTGTTATAGGCGACTGGGATAACTATTACTCCACAATGAGCTTTGATGCTGAAGCTCAAATTGTAAGAGAACTTGGTAAATTTTTGAAAGAAGGAAGTTTATACAAGGGTTTTAAACCAGTTTTATGGTCAACTGTTGAAAAGACAGCGCTCGCAGACGCTGAAGTAGAATATCAAGACCATAAATCAGATACAATATACGCTTCTTTTCAAGTCAAATCCTCAGATTTTAAGGAGTTAAAGGGTTGTGAAATTATAATTTGGACCACAACACCGTGGACTATTCCAGCCAATAAGGCATTAGCTTATAATGAATCTTTGGATTATGTAATATTACAATTGAATAGCAATGGTGATTTCCGAAATAGAAAGATAGTGGTTGCAGAAGCTTTATTGGATTCTGTCATTAAAGAATGTGAATTAAAAGATTATAAAAAACTGTATTCGTTTAAAGGTAAAGAATTTAAAAATACAATTTGTAGCCATCCTTTTTTAAAACTTGGGTACGACTACGATATTCCTATGCTTCAGGCTAGATTTGTAACAACTGAACAGGGAACAGGAATAGTTCATTGTGCGCCTAGTCATGGACCTGATGATTTTAATCTATGTTTAAATAACAACATTAAAGCAATCGAAACAGTTGATGGAGATGGAAAATATACAGATTATGTAAAATTATTTAGTGGAATACATATATTTAAAGCAAATCCAATTGTTATAGATAAACTTAAAGAACAAAAAAATTTATTAGCTAATGGAGAGTTAGTTCACTCTTATCCACATTCTTGGAGGTCTAAAGCACCACTTGTTCATAGAGCAACTCCCCAATGGTTCATTTCGATGGAAAGTCATGATTTAAGGGATAAAGCATTAAGAGCAATTAATGAAACCAATTTTTATCCAAGTAAAGGAAAAGAAAGGTTAAAATCAATGATTGAGACCAGACCTGACTGGTGTGTTTCAAGACAAAGAGTTTGGGGAGTTCCACTTCCTATTTTTATTAACAAAAAGACTAAAGAAATTTTAGTTGATGATGAGGTAATTGAGAATATAGCATCAATTTACGAAAAAGAGGGCTCTGATTGTTGGTTTTTAGATGATACACAAAAATTTTTGGGAGACAAATATAATGCTCAAGATTATGAAAAGCTAAGAGATATAGTTGAAGTCTGGTTTGATAGTGGCTCTACCCATTCTTTTGTTCTCGAAAAAAGAGAGGATTTAAAATGGCCAGCATCGATGTACCTTGAAGGATCTGACCAACATCGAGGATGGTTTCATTCTTCGTTGTTAGAGTCATGTGGAACAAGAGGAAGGGCTCCATTCGAGTCTATCTTGTCCCATGGTTTTGTAGTTGACGGTAAGGGACTTAAAATGTCAAAATCACTTGGAAATGTAATTGCTCCAGAGGATATATTAAAAAGATATGGTGCAGATATTTTAAGAATTTGGGTTGCTTCATCTAATTATGCTGAGGATCTACGAATTGATTATGGAATTCTAGAACAACACGCAGATTCTTACAGAAAAATAAGAAATACCTTCAGATATTTACTTGGCAATATTAATGATGAATTTGAAGAAATAAATTTAAAAAGAATAGATATTAAAAATTTGCCAGAACTGGAACAGCTTATATTACATAAAATTTATACAATTAATATAAATTTTAAAAAATATTTCAAAAACTATGATTTTCACAATCTTTACAAAGAGCTCTTAAATTTTTGTACGGTTGATTTGTCAGCCTTCTATTTTGATATTCGAAAAGACTGCTTATATTGTGATCCTAAAAACTCAAAAAAAAGAGCTTCCGTAATTTTTACATTAAAAATTATTTTAGACGCTCTTTTAAAATGGTTTGCGCCAATACTTTCATTTACAACTGAAGAAATTAATAGTCTGATTGGTAATAAAGAAAGCATTCATTTGAAACTCTTTAATGATTACCCAAATTTTTTTGAAAACAATGATTTAAATAGTAAATGGTTAGAATTAATCAAAGTTAGAGATATCTGTAATTTAAGTATAGAAGATAAAAGAACTGAAAAAATAATTGGTTCAAGTTTAGAGGCAACATTGAATGTAAAATTAAATAAGAAATATCTAAGCATAGTTAAGGATATTGATTTAGCAGAATTATGTATTACCTCTTCTTATACTCTTGAGGAAACAGACAAGGAAGAAATTATAGTTGATGCCAAAAAAGCGAGAGGTCAAAAATGTCCTGTTTGTTGGAAAATAAGTTTAGAACCTTGTCCAAGACATGCAAATTAATGAAATTTTAAAAAAAAATATTCAGTATTTTTTAATAATTTTTTTTGTTTTTTTTTTAGACCGATTAAGTAAATATTTTATTTTAAAACATTTTGATGATCCATCTATCTCAGATATAAAAATATCATCATTTCTTAGTTTGAATTTATTATGGAATAATGGAATTGCTTTTGGATTACTTCAATTTGAAAATGGTTTCTCTTATAATCTAATAACCTTTATTATTTTTTGTGTGTTGGTGATTGTTCTTATTTTAGCTTTTAAAAGCAAGGGACTAGAAAAGATCAGTTATCTTATGATTGTAGGAGGTGGTTTAGGCAACATTTATGATAGGCTTAATTATGGATCAGTTATAGATTTTATTGACATAAGTTATAAAAATTTTAATTGGTTTATTTTCAATGTTGCTGATATGTTTATTACATTGAGTATATTTATTTTAATTCTTATAGAATTTAAAAAAAAATGATTAAACTATTATTCTTATTATTTAACATAGTCTTTTTCTTGTATTCATGCACTTCAGTGCAAGATGCATTTACATTACAAAAAAAAAATAATTCAGATGAATTTTTAGTTGAGAAAAAAAATCCTCTTACTATGCCTCCAAAGTTTGGAGATCTACCAGAACCAGCAACAAAAAATTCAGTTGAATTTGAAAATAAAGAGAGTGGTGTAAGTGAAGTAGAAAAATTAATTACTAAGGATGATTCTTTTACAAAAGGTGATCAAAATAATAAATCATCCATTGAAAAATCAATTTTAGAAAAAATCCAATAATTTAATGGTCAAAAAAAATATTATTTATAAAAATTTCAATTTAGTTAATAAATTAAATAAAAATAAAAAGAAAAAAATTTTTGTAACATTTAAAAATTTACTGTCCTCTTCTAACCAGATTTTGTATTCACTTAATAAAAAATACAATGATTCATTTGATAATAAATTTATATCTAAATTTAAGAAATTTAATAATTTTAGATTAATTGGTATGGGAGGCTCTATTCTAGGGGCTAAAGCAATATATAAATTTCTATCTCCAAATGTAAAAAGATTTCAATTTATTGACAGTCTTTCAAATAACAACTTTATTAATAACAAAAAAAAAAATGTTACATTAGTTATTTCAAAATCAGGAAATACACTTGAAACAATTTCAAATGCTAATATTTTAATTCAAAAAAAACAAAAAAATATTTTTGTTACTGAGAACAAAAAAAATTATCTAACAGAATTAGCAAATAGATTAAAAGCTGAAGTAGTGCATCATAACAATTATATAGGAGGAAGATATTCAGTTTTATCTGAAGTTGGCATGTTACCAGCACAATTGATGGGGTTTAAAGCAGAAAAATTTAGAAGAATGAATTATTTGATTAAAGATAAAAAATTTATCAATTCTTTAATTCAGAATGTTTTAAATATTTACACATTGAGAAAAAAAAAAACAAATTCAGTGATCTTAAATTACGATGATCAATCAAGTGACTTTTTCAAATGGTATCAACAATTAGTTGCGGAAAGTTTGGGTAAGAAAGGCCAAGGTATTCTTCCTGTAATATCCTTAATGCCTCAAGATAACCATAGTCTGATGCAGCATTATCTTGACGGAAAAAAAAATAATTTTTACACACTTTATTTTTTTAAAGAGCAAAATTCCAAAAAAATTAATAATAAGACGATTTTAAAAACACATGACTATTTAAAGAATAAAAGCTTAAATGAAATATTATTTTCTCAATTTTCTGCAACTGAAAAAGTATTCAAAAAAAAAAATATACCATTTAGAAGTTTTATAGTAAGTAAAAGAAATGAGGAGACTTTAGGTGAGTTATTTACCTTTTTTATATTAGAAACTATTTTATTGGGTATTTCCATTGGAATAAATCCATACGACCAGCCAGCAGTAGAATTAATAAAAAAAGACACTACTAAGTATTTAAAATTAACTTAGTTCATAAAAAAAATATTTGATACTCCATATTTTCTTTCTTCTAGAATTTCAATCTTACTTGTAAACTCTGAAATATCTTTTTTATGTCTGTGAACAATCATAATACCATTTTTATTAAGGATCTTTTTTTCTAAAATTTTCTCAATTATATTATTTATTCTTAATTCTCTAAATGGTGGGTCAATAAATATAATGTCAAATTTACCATCAAATTTTTTGTTAGATTCAAAAAATTCAAAGCAATCTTTTTTGATAATCTGAAACCTGTTATCATATTTGATTAAGTTCAAATTTTTTTTCAAAATTTCAATTGCTTTTTGGTAGTTTTCTAAGAAAATTACCTTTAAAGCTCCACGAGACAAACACTCTAAGCCAAATGATCCTGAGCCTGAAAATAAATCTAAGATATAAGAATTTTGAATATCAATATCTATTTTATTTGAATGATTTATCAAATTAAAAATTGACTCTTTTACCATATCTCTTAATGGTCTTGTATTATTGTCATTAGGTAGAAATAATTTTTTACCTTTATACTTTCCACTTATAATTCTCATTTTTCAATTACTTTAAAACCAATATCTGATCTGTAAAAACCTTCATTCCAGTTTATCTTTTTTATTAAATTTAAAACTATATCTCTACACTCTTTAAAACTCTTTGATTTCCCTACAATGTTCAAGACTCTACCACCATCAGAAAATATCCTTGAATTCTCAATTTTGGTACCTGCATGAAAAATAAATTCATTTTCATTAGGAACAATTTTGCTTAAGTTCTTTATTTCTATATTTTTTTTGTAACTCCCTGGATATCCTGTAGAACATAAAACAATAGAAAGTGTTTTATCATCGTACCATTCTAAATCAATTTCATCTAATTTTCCCTCAATAACTGCCCTAATGACTTGAAAAAAATCTGTTTTAAGTTTTGGTAAAATTGTTTGACATTCTGGATCTCCCATTCTTACATTGTACTCAATCAGGTAAGGTTCATTTTCTACAATCATTAGTCCAGCGTACAAAAATCCTTTAAATTTTGTATTATAATTTTTCAATGCTTTTAAAGTAGGTAAAATTATTTTATCTAAAATTTTTTTATCTAAAGCTTTATTCTCCAATCTGGATGGTGAGTATGCTCCCATGCCACCTGTGTTGGGGCCTCTATCCCCTTCTTTTACTCTTTTATGATCCTGGGCTGTACCAAATTTTTTTATATTTACACCGTCAGAAATAACAAAAAAACTCATTTCCTCTCCCTTAAGAAACTCTTCTATTAAGACTTGATAAGATAAACCAAATTTACCATCAAAAATTTCTTTGACTGCAATTTCTGCTTCTTGAACATTTTCACAAATATAAACTCCTTTACCTGCCGCGAGACCATCTGCTTTTACCACCAGGGGGAACTTGCTTGTTTTAATATATTTTTGAGTCTCACTTAAATCTTTAAAAATACCAAAATTTGCAGTGGGAATTCCGTATTTTTTACATAAATTTTTTGTAAATATTTTTGAGCCTTCAAGTTTTGAGGCTATTTTATTTGGACCAAAAACTTTGACATTATTTTTCTCTAAATAGTCAACAAGACCATCAACTAAAGGTTTTTCGGGACCAATAATTATTAGATCAATTTTGTTATCAGTTACAAATTTTTTTATTAAATTAAAATTTTCAATATCTAGATTAACATTTGTTGCAATTGTATTAGTTCCAGCATTACCAGGTATGCAGTAAACTTTTTTTACAATTTTAGAATTCTTAAGTGCACCACATAATGCATGCTCTCTACCACCACTTCCTATTATTCCAATTTTCATATAAAGATATATAAACTAAAAATGACTAAAAAATTAGCAAAATTAAAATATTTACCAAATGCTTTTAAAGTAATAGAGCAAGGAGATTATGTATATTGTGCAATCTCTGGAAAAAAAATTTCGTTAGAAAATTTAAATTATTGGAATGTAGAAGAGCAGGAAGCTTACTTTTCTTATAAAGAAGCTCAAGCCAAAAGAGATAGTTCTAAGTGATTTATTTCCATCTGTTGTGAGTCCATATCCATTGATCTGGATTTAAAGTAATCATTTTCTCAAGCACTTTATTTAATTTTAATGTAATTGATTGGACATCTTCATCCTTATCAAATTTAATTGATTTACTCACGATAAATTGAAAAGAGTCATCTTTATTACGTTCAATATAAACAGGCACAATTTTGGCATCAAATTTTTTAACAAATTGAGCAGGAATGGTAGTTGTTAAGGCATCATTACCGAAAAAGTTAACTTTAATTCCCTGAGAAACTCTCTGATCAATCATCAATGCGATGGAAGTACCGTTTTTAAAGTGGCGTAATAATTCTTTTGTTCCAGAAATTCCCTTTTTAATCTGTTTTTTACAAATATATTTTTTTCTTATCTTTTCCATTAAAGGATTTAAAAATTTATTATTGAGAGGTCTATATATTGCTGCAAGATCAATACCTGATTTTTCAATTATCATTGCCATTAATTCAAAGTTATTAAAATGACCAGAGATAAATATAACTGGTTTTTTTTCTTTTTTAATTTCATTTAAATAATTTTGATTTTTAATTGTTATGGATTTATTAAATTCTAATTCTCTAAAATTTTTTAGAAATGGGTATTCAGCAAATATTTTTCCGTAATTAATCCACATGTTTTCAATAATTGTATTGATTTCATTTTCAGAAATTGAAGGAAAAGATTTTGATAAATTATTTCTACAGATTATTTTTGATCTAAAAAAAGGGCCAATTTTTTTAAAAATGTTTTGAGAAATTTTTAACGATAATCTTAATCCAATTAATCTGAATATTTTATATAAAAAAAATATGACTATGAATTGAACAAAATAGTTAATATTTCTCATTTAATCTTTTCTTTAAAAAACTTACTAAATCATCTTCTTTTTTAATGTTCAAATTGATTTCTACACAATCTATTTTATCTCTAAATTTTTCAGGAATTTTTACATAATCTTTTTTAGTAGTAATAATTTCCAAGTTTGAGATTTGTGCTTTCTTCTGGATATTTTGAATATCTGAAATTTCATAATTATAGTGATCTGGAAATATAATTTCAGACACTATATTTATTTTTTCGTTTATTAAGAAATTTTTAACAATCGATGGATTTCCAGTACCACAAAATAATAAATATTTTTTATTTAGATTAATTGTGTTCTTGTTAGAAATTTCATAATTGGTAAAGAAGATTTTGATTGTAGGATTAATTTTGCATATAGCATTGGATATAGTATTAGCTTTATTAAAATTTTGACCCTTGATAAATACAACATCGTATTTTTTGATGCTATCTAAATTTTCTCTTAAAGGACCTGCTGGTAGTAATTGACCATTTCCAATCCAGTTATCAACATTAAAGCAAACTATTTTAATGTCATAATCAGTTTCTTTATCTTGAAGGCCATCATCAAAAATTATTAAATCTTTTTGCATCTTTACAGCGGTATCCATAATTTTTTTTCTTGATCTTCCAGTAATAATATTTGTCATTTCCTCTAATATAATTTGCTCATCTAATTGATTTTCATAAAATTTTTTAGCAGTTACTACATTGAAGCCTAATTTATTTGTAATATTGAATATCTTAATAGTCGAAGGCGTTTTTCCAGTGCCTCCTAAATAAATATTGCCAATACAAATACTTTTTATGTGATTATTTTTCCTCTTTTTTGAATTGTTTAAAAAAAAGTTATTAACTTTAATTATAAAAGTAAAAGGTAAAAGAAGATAAGCTATCAGATTTGGTTCATTTAAGTCCCAGAATTTTGGTTTTTTAAACTTCATTAATTTTTTTAATAAAGATGATATTATAAGTTTGTTTTAAAATTTTATCTCCGATTTTTTTTATTTTATATTGTAGTTTCTTTGAGTCGTTTCTTTTCTTGAGTAAATAATTCAATTCATAAGCTAATTCATCCTTCCCCCTTATAATTCTAGAGATTTTATTTTTTTTCAAAAATTCGTAAATTTCTTTAAAGTTTTGTACATATGGACCACTTATTATAGAACAACCATATCTTGCTGCTTCGAGAGGATTTTGTCCACCATGTTTAATCAAAGATCCCCCTAAAAAAACATTTTTACAATTTTTATAAAATAACTTCGTTTTTCCGTAAGAGTTAACTAAATAAATATCTGTGTCTAAATTAATCCTTTTTTTGGGTACATCCATTTGAATTTTAAGATCAAGTTTTTCTAAATTATTTTTTATTTCAACACATCTTTCCACATGTCTTGGAATTATTATTGTTAATAATCTTTTATTTTTCTTTTTTAAATTTTTATGAGTTTTAGCTATTAAGTCCTCTTCTGGATTATGTGTTGAAGATGCGCACCAGGTAACCCTATTTCTGAATGCCTTTTTAAGATATTTGTTAAATTGAGAATTTTCAAATTCTGACTGAGAATATTTTAAATTTCCAATATACTTTACATTTTTAAAACTTAATTTATTTAAATAATTAAAAGTCTCTTGGTTTGAAGCAAGAGATAAATTGAAATTTTTAAATAATTTTTTTGAAAGGTAAGGA
>MDTG01256381.1_pt1 | contig 11359 bp, 6 predicted proteins | sample 811421 | NCBI WGS metagenome assembly MDTG01 (sample SAMN05326645, study PRJNA326480) | marine metagenome | isolation source: seawater | place: Pacific Ocean: South East | collected 2011
GTGACGGGGGTGCCGCCGTCGACCGGGCCGCTCTGGGGAGTCAGCGAGGCCACCTGGGGCGCGGCGACGCTGGCGGCGGCGCTGCCGCCCGCGGCGACCGAGCCGCTGCCGACGGGGGCGGCCAGGGTGGGCGCGCCGCTGGTCGGGTTGGCGCTGCTCGAGGTGTTGGTGGCGCCGGTGGTGGCGCTGGTGCTGCTGGCCACGGTCGAGCCGCTCTTGCTGCTGCTCTTGCTACCGCCGCAGCCGACGGCGGCGATCGAGGCGGCGAACACCAGGGTGAGGGTCATCCAGCGAGGGGCGGACATGTCACGCTCCGAGAGGGAGAAGATTGGGGGGAGTCGAGGCAGATAGTTCGATAGCGGCCCCACCCAAGTGAGCGGGGCCGTGGAGTCGGTGGGTCTAGTGGTCGACCTTCTTGCGCAGGTCGTGGATCTCGTCGTCCACGTCCTCCTGGTCGATCCACTTCTTGAGCGCGTCCCAGGCGGCCTCGACGCGATCGGCGATGTCGTCGGCCTTGTTGTTCTGGCCGCGCTTCACGGCGAGGGCGTGGGCGATCAGGTCGTCGTTGATGTCGCCGAAGCGATCCACGACGCCGTCCACGAACAGGATCTCGGCCGAGGCGTCCTCGTCGTAGATCTCGGGGAACTCGTCGGAGATCTTGATCGTGCTGCGCAGGGCCTTGCGGAAGTCGTGGAAGGACTCCTGCTCCTCGTAGACGATCAGCTCGTCGTCCTTGATCTCGACCACCTCCTTCAGCTCGTCGCGGGCCGCGTCGAGGAGCGCGCGCTGCAGGCTGGCCAGGTTCTCGAGGCCGGTCTTGCTCTTCTTGGGCTTGCTGCCGCCGACGCCCCAGTAGTAGCGCGAGAGGTCCTTCTTGCTGCGGCTGTAGAGGGTCCTCTTCTTGGGGTGGCCGAGGTAGTAGCGCACGAAGGCCAGGTGGCCCGAGCGGGTGAAGTCGCCCAGCCAACCCAGGACGCGGTCGCGGAGCTGGGTCACCTCGGCGGGGTCGTAGACCGCGTTGGCGGCGTCGACGCCCTGCGCGTCGAAGAGGTCCTTGAACTCGCCCATCCACTCGTAGCCGTCGTCGAGCTCGTCGCGAATGTCCTTCCAGGGGTCGAAGCCCATGCCGCGGGGGTAGGCGTAGGAGAAGAGGTCGAGGTAGATCCGCAGCTTGCCGATGTCCTTGCGCAGCTGCTTGGCCTCGTGGGGGAGGGTGGCGGGCCCGAAGGCGCCCAGCTTGCCGACGAGGTCCTCGAAGAGGTGGGGGATCGTGTTCGCCGCCAGCTCGCCGTAGCTGAGGTGGTCGAGGTCACGGGTGCCCGCGGTCGTGAGGCTGCTCCAGCCGTCCTCGGGCGCGAGCTGGGTCGTGTTGCGCAGGTCCTCGCTGATCGTGCGCCCGTCGACGCTGATCACGTAGACGGCGCGGAGCACGTTCACCGAGCCACCCGTCGCGCCGCTCACGCGGCCGGCCGCGCCGGCGCTGGAGGTCGGCACGCGATACTCGACCTGGAGCTGGGTCCCGTTCGGGTTACCGACGCCGGTCCACTCGAGCTTCTCGCCCGCGCGCTTCGCCTTGCGGGTGACCTTGAGCTGGCCGTTGCGCTCGAGCTCGACCTCGAGGTCGACCTTGGTGGTCCGCCCGTCGGCGTAGGTCCCGCGCAGGTCGTAGTCGCCAGGGAGGACGGAGGACTGCTGGGCGGACGCCGTGGCGGCGCAGACCAGCGCCAGCCCCACAGCGAGGCTAAAGGAGTTACGCATTTGGGAGGGTTCCTCTGTTGGGTGGGTCGGGGGGTCGGGTGGGGCCACCCCGTCCGCGTTGCCCGCCCCACAGCGCACGGCGTGCCGCGTCATGGGGCGGCGCAACTCCTTGCCCCAGCGGCTCATTAAGTCGCCGCTAAGTCGCAGGGAGACCCCGCTTTCGGGAAGCGGGAAAGCGTTAAGTTCTATCAAGGCAAGTCTTTACGAATCCTTGAGCCTGTCTTTAAGCTGGGTCGTGTCCCATGGGCCCCCTGGAGGAGTCATGCCTCGTCCCCTGCTCCCGCTCTGCCTCGCCGTGGCGATGGGCCTCCCCGCCCTCGCCGCCGACGGCCCGCCCTACTTCGACAAGAGCCGCTCGACCGACGAGCAGGCCGAGGCGGCCGAGGAGGCCGCCGAGGAAGCTCGTGGCGCCGACGCCGCCAAGGCGCTCCGCCTCCTGGGTGACCCGAGCGCGGCGGTTCGCGACGCCGTGTTCGCGGCCCTGGTCGAGCGCAAGGACGACGCGCTGCTCGGAGAGCTGCGCGGAGCCCTGCGTCACGAGAACCCTCTGGTCCGCGCCTCGGTGGCGGAGCTCTTCGGGCTCTGTCGCTATGAGGAGGGGCGCGCGCCGCTCGAGAAGCTGGGCCTGCGCGCGCGCGACGAGGCGACGGTGCTCGAGTCGATCTGGGCGCTGGAGGCGATCGGCTCGGCGAAGAGCGCCAAGGCCCTCGCCAAGCTGGCCCGCAAGGGGCACAAGGCCTCGGCCTTCCGCGCGGCGGGCGACGCCCTCCTGGCCCTCGTGAAGGTCGACGCCGAGGAGGCCGAGGAGCTGGCGAGCAAGTCCCTCGAGGGCCGCTCGGGCGCACAGCGGATCGCGGCCGTCGAGGCCCTCGGCCGGCTCGACCCCAAGAAGGGCGCGGAGGCGGCCTGCGCCGTCCTGAGCGCGGCGCCGCTCGAGGGGCGGGAGGAGGCCTGGCAGCCCGCCCTGGAGCGGGCCGCCCTGGCGACCCTCGCCCGCTGGCGCTCGCGGAGCGACGAGCCGGCGCTGGCCAAGCGCGCGGTCGAGGCGGTCCTCGCCACCTACGAGCGCTCGGGCGGGCTGACGGCGCACCTCTGCTGGCGCGCGCTGGTGTCGGCCACGGGTGAGTCCCTGGGTGGGGCCCAGGACTGGCGCGACTGGTGGGCCCTCAAGGGCAAGGAGTTCAAGGCCCGCGACCTCGCTCAGGAGCCCGAGCCCAGGGACGACGACGACGACGAGGGCGGCAAGAAGAAGAAGAAGGACAAGAAGGGAAAGAAGAAGAAGGGCAAGAAGGGCAAGAAGAAGAGCGACGACGAGGACGAGGCGCAGGGCGCGGGCGGGCGGGTCGAGACTGGCGGAGCCAGCGCGACCAAGGTCCGCTTCTGCGGCGTGCCCGTGTTCAGCCGCCGGCTGCTCTTCTTGCAGGACACCTCGGGCGGCATGTCCCGCCACCCCGTCGACGAGGACGACTCGGAGTCGCCGCTGCGGATCGTCTACAGCATGGAGCGTCTGTGCGAAGTCCTCGGTCAGCTCGACGGCGAGGCGCGCGTGAACGTGCTCTTCTTCGCGACTCGCTATCGCTCGCTCAGCGACCGCCTCGTGCCCCTCGGCAAGTTCCGCGAGAAGCTGATCGGCTACGTGCGCAAGGAGTGCAAGACCCCCTCGGGCAAGGGCATGACCCGCAGCAACCTCTACGACGCGCTCGTGTTCGCCCTCGACGACCCAGGGATCGACAGCGTGTTCTTCCTCTCGGAGGGGGGGCAGACGGAGGGGCGCTACGTGGGCGAGGAGCGCCTGCTCCGCCACCTCGAGCGCCTCAACGTCTACCGCCGGGTGCGGGTCAACTGCCTGCAGGTGACCAAGAAGAAGAAGCGCGCGCGCTTCCTGCGCGAGCTCTCTCAGCGCACGGGCGGCAGCTACTACCCGCGCAGCTTCTTGCTCTCGGGCGACTAACTGGCTGGCGCGTCAACCCGCCAATAGCGAACATGCGCCGGTGAGCGACACCCCGCAGCAACCCGCGCCCGAGAGGCCGGACTCCGAGGACTCGGGTTCGGACTCCGAGGTCGAGGCGCCGACGGTGTTCACCCCGCCGCCCGGCGAGGGTCGCGGGGCCGTCGACCCGCACGGGAAGACCGTGGTCACCCCGCCCGCCGGCGAGGTCTCGCCCGACGAGTCCACCAAGACCGTCCCGCCCCAGGTCCCGCCCACGACGCTCGAGGCGCTCGGGGCGCACCAGGACCCCCTCATCGGCCGCGAGCTCGGCAACTGCCGGATCGAGCACAAGATCGGCGAGGGCGGCATGGGCGCCGCCTACAAGGCGACCCACCTCGGCCTCGAGCGCGAGGTGGTGGTCAAGGTCCTGCCCGCCTACTACGCCGGCAGCGACGAGCTGCGTCAGCGCTTCCTCCGCGAGGCGCGCGCGACCGCCAAGCTCAACCACCCCCACGTGGTCCAGGTCTACGACGTCGGCTCGCAGGGCTCGGTCCACTACTACGTGATGGAGTTCGTCGACGGGCAGAGCCTGTCCGAGCTCTGCCACGCCGAGGCCCCTCTCCCGCCGGCGCTGGCGACGCGGATCGTGCGCGAGTGCGCCCTCGGGCTGGCCGCGGCCCACGAGTCGGGGATCGTGCACCGCGACATCAAGCCAGGGAACATCCTGATCTCGACCAAGGGTCAGGCCAAGGTGCTCGACTTCGGCCTCGCCTACGACGTGGGCAAGGAGGGCCTCTCGACCAGCGGCCAGATCCTCGGCACGCCGCACTACATGTCGCCCGAGCAGGCCGAGGGCAAGGCCGACCACCGCAGCGACCTCTACTCGCTCGGGATCACCTACTTCCGCCTCCTGACCGACAAGCTCCCCTTCGAGGGGGACAGCACCTTCAACATCCTCAAGAAGCACGCCAGCGATCCGCCTCCCTCCCCCCGCGAGCACGTGGCCAGCCTCTCCGACTCGGTGTGCCGCGTGATCGAGCGCCTGCTCGAGAAGGACCCCGAGCGGCGCTTCCAGACCGCCGCCGAGCTGGCCGAGATCCTCGAGCGGGTGGCCCGCGAGCTCGAGGGCGGCAGCGCGGCCGAGGTCCCCCTCGCGCCGCCGCTCCCGGGCGACGGCTCGGCCTGGCTCCTGGGCGGAGTGCTGGCCCTGGTCGTCCTGGGCGGCGCGGCCTTCGCCATGACCCGCACGCCGCCGCCCCCGCCGACGCCGTCGGCCTCGACCTCGCCGCGCGTGACACCCAGCGCGAGCGTGGCGGCGACCCCCGCGCCGAGCGCGGCTCCCAGCCCGACCCCTGCGGCGGCGACGCCGACCCCGGCGCTGACGCCGACCCCCGCCCCGAGCGTCGCGCTCGAGCCGCCCGAGTTCCCCCGGGTCGTGTTCCGCGAGCCGCTGATCGTGGGCTCCGCGAGCGCGGAGCTGAGCGCCAAGATCGAGGGCGAGGTCCCCGCGGACCTCCGGCTGCGCACCCCGCGCGGCTGGGTCCGGCCCGAGCGAGGCCGCTTCGAGTTCGTGATCGACGGGCTCGAGGAGGGACCCAACGCCCTCTCGCTGGAGCTGGTCCGCCGCGTGGAAGGACCCGAGGGCGAGCGCCAGCGCTTCACTCACCCGCTCCCCCTGAGCGTGGAGCTCGACACCCAGCCGCCCCAGCTCGGCCTGGTCGCGCCGAGCGCGGCGCCGCTATCGCTCGACGCGGCGCCGCTCGCCGCGCGCCTCGTCCGCGTCGAGGTCTCGGTGTCGGGCGAGAAGCACCCGCTCACGCGCGCGCGAGCCCGCCTGGCCGTCAGCGAGGAGGCCCCCTGGGTCGAGCTCGAGCTCCGCGGAGAGCGCTGGCTAGGCGAGGTCTCGCTGCGGCCCGCCGGCGACCCCAAGGCGGTCTACGTCGGCGACGTCCCCCTCGCGATCGAGGGCTACGACGCCGCGGGCAACCGGGGGACCCTCGAGGAGCGCCGGCTCGTCGTCCCGCGGGGCATGGTCCTGGTCGGCGACCCCGAGACGCGCAAGGCCGGCGCGCTGACGGCTTTCTTCCTCGACCGGGACGAGGTCACCTTCGGCGAGATGCTGCCCGCGCTGCGCGAGAAGCCGCGCCAGCTCGGGGAGTGGCGAGCCGACTACCCCATGGCCTTCGTCTCCTTCGAGGACGCGCGCCGCTTCGCGCGCGCGCGCGGCCGCCGCATCCCGCGCGAAGACGAGTGGGAATACGCCGCGGGTTGGCGCGGGCAGGTGCTCGAGGCATACCCCTGGCCGCCCGCCCTCGGCGACGCGCCCCGGGCCAGCCTGTTCGGGACGCCCTTCGGCAAGGAGTGGGGCGAGACCACGCCGCGCCCCGTGCGCCAGAGCCCCGACGACCTCAGCGCCGCGGGCTGCTACGACATGGGCGGAAACGTGCGCGAGCTGGTCCTCGCGCGCGAGGGCGGCGGCAAGATCGTGCTCAAGGGCGGCAGCTTCTCGAGCCGCGTCGTGAGCGACGCCAAGGTCCGCGGCCGCCTCCCCTTCCTCCCCGACCAGCGCTTGAGGGACGCCGGCTTTCGCTGCGCGCGGGACCTCGAGCTAGGAAGCGAGGCGGACCCGTGAGCCGCAGGGCACTCCTCCCCTTGAGCCTGATCGCCCTGCTGAGCGCTGGCTGCGCCGCGCCGCCGACCGAGCGCCTCGAGGCCGGCGTCTACGAGCAGGACAACGGCAAGATCCTCTACGTGGGGGCCTTCTACGACCTGCGCCAGCGCAAGTCGCGCCCGCTGATCGTGACGGCCGGCGAGGGCGCGGTCGAGGCAGGCGGCGAGGGCGAGCTGGCCGACCCGCGCGAGGTGCGCACGCCCCTGAGCGAGGTCCGGAGCGTGCTCGCCGACGCCCTCTCGCGCTCGCGGGCCTTCGCGCGCGTGGTCAACCCGCCGCTCAGCTTCGCGGGCACGACCCCCAACGAGATGATCCGCAACGCGCAGCAGTCGAGCGACTACCTGCTCGTGGGCGAGATCAATCAGTTCTACGTCAAGAGCCTCGGCTACAACGAGACCGCCAGCGTCTCGATCCCCTTCGACATGCTCTTCGCCCCGGTCAGCTTCGTGACCTACATCTCGACCGGCGGCAACATGTATCTGTTCACGGGCGCGCTGATGTCGCCCTGGGACGCGGTGGTCAAGCTCTCGCTCTCGGTCAGCCTGATCGACACCGCGACCGGGCACGTCGTCCACACGATCCGCGTCGAGGAGAGCGTCCGCAGCCCCTACGACGGGCTGGACGCCTTCGGCGCCTTCTGGGACGACTCCGACGACTGGATCGACCTCGGCCGCCGCCTAGGCGAGGTCGCGCTGCACAACGCCAGCGTGCGGCTGACCGGTCGCCTGCACGACGCGGTCGAGGGGCTGCTCAGCGAGGGCGGCGGGAAGTAGGAGCTACTCCTCCTCCGCGTAGAGCTGCTTCAGCGTCTCGTAGGCCGCCTTGGGCTCGCGGGCGCGGGTCAAGACGCCCTTGCAGTTGTAGCCAGGCACCGGGTTCTTGGGGAACCAGGGGCAGCGGAAGTCGGCGAACACCCAGGGGGAGAAGCCCGCGACCGCTCGGCGCTGCCACACCTCGCGGTAGTAGGTCTCGAGCAGCTGAGCCTGATACTCCTCCGAGTAGGCCTTGTCCCCCGGCACGCCCTCGCCGGCCCACACGCCGTCGGCCTCGCTGCGGCCGAGGCCCGAGCCCGCGCCGCACTCGGTGATCACGATCGGCTTGCGCGGCCAGACATCGGTCGCCGCGTCGACGTAGGCGCCGGCGTCCTGCGGCTCGCCGAAGTACCAGCCGAAGTAGGCGTTCAGCGACACGACGTCCATCTCGTGGCTGGCTTGGCGGCGCTCGTCCAGGAAGCCCTGCCCGAAGGTCAGCTCCGAGAAGGTCAGCAGGCGGCTCTGGTCGAAGGCCCGCACCACGTCGCACATCCAGCGGTAGACCGCGCGCGACTCCTCCTGGAAGGAGTAGCACTCGTTCCCCACGCTCCAGAACAGGATCGCGGGGTTGTGGCGGTCCCGCTCGATCATCTCGATCAGCTGCTGCTGCACGTTGTGCAGCAGCCCCGGGTCGTGGAGGTGGCGCAAGCCGACGTAGTCGCTCGGGAAGGTGAGCGGGTTCTTGTCCCACGCCAGCCAGCCCAGCCAGCCCATGCCGGCCTGATAGAGCGGGATCTCCTCCATCAGCAGCAGGCCCTGCTCGCGGGCGGCCTCGAGCGCCGCGCTCGAGTGCGGGTAGTGGCTGACGCGCATGAAGTCGGCGTTCATGCCCTTCAGCAGGGCGAGGTCGCCCTCGAGCAGCTGGCGGGGCTGACTCGCGCCGTGGAGGGGGTGGTCCTCGTGCTTGGCGATCCCGCGCAGCCGGACCGGGCCGTCGTTGAGGATCAGCCGCTCCTTGACCGTGCGCACGATCCGCCAGCCGTTGCGGACGATGATCTTCTCTTGCAGCTGACCGCGGACCGCGAGCTCGATCTCGAGGCGATAGCGCCGCTGGGGCGAGCTCGGCGACCACTGCTTGAACATCGTGACCGGCACGAAGAACGTGTCGCCGACGAAGCGCTGGGCCTGGTTCCACGCGCGCCGCCCCGAGCCGACCAGCTCTTCGTCGGGGTCGATCACGCGCCAGCGGTAGCTGCCCTTGGCGGCTGGGCGCACGTCGAAGGCGGCCTGGACCTGCCAGCCGCGAGGAGTGGGCGTCAGCGTCGCCTTGGCTACGTAGGCGTCGCTCAGGCGCTCGAGGTAGACGTCGCGGTAGATCCCGCCGTAGGCCGCCCAGCCCGGGCGGTGCGTCTCGCGGATCCGCGGCGGGAGCGAGGTGTAGGTCAGGCGATCGTCGGTGCGCACGACGAGCAGGTTCTCGCCTGCGCGCAGCTTGCCGCTCAGGTCGAAGTAGAAGGGCGTGTAGCCGCCCTCGTGCGCGCCGAGCTCTTCGCCGTTCAGCCACACCTTCGCGCGGAGGAGCACTCCGCGGAAGCAGAGCCGCGGCAGGCCCTCGCCAGGCGGCGCCTGAAAGGTGCGCCGGTACCACACCACGCCGTCGTGGTCGGGGTGAGGCCCCTCGACCGCGTCGTGGGTCAGGGGCACGGTCACGCCCTCCCAGCGCCCGCCGCCTTCGCCCTTGAACCAGCCCTGGGCCTCGCCCTCTTCCTTGGGGTCGAGCGCGAGCTCCCACGGACCGTTGAGGTCGAGGCGAGGCCGATTGGGCGTCTCGACGTCGGTCGGGTAAGGGAGGCCGTGCTGGAGCATCACCGGCACGCCGTCGACGTCGACCACCTCGTAGCCGGGGCCCTTGGCGCCGACGGCGACGGGGATCTCGGGCAGCGCCGGGTAGCTGTGCGTCAGCGCGTAGACGTAGATCCCCAGCCCCAGCGCCAGCGCGATCAAGCCCAGGGCGCTGCCGAGGGCGATCTTCTTGAGCCGCCGGCGCAGGCCGACGTCTGGATCCTCGGGCTCGGGGGCCGAGGAGGGAGCTTCGTCGGGGCTGGGCGGGGGGTTGGTGGTCTCGCTCACGGGAGTCTCCAGCGGGGCGACAGGTCAACCTGCCGACGTGCCGCTGTCAACCGTTCGCGCGCTCTCCTGAGGCGAAGATCGCCTCGAGCTCGTGCAGCGCCTGGCGCAGCTCGCGCGCGCTGGGCCGGGCCTGGGGATCGAGGTCCAGGCAGCGCGAGAGCAGCGCCCGCAGCCCGCTCGCGAGGTCCTCCCGCGGCGTGCGCTCCTGGGGCAGCTCGGCGGTCAGCAAGCGGTGGAGGGTCACCCCGAAGCCGTAGATATCGGACTTCTCGCTCAGGACCGCGCCCGGCGTCTCCTGCTCGGGCGCGCGGTAGCTGCTCGAGCCGACGATCCGCTTGACCCCGCCCGCGGCGCGCTCGGCGAGGCGGTGCTCGCGGGTCAGCGCCAGGCCGAAGTCGAACAGGAAGCAGCGCCGCTTCTGGTCGAGGAGCAGGTTGTCGGGCTTGACGTCGAGGTGCACGATCCCGCGCCGGTGAACGTGCTCGAGGGCCTCGAGCGCCTGGAAGGCGCAGTCGAGGGCGAGCTGCGGCTCGAGCGGCCCCTTGCCGAGCACCCGGCTCAGGGGATAGCCCTCGACCCAGGGCAGGACCAGGAAGCTCCAGGGGCCGGCGCGGCCCATCTCGAGGCAGCGGAGGATCCGCGGGTGCTCGAGCGAGGAGAGGATCTCCCCCTCGCGCACGAGCTGCGCCTCACGGCGGGACTCGCCGCGGTGCCGATAGCGGAGGAGCTTGAGCGCCACCTGCTCGCCGTCGATCAGTCGCTGGGCGCGGAGGACGCGGGCGAAGCCGCCGCGGCCGCCCTTGCCCTCGATCCGATACCCGCCGAGCACCTGGCCGACGAAGAGCGGAAAGCGCTGCTTGTCCGAAGGCTCGTTTGAAAGCTCGTCCGAAGGTGGACCCACGGCTCTCAGCCTAGACAGGTCGCTCCCGGAAGTCAGGGAAAGGGCTACGTGAACCCCGCTGAGTTCGCGGGTTACGCGCCCTGTCGGTGGGCCGCGCTAGCCTCGCCCATCCACCAAACAGAACCCGGACACGCCATGACGAGCCAGCGCTCCTCCACCCCTGCCGCTAGCGACGTGCTCAGCCCCCTGCTGCTCGCTCGAGCGCGAGCAGCCGCCCCGCCACCGCTGGTCTCCGCGGCGCTGCACCAGCTGCGCCGCAGCCTGCACGAGGCGCGCGCCTGGCGCGCCGTAGTGGTGGAGCCGGGGCTCGTGCGAGTCTGCCCTCGCTCCCCCCGCAGGCGCGCTCGCGGCGAGGGCGAGCCCGTCTCCCTCTGGAGCCTGCGTCCGCTGCGGGCGAGCTGCGGCTGCCTCGAGTTCGCCCACTTGCGCCTGGGGATCTGCGCGCACGTCGGCGCGGCCTTGAGGGCGCTCGCCGCCCGCCCCAGGCAGCTCGAGCGGGCGCTGGCCCGCGCCCAGCCGCCGCCGCGCGGGCCCGAGCTCCGCTGGCTGCCGCTCCTCCCCAGCGCCGAGGCCGAGCCTGACGGGCTGGCGCGAGTCCGGCTGCACCTGGGCCGAGACCGGCGGCGAAACCGCCACTGCGCGACGCTCGTCGAGCGCTGGCTCGAGCCGACCGACGAGCCGCGAGTGCTCCGCCCCCGGGCTGGCGCGCTGGCTTCGCCCCCGGCTCGCTCGGGCCTGGTCCACGCCCTGGCTCGCGCTCTGCGCGTGAACGCGCGCCGAAGCGCTGCGCGCGAGGGGGCCAGGAGTCCCCGGCGTGATTGGCTCCCCCAGCGTGATTCGCTCCCCCTGCGTGATTGGGCCCTCGAGCGGCTGCTGGCCGACGAGCTGCACCGCCTCGTCCAGGTCACGACCCAGGCGCGCTCCGACGCTCGCGCTGCCCGCTTCGGCGCGCTCCCCGCGGCGGCGCGTGACTTCCTCGCCGCGGGGCACGCCGCCTTCGAGCGAGCCGACGAAGCAGCGCGGCGCTGCGCCCGCGCCGCCGCCCGTCGCCTGTGGCGCACCGGCCACGTCGGACGGAGCCTGGTCGTCGCGCCGGAGTCGCGGCTGGCCGCGTGGGAGCGCCGCTGGCCCGCGCGAATCCCCCTCGCGCGCCCGCCGGAGCGCGCCGGGCTCGTGCGGGGCTGCTTGCTCCTCACGCCGGGCGAGGCGCGCCGCCA
>MDTG01021007.1_pt1 | contig 11356 bp, 11 predicted proteins | sample 811421 | NCBI WGS metagenome assembly MDTG01 (sample SAMN05326645, study PRJNA326480) | marine metagenome | isolation source: seawater | place: Pacific Ocean: South East | collected 2011
GGGCAATTTATATCTAGATCACTTAGTTGATCCATTAATTTCATAAAAAAAGGTATTTCCTTTTTTAAAACTCTTTTTTCAAATATTGTAAGAATAAATTTTTTATTTTTTGATCTTAATAAATAATTAGTATTTTCGATTCCTTTTTTAATTCCAACGTAACCTATAATTTTCATTGATGGGTATTTTTTATTAATTTGTAAAATATCCGAATAGTTTATTTTAGTGTAAACTGCCATCTACTAATTTTTTGTTATTATTGCTTAATGTGTTGTCTAAGTTTAGTTGCAATTGGAACTTCATCAGGATGTATGTGACCCAATTTATTTTCTCCTAATGCAATAAGCATTTTTTCTATTGATGCTGTTAAATTTATCATACCCTTTTTTTCCAATGAAGCAGCTTGATCGCTTCCATACATAGTCCTATCTAATGTTATGTGTCTTTCAAGCGATGAAATATTCATCATCACTGCTGCTAGAGAGACTGCCACACCGTTTTCATGGCCACTATATCCAACATTACAATTAAAGATTTTTTTAAGACTTTGTATTGTTACTAAATTAGCGTCTTCAACTTTCATTGGATAGGTAGAAACACAATGCATCAATTCAAAACTACAATTATTTTCTTTAAAGGTATTAACAGCATACTGTATATCGTCTTTAGTGGACATACCTGTCGATATGAATGTATGTTTTTTTCTTTTAGACACTTCAATAAGAAATTTTTTATCTACAATCATTGCTGATGCAATTTTATGATACTTTATATTTTTAAATTCATCTAAAAATTGCAAACTATTTAAATCCCATGCTGAGGCAAACCAATCAATTTTTTTTTTATTACAGTAATCGTCTATTATCTCAAAATCTTTTTTTCCCAGCTCTAACCCATTTTTTTGGTCTCTTTGAGTTTCACCCCATGGACTTTTTCTAGGGGCGTCTAAAATTTCTTTAGAATAAACTAAATTTACATCTCTTTTTTGAAATTTTACGGCATCAAATTTTGCTTCTACTGCATTGTCAATCAATTGTTTTACTATATTTGTATCTCCATTATGATTTATTCCAATTTCCGCAATCAAATATGGTTTTTTTATCATTGTAAAACTAAATATTAATTAGACTAAAGTTATTCATGCATCAACCAATATTTATAGTTTTGATCTTTTAAAAAATATTTCTTCAACATATGCTTCCATATTGTTAGCAGTTATATCAAAGATATATTTTGCAATTTTTTGTGGATCTATAAAATTTCTATACTCCTGGTTTCGTACTTTTTTGCCCATTTTTGTTTTCATACTGCCCATACTTACACATGTGTTAAAAATTTTATTTTTTTTGCATTCATCGTTAATTGCTTTTACAGCACCCAACAGACCATGTTTTGATGCGCAATAAGAAATTGTATTTTTAAATCCATAATAACTTGATGAAGAACCAATATTTACAATTGTAACTTTCTTATTCTTAATTTTTTTATTTAGAATTTGTTTATTTATAATGATATTTGAAAAAAGATTTATTTTGAAATCATCTATCAAATTTCTATAATCTAATTTTTTTAAGATATTATATTTAAAAACTCCGCTACAAATAATTACTATTTCTGGACAAGTATTTTTTTTAAAATATTTGTTAATAATTTTTATTATTTGATTTTCTTTTTTCAAATCACACAAGTTCCATTCTATTTTTTTCTTATTAAATTCTTTAAATTTTTTCCTTAATTTAAAAATATTTGTATTTTTGGAAGTTGTGGCAATTATTTTGTGATTATTTGACAAGAATATATTCATCAGCTCTTGACCTAATCCCCCCGAAGCACCAAAAATTAACACTTGTTTATTCATATATTTTTAAGATAAGAATTTACTTAGTATCTAAAAATAAAAAAAACTCAAACGGTAAAATATGTATAGTCTAAAAATCAATGATTTATTCAGCATTAATAATAAAGTATGTATTGTTAGTGGAGCAGCAGGAGGTCTTGGAAAAAAAATATGCACGTGCCTGTTAAATAATGGGGCTATTGTAGTAGGAATAGATGTTAAAAAAATAAATATCGTTAATAAAAGATTTTATTTTTTTAAAACTAATTTACAAAATAAAGATGAACTTAATCTTATAAGAAGAAAAATTAAAAAAAAATTTAAATATATTAATGCTATAATAAACTTAGCTGGCGTTTCCAAGCCAAACGATTTTGAGGAAAATCTTAAAAATAATTTAATTGGACCTTATAATTTGATAAATATTTTTAAAAATATTTTTGTAAAGTCAAATGGATCAATAGTAAATATTACAAGTTTAAATGCAGAGTTAGGTTTTTCTAACAATCCAGGTTACAATAGTTCCAAGGGAGGTTTAAAATTGTTGACCAAAGCATTGGCAAATGATTTGGCTAAGATAAAAGTAAGAGTAAACAATATTGGACCAGGTTATTTTTTGACTAATATGACCAAAAAATTTTTTAAAATAAAAAAAACCCGAGAAAAAAGATTGATTAGAATACCCTTAAAAAGATATGGAAATACAAATGAGTTATGTGGAGCAGTAATATTTTTTATATCTAATGCATCTTCATATGTGACTGGTCAGGATTTGTATATTGATGGAGGGTTTCTCTGCAAAGGAATTTAAATTATTTATGAAATAATTTTTTTCACTATTTCCAAGTCTTCTAAATTGTCAATATCAAATGATTTATTTTCTGTCATTTCAAAATAATCAAATTTACCAAATATTCTATTCTTAAATTTCATGAATTTTTTAATATTAAAAATAAAAATTGCACCATTTTCGATGATTAATTTTTGCAGATTTTGTGATCTTTTTCTTTTTTTATAATTAAAAGTGAGTGATAACAATTTTTTGGTTTTTATCCATATAAAACGTTTAGCTAAAAAAACTGAAAAAATACTATCTAATTTTTTCTTTTTATATTTTTTTACACAATTAAGTATATCTATACTAGTGCGTAAGGGACTAGTAGGTTGCAGAAAAATGATATGTTTTGCATTATGCCTCTCTTTAAAAAAATTTATTGCGTGTAGTATTGCATCTTCTGAAGAACTATCATCTTTTGAAATCTTTTCTGGTCTCTTAATGTAATTTATTTTATATTTTTTAGTAATTTGTTTAATTCTATTATCATTTGTTGAAATAAAAATATTCCTAGGAGGGATTACTTTTGCTGCAGCTTTGATAGTAAATTCAATTAAAGGTTTCCCTTTTAACTTAACTAAGTTTTTGTCTTTTATCCTTTTTGAACCTTTTCTTGCCAGAATTAAACAAATGAACTCATCAGTAATTTTTTTTTTCATTTAATTATTCACCCGAAATTATTTAGTTTATTGCTTTAATTATAAATTTTCTCATTCTTTCACCAGACTTACCATCTGTATTACCAAGATAATATTTTAATGTTTTTTCATCTAACTTAGATATCTTTTTATTAATATATCTTGAATTCATGTAAATACTCAGTTTTTTAGCTAGGTCTTTTAAAGAGTAGGCGTAGTAATTTTCATTATCAATTTTATGCATAAGTTTTTTATTTACTTTATTTCTGAGATTAAAATTCGGAATTATCAAATTTCTATTACTAGCTATTGTCTCAAAAACTATTGTAGAGTTAAAAGCTATAACCACTTTTGCATTCCTAAGATACCTATCTCCTGTACCTCCATCAATGAAATAACAATTTGTGGGTAAAGATTTTTTAATTAAATCATCTCTTTTATGAATACCTGTTTTTCCTTTAAAAATTATTTTAATATTTGGATTATTTTCTGCATATTTCACGAGAAATTTTGAAACTTGCTTATTAATCTTTTTTAAAGTGAAAGATTTTATTCCTAGTAATTTTTGCATTTTATTGTTTTTGTATCTATTCGTTTCTATTAAGTAAAAAATTATACAATCATTCTTAGGAACAAACTTTCTTAATTTAAATGCGTAGTCAGATCTCGGACATCCATTAATTATAATTTGATTACTTTTAGCAATCTTGCTTTGTATAAAAATCTTTTTCATCTTATCTGAGTATACGGATATATTATTTGCAATTGATTTATCATTATATTTTTGAAATTTTGAAGGATGCCTTTCTTCTTCTATAGGTGTTAATGCAGATTCTTTGTGTAAAACAATGTATTTCTTATCCAAATTCTTTGAAACTTCTTCAAAGAATTTTTCTGGATAATAAAATACATTAAAACTTATGAAAGCATCAATATTTTTAAACTTGCCTAAATATCTAAACGTAATTGTTAAAAAATTAATACTCAATTTTTTTTTATTAATTTCATTTAAGTCATTCAGTTTTGTAAAATAATCTTGTCTACTTTTTAAAAAATAACCAAAAATTACTCTTATTAAACTTCTTGGAATCCAATAGAAAATTATATCATTATTCTTTTCACTAAATGAAGTAATCAAATCCTCATTACCACCACTCTTATTAAAGACCAAAATTTTTTTTGGTGATCTTGAGCTATGTTTAATATTTTTATATTTTCTAAAATTTAGTAATAAAACCAATGCACACAATTTGTGACTTTCTATTTTTAAAGCTAATTTTATAAAATATAATGATATTATTTTACGAAGTTGATATATTATTTTACGAAGTTGATGTATTATTTGTTGCATTAAAAAAATTAATAAAAGTTTTATATCCTAAAAAAACAATGAGTAAATACCAATTATATTAATCTGATAAAATTAAAATTAATTATATGAAGATTTGTTATTTATCCAATTCAGCTCTTCCATCCAATTATGCAAGCTCAATTCAAATAGTAAAAATGTGTGAGGCATTTTCTGAAATTGGTAATGATGTTGTTTTGATATCTAGAGGTATAAATAATAAAAAAAAAATATTTGATTTTTACAATGTGAAATTTAAATATTTGATTGAAATATTAGATAATTTTAAAAAATTTCCATTAGGTATAAAATATTACTTGTTTTCAATAGTGAGTATTTTTAAAAGTTTTGAATATAAGCCAGAAATTTATATAACTAGAAATCTTTTCACTTGCTTTTTGTTGGTTTTGCTTAGAAAGAAGATAATTCTTGAACTTCATCATGATTTAGAGATCGAATCTAGAATTGTAAAATTTTTGATTAAAAGATTTAAGTATTTGAATTCAAGTTATATAAAAAAAATAATTGCAATTACCGAGGGAGTTCAAGATATTTTTGTCAAAAAATATTTTGTAAATAAGAAAAAAATCTTAGTTTCGCCAAGTGGTTCTTCTCTGAAAAATAAAATTTTTTATACTAACAAAAAGCCTTTTTTAAATATTGGATATTTTGGTTCTGTTTATGAGTCAAGAGGATTTGATATTTTATGCAATTTAGCAAAACTAGATAAGATTAATAATTATTATGTTTATGGTAATTTGAATATTAAAAAAAATTTGATAAAACTTCGCAGTATTAAAAATTTGTATTTAAACTCTTATATCCCATATAAATATATTTCTAAAGAAATTTCAAAGATGGATGTTTTGTTGATGCCTTATGCATCATCAATTACAGTAGCAGGTAACATAGGAGATATAACTAAATATACTTCACCACTAAAATTATTTGATTATTTAACAGCTGGTAAAGTAATAATGTGTTCAGATTTTAAAGTATTGAGAGAAGTTATTAGAGAAAAAAGAAACGCTATATTTGTAAAAAATTATAAAAATATATATTCTTGGAGAAACGAAATATATAAATTAAAAAATCAATACTCAAAAAGACTAATTATATCTAAAAATAATTTGATTTTGAGTAAGAAATTTTCATTAAAAAATCGAGCTAAAAAAATAATTAAGAATATTTAATTTTTTTTATAAAAAACTAATCAACTGATTTTATTAATTCATAATATTTTTCTAAGTTATCATGATAATCAAATCTATGTAAATTATTGATTGCTAGTTTGAGTAGTTTTCGGCATTTTTTTTTATTATACAAATAATAGTGAATTTTTCGTGAGAGATGTAAATAATCTCCTGTTTTAAATAACAAACCACCTTTTCCATTCATAAGAATTTCTTTTGGTCCAGTCGGACAATCACTTGAAATAATAAATTTTTTTAATACTAAAGCTTCTAATAAAACATTTGGAAGCCCCTCATACTTTGATGACAAAATAAACAAATCTGCTTGTTTAAAAAAAGGGTAAGGATTTTTGACAAAATTAGTTAATTTTACATTGTTATTTAATTTATTCTTATTAATAAAATTTTGTAACTTTGATTTTAAAGTACCTTTACCAACTAAAACAGCCTCAAAATCAATATTATTTTTTAAATAATTTAATGATTTTAACAAAGTCATTTGATCTTTTTGTTCTGTAAATCTTCCAATATTTAAGATTTTAATTTTTTTATTATAATTGAATATTCTTTTTGTTTTTCTATTAGCTTGACGTTTAATTTGATTAATATTTAGAGGATTATAAATACAAATAGACTTTACATTGAATTCTTTTTCTAAATCAATCTTAAATTGCTTACTATTAACCATTACCTTATCTGCAGATTTTAAAAATAATTTAAAGATAAAACGTTTTAAAAAATTTTTAGTCCATCCATGAGGTGCAGAATTTGATCTTGAAATTATTTTTGTATTTAATAATTTACAAATAATTATACAGTAAATATTTGCCTGAAATGAAAAGACTATAGGTTTCTTGCTTATGCATATTTCTTTAATTAATAGAAAAATTGCTAAAAAATATTTAAATCTCCTTCCAAGTTTGTCCCAAATATTTAATTTTAATGATATAAAATCTACCGATTTGTGAAATTTTTTTTTATATTTCTTAGAAATAGTAATTACTGATACAGATTTAAATCTTTTTATTAAAAAATTACTTACTATAAAAAAATTTTTTTCTACTCCACCACCTTCAATTGAAGGCATAAACATTATTACTTTTTTATTATCCACAAAATATTTGATTTTATGTATTTAGTTTCATATAAAATTACGTGTCTTTAGTAACAATTATTATCCCATATAAAAACAACTTAAAATATTTATTTTTTACTTTACAGTCAATTTTTCATCAAACTCATAAAAACTATAAAGTTTTGATTATTTATGACGATGAAAATTTTTCTGATTTGACCTTAATTAGAAGATATTTATCAAAAGAAAAAAAAAATAAAAATCGAATAAAAATTATTATTAATAAAAAGAATTTAGGTGCAGGCCTATCAAGAAATATTGGAATAAAAATAAGTAAGTCAAAATATATTGCCTTCCTTGACAGTGACGACACTTGGCATAAGGATAAATTAAAATTACAATTAAATTTTATGAAAAAACAAAAAGTTTTAATTTCACATACTTCCTATAATATTATAGATCAAAATGGTAAAAAAATTTCTCACCGACAAGCAAAAAAAAAACTATATTATGAAAATTTATTAGACTCATGTGATATCGGGCTCTCCACAGTAATCGTAGACTCTAATTTTCTAAAAAAAAATAATTTTAAGTTTCCAAAAATTAAGACTAAAGAAGACTTTGTTTTATGGCTTAATATTTTAAAAAAGATTCAACATATAAAAGGTTTAGATTTAAAACTTACTAATTATAGAAAAAGAAAAAATTCTTTGTCATCAAATCTTATTGTAAATATTTTTAATGGTTATCGTGTATATAAAGATTATATGGCAATGGGACATCTAGAGTCTTTTTATAGATTAATAAAATTATCTATCAATTATATTAGAAAGACTCATTTAATTAGAAATTAAAATCACAAATATTATTTACTTCTTAATTTCTAGATGCTTATTCTCTATAAGAAAGATTAATATCGAAAGATTAAACCAAAATGGGATACCATAATTAGTTCCAAAAATACTACCTGTTGGTAAAATTGGAAAAATAAAAAATAAATGTAAAAGCATATGGCTTAAAATCATTATTTGTTTTTTAGGAAACATAGATTTGAAAAATATGTAAATTGGATAGAAAAAAATAAATAAAAAATAAATAGCACCAACCAAACCAACTTCTGATAAAATTTCAAGATAAATTTGATGTGGGTGGGTAGAATAGTGAAGATTTTCTTTATTTTTTATTTCGTATTTTTTCTTATGACTTTCATTAAAAAAATTATTTATACCAATACCAAATAATGGATTTTCTCTAAAAATTTTATAGGAAGTAACGTAGAGAGGATAGTGAGAGGTGTTAGTAAATTTTTCTTTGATATTAAGTTTTAATTTACCATCATTAGAGGAAATTAGATCTGAAAATAAATAAAAAAGTTTTTGCCCACGGTAACTATCTTTAATGAAATGAGTTGATGAGTATATAATCAAAAAAATACTAGTTACAACCACTACCAAATTTTTGATACTTAGTTTTCTTGAATATACTGTAAAGGTTAAAGTAAATAATATTAATAAAAAAAATAATTTTAGAAAATTAGATCGTTCACCTATCAAAAAGCTCGTAACTACAAAAATGCTTAAAAGAATTAGAAAAAGGAAATAATTTATTTTATTACAAATATAAGATAACGTGAATAATATTAAAAAGCTTAATATATAGCCAATAATTAATTCATCTCTCGTAAAACTTGCAATTCTACCTACATAATCTGAGCTGAATCCTAATATGTTTGAACCAGCAAAATATTCAATGAAGATATCAAGTATTATTAATCCCAATATAATCAAAAAGACTTTATAGATTCTGACGATATTTTTTTGGTTAAAATTATTTTCTAAAAAAAATTGAATTCCAAAAAACATTAACACAAAACGAAAAAAGGAGAGGTATTTAAATAAAGAATTTTTAAATTCTATACTTTCGTAAGGAAATAATAAAAATATAAAGCTGAAAAAAAAAATTATGATATTTTTGTTTAAAGAATAAAATTTTCTAAAATTAAAAATTGCATAAAGAGAAAATATTACGGAAAATAGATTAAGAGCAAATGGTCCAGATATGATAAATATTGGAAATAAATATAATAAATTTTTTAATATAAAATTTACTTTTTTTTCGATTAATTGCATTGTTTTCATCTAAACTTATATCTTGCAGTAAAATATAAAAGAAAACCGAGAATAAAAGTAAATAAGGATAATATCTTTGAATAATTACTTATTTGAAAACTTAAATAAATAATCACAATATTTGAAAAAGCAAAGAGCATCGTGGTTTTAAAATGACTTTTGTTAAAATAATTAAAAATGTGATGATGTAAATGAGAATTATCTGATAATAAAATAGATTTTTTTTTAAGAATTCTATTTATACTTACAAATAAAAAATCATATACTGGATACCATAAAGGCCATATTAAATACGCAGGATGTATTCCAAAACCATTGTGAAGTTCTATTGTTAAAAAACTAATAAAAAAACCAATAAATAGACTTCCAGAATTACCTGTAAAAAATTTTATATTAGATTTTGATGGAAGCATATTTAAAAATAAATTTAGTATAACTGGTATTAGAAGTAACTTAATTAAGTCAATTGTTTGTTTATCTTCTAACAAAAAAATATAATATGATAAACAACTAATAAAAAAAGTTAATAATAAGCCATCTACTCCATCAATATAATTTGTAGAGTTAATAAGTAATCCAGCAGCAAGTAATAAAAATGGAATTTTAAATTTTCCTAAATTTAAAACTCCAATTAATTCGTAAGTTCCAAGACTCTCTATTATTAATCCATTAAATATAAGGCATGCTGATGCTAAGATAATAAATAGTATTTTTATCGATGGTATCAAATCCATTCTGTCATCTACGAATCCAACAACAAAAATAAGAAAGCCAATTGATATAATTAATTCAATATTGTAATTTAATTCTGTTAGACTAATAACTGCCAAGTAAAATAAAAAAATTATTACTCCACCTGTATTAAATATTTTTGTATTATGAATTTTTCTTTTATTTGGAATATCGTAAAAGCCCATCTTTTTTGATATTACAACCGTTAGAAAAAGTAAAAAAAAATATATAAGTGTGAATTTCAAATAAAGCATAATTTTCTAATAAGTCATAATTTTATAGTGTGTTAAGAAAAATAGTAAAATAAAATAATATAGACTATTAAACTTTGAAATAACAAATATATATATAGAAAACATATAAAAAGTAAAAAAATAAATGAAACAATATATAGTCGTTACCGGTGGTGCAGGTTTTATTGGATCAAATCTAATTAAAAAATTATTAGATGATAAAAAATGTAAAATTATAAGCATTGATAACTATTCTACTGGAAAATTTCGTAATCATATCGCTGATAAACGAATACGATATATTTCCTCTGATACTAAAAAAATTTCAACAGTTTTAAAAAATTATAGAAAAAAAATTAAAGTTATTTTTCATTTTGGCGAATTTTCAAGAATATATCAGAGTTTTTTGAAAATGAGTGAATGTATCCAGTCAAATACAATAGGCACCAATGAAGTTTTTAACTTTTGTCTTAAAAATAAAATCAAACTTATTTATTCTGCAACTTCCGCAAGCATTGGAAATAGAGGTAATGATAAAAATTTGTCACCATATGCTTTTACAAAAGCCAAAAATATTGAAATGTTAGAAAATCTAAAAAAATGGTTTAATTTAAAATACGAAGTCATTTTTTTTTACAATGTTTATGGGCCTAATCAAATTAGATCTGGAAGCATGGCTACTGTAATAGGAATTTTCGAAGAACAACTCAAAAAAAATTCTCCTTTAACAGTTGTTAAACCTGGTACACAAACTAGAAGATTTACCCATGTACAGGATACTGTAGAAGCATGCATCTATGCTTATAAAAAAAATAAATCCTGGTATTACAGTATTTCCAACAAAAAAAGCTATTCAATTAATCAAGTAGCAAAAATGTTTAATTCTAAAATTAAATATTTACCCAAAAGACCTGGTGAAAGGTATGCATCAGCCTTAACAAGCATGAATTTATCAAATAAAGTGCACAAATTATTTGGAAAAATACAATTAAAAGATTATATAAAAAATTTAGTTAATTAAGCAATTCAACATTATTTCTTAGTTTACAATTATAATTAAATGTTTATAAGGCTATTGCCGGTGATTAAGGCGAAGGTGTTATACCCGATCCCATTCCGAACTCGGAAGTCAAGCCCTTCAGCGCCGATGGTACTTAGTCTTAAGACTTGGAAGAGTAGGTCGTTGCCGGCATTATATAATATGAAAATAAAAAGCTCATTAAAATCTATTAAAAAAAGAGACCTCAATTCTAAATTAGTTAGAAGAAGAGGAAGAGTTTATATTATAAATAAAACAAATCCAAAATTTAAAGCAAGACAAAAATAATTTTATGGA
>MDTG01081269.1_pt1 | contig 11356 bp, 8 predicted proteins | sample 811421 | NCBI WGS metagenome assembly MDTG01 (sample SAMN05326645, study PRJNA326480) | marine metagenome | isolation source: seawater | place: Pacific Ocean: South East | collected 2011
CTTCAAAATGTTCTAATAATCCAATGGAAAAAATTATATCAAATGAATTATCTGGAAAGTTTAATTCATTTGTATCACCGACTAAGAAACTTCCCTTTAAATTGTTTTCTTTAAATATACTCTTAGCAACTTGAATTATTGTTTCAGAGATATCCACTAAGGTACAATTATATCCTGCATCACTAAAATAAGAAGATAGTGTGCCTCTACCGCAACCAATTTCTAAAGTTCTTTTACCGCCATTGAAATTTGATTTATTATTAATTATTTCTTTAAATAGCGTCCAATGATTTCTGAATGCTAATTGTATTTGATTTGTTACTTTGTCCCTAGTCCAATGATTATATAAAGATTCTTCCCTTTTTTTCCAATTTGATTCGAATGATTTAACGTCACCCTTTTTATTGTTTTTCATTTTATTAATACGTTAATTTTTTGTTGTAGGTTAATTTACAACTTGATAATATATTAGAAATTAATTCCCCCGATTTTCCATTCCCGTAAATAAATTCAGGTTTATAAAGCCCATTTAAAATCTGTTTTTTTACAGCCTCTTTAATTTCATCTTTGTTATAATCAACATCTATAACACCTTTAGATCTTTTCCTACCACTCTGTCTAGTTCCAATATTAACTACTGGAACTCCTAATAGTGAAGACTCTCTAATTCCTACACTTGAATTTCCAATCAAACATTTAGAATTTTTAATTAATCTTAAAAAGTCTTCTGATTCCATATTTTTAAAAAAATGAATTGATTCAAATTTTGAATTTTCTCTAAAAGATCTTAATCCTTTAGAAATAGAATCCCCACCAGCATCAACATTTGGCCAAAACCAAAAAGTAGGAATTGATAAATCACATATTGCTTTTAAAGTTTCATTTATGTTATTTTTTGAATTTTCAAACTCTGTAGTAACTGGATGTTGCATTACAACTAAGTAATCTTTATCGATATCTATCTTTGTACCCACACCTCCATATTTTGAGAATGGGTCAAAATCGAATTTTGGATTTTTAGCTACACTCAAAGCTATGTCCATGGAAGGACATCCTGTGTTAAAAATAGTATCCGGACATTCTCCCATTTTAATTACTCTATTCTTTGCATCATCACTTGATACAAAATGTAAGTCAGCTAATTTGGTGTTAGCATGCCTAACTTTTTCATCAATACTCCCTGTTATTTCACCCCCTTGAATATGAGCTAATGGGATATTTTGATATGAGGATGCAATAGATGTTGCTAAAGTTTCGAACCTATCTGCTATGGTTATAACTAGATCTGGTTTTAATCTATTAAAGACCGTTGACAACTCTAAAATTGCTAAACCTGTAGTTTTAGCCATTATTTCAGGATTTTCTCCTTCTAATTGGCAGAAAATTTTTTCATGAATTTTAAAACCATCTTTCTCAATAATATTAATAGTAGATCCATATTTTTCCAATAAAGTTGATCCCGTCAGAACTAATTGAAGTTCCAAAATTGGATTTTTATTAATCGCACTTAGAACAGTTTTTATCCTAGAGTAACTTGGCCTAGCAGTAATAACCACACAGATTTTTCTTTTTTTCATACTAAATCATTATAATTTAAGAAACTCCATTTCTCTATATCTTTGTTAAGCTTTCTACCAATTATTTGTTTGTAATCCTTAACTGAAATTCCATATCCCAAGGGTTTTTTTGATTCCAAATCTTCAAAAGTAATTATGTCACCTTTTTTTAAATATTTATTAACTGATAATGATTTTTCAAAAATATTTTTCACATCTAAAAAGTTTTTAGTTTCTTTTTTATCAATATAAATGGAAATAGATTTTTCAATATATCTGACCCCCTCAACTAATTGCTTTGCTTCATTTATGGTTAATGAGGAGGTGCTATCAGGGCCAAACATTTTTTTGTCAAAAACAACATGAAACTCCAATATTTCAGCTCCTAAAGACACCGCGCCAATTGAAGGGAAAATTGAGCCGGAGTGATCTGACAAGCCAACTGATATATTATATCTATTCTTTAACTCAACAATCATATTAAGTCCTACTTCTTCGGGTTTTGTTGGATATTTTGAGGTGCATTGCAGAATTGACAGCTTGTTGTTAAACCCTCTCAAAAATTTGATGGATTTATCTAATTCATCAATACTACTCATACCAGTAGATAAAATAATTTCTTTTCCAGTCTTAGCTATTTTTTCTAACATCAGGAAATTATTTACTTCACCTGACCCTATTTTATACTTTTGGACTCCTAGATTTTCTAATAAATCTACTGCCATATTAGAAAATGGAGAACTTATAAATTCTAAGCCAACATCATGGCAATGATTTTTAATTTCAATCCATTGCTCTAAATTAAATTCCATTCTTTTCCAATAATCGAATCTAGTTTTATCTTCATATGAGAAGTTTACTCTAAATGGCTCATACTGACTACTTTCGGCATCAGCAATGTGTGTTTGAAATTTTATTGCATCAATTCCAACATCAGATAAGGCATCAATATACGAATGCAAAATTCCTAAGCTACCATCATGTGATTGTGCTATTTCAGCTATAATAAAAGTTTTTTTCATTTTATTTTTCCTTCATCAAGTCTAATTATTAAATCACATTTTTCTATGGTACTTAGTCTATGTGCAACAATAATTATTGTTTTACTTCCAATCATATTGTTTATGGCTTTCATAACATCTTTTTCAGTTTGAGTATCGAGTGAACTAGTTGCCTCATCTAAAATTAAAAGATCTGGATTGTGGTATAGAGCTCTTGCGATACCTAATCTTTGTCTTTGGCCACCTGAGAGTCGAATCCCTCGTTCTCCAATAACAGTATTGTAACCACTTTCCAACTTAGAAATAAATCCGTGTGCCATTGCCATTTTTGCCACTTTTTTTACTTGATTCATATTAATCAAATCTTTCTCAATACCAAATGCAATATTAGATGCTATATCCTCATCAGATAGAAAAATATTTTGAGGTACATAGCCAATATTATTTTGCCACATTCGTATAGAAGATTTATTTAAAACTTTTCCGTCAATAAGTATTTTACCGCTTACCGGAAATAAAATACCCAATATAATATCAACTAATGTACTCTTCCCTGATCCAGTTGTGCCAATTATTCCTACTGTGGAATTTACCTTGATATGAAGGTTTATATTTTTTAGGGCAAGTCGAGAATTGTCTTGATATTTGAATTCTATTTCTTTTAATGAAAGTTCTTTTTTTAAAAAAAGTCTTTTATTGTCATTCTTTGATAATACATAACCCTCACTGTCAACATTCTTTAAATCACTAACAATATTATCAATCGCTGGATCTCCAAACTTCATTGCCGATAGTGAGGAATACATTTTATTCACTGATGGCTTCAATTTTACGGCCCCAAGAGCATATAACCCCAAAACAGGAAGTAATGAGCCTATGTCAGAGCTGTAAAATAAAATTGAATAAATGGACATAGTTAATAAAGCCCCAAAAGCAATAACCTCCATCATGAACTGTGGAATTTCACTTAAGGTTTGATTTGTTGATGTGAATTTAGAAAAATCACTAGATGGAACTTTAAAATTCTCATAATACACTTTTTCTCTTCCTAAAACCTTTAAATCTTTGATACCTCCTATTATTTCAGAAATAAACTTAAACCTCATAGAGTTAGATTTAATTCTTTTTTTTCCAATATGAGTAAGACGTTTTCGAATAGTTATAAACATTATAGTATAAAAACCGCCAAAAACAGATGCTAGGATTAATGCTAATATGGGGTCTATCATAATTAAAAGACCAACTATTGATAAAGTCAAAATCAAATTAGAAATTAAATTTATTGAAGGAAGTAACCCTTGTTGGATTGCGATATCTGTCTCAGATAAAATTATTCGAGATATTTCACTACTATTTTTTGAAAGAAAAAATTTATAAGGTTGGTGTAAATACTTCCTCAAAAGCTTTTTGCCAATAGAATGTCTTCTATTGTTTATAAATCTAAATTTAGAATAGCTGGTCAGACTTTTAAAAAGTGCACTTACAAAAAGTATCACAAGACTCAAAAGACCGAGAAAAACCAAAAAATACTGTTTGTTACTGAAATTTAATTTTTGAAATAAAATAAATAAAATTCGATTCGTTTCAATTACATCTGGGTTACCAAGAACAGATAAGAATGGCATAATTGATCCAACACCAGCTATTTCAATAATTGATGTTAATGTCATAAGAGTTAACAACTGCAGAGCTCTCCTCTTCTCATTGAGGTCTAAAATGAACCAAATTTTAGGGTAAATTTTGATCACGAAAAATTATTATCTAATTATTTTGATATTAAAATGTGATTGCATAAAAAACGCTGGAATAAAACCGAAATATGATAGAATTCTTCCAAACAAGCCAAATCTTTTAAAGGGTGACCACCTAATTTTAAAATCTCTAAAACCATTATTTTTAAATAATTTTTTAATTATATAAGGTGATTGGTGGATGTTCCATTCAATCGTGGGTGCAAAAGGACTTTTCACTCCAAGCATTCCCCAAAAATTATATCTAGAGCAGTCTGTTACTAGAATTACTCCGTTTTCATTCAAAAGGTTTGAAATTTTTCCAATTAAATTTGAATATGTTTCAAAACTTGTTTGATCTATATTTATCTTGGAAAAAATTGGTTCATTAAGATGGTTAATTGAATCATGTAGTATAATAATATCAAATTTTTTCTTTGAATTAAATTCTTGAATTGTTTTATTAATTATTTCAATTTTGAAGTGATCATCAACAATTTTTGATTTGACAAAGACATTTTTTGAACCTGCTTGAAAGGGTTCCAAATTTATACAACTTTTTGCTCTACAATACATTGAATAATAAGAATAAATACCGTTCCCTCCGCCAATATCTAAGACAGATTTATTTTCAAAATTTATAGATTTAAAAGCCCATTTAAGATAATTAAAAGATCTGTCGAAAGGATGGTGGCTTAATTTTAAATCAGAATGTATATTTTTAAAAGCCTCTAAACTCATTTTTTTAAGATTTTGATTTAGCCAATTTAAACCAACTTACGAATTTTTGTATACCAACATCAACTGTGGTTTTGGGTCTAAAGCCAATGTGATTTTCTAGTGCTTGAATATCTGCATGAGTTGTAGGGACATCTCCCTGTTGCATCTCCATCAAGTTTTTTTTGGCTTTTATACCAAATGCTTTTTCAAGAGCTTCAATGTAATCCATTAGATTCACAGGAGATGAATTTCCAATATTAAATATCCTATAAGGAGCAGAAGAAGTTGGAATATAAGGTTCATTACCATTCCAATTTAAATCAGGTGCTGCTGGTTTTATAAGTAAACGAGAAATGCTTTCAACGATATCATCTACATAGGTAAAATCTCTAATCATATTCCCTTTATTATATACGTTTATAGGTTCACCTTTAAGCATTGCCTCAGCAAAAAGATAAAGTGCCATATCCGGTCTTCCCCATGGACCATACACTGTAAAAAAACGCAGTCCAGTAGTTGATAGATTAAATAAATGAGAATAACTATGAGCCATTAATTCATTTGCTTTTTTTGTTGCAGCATAGATTGCCATTGGATGCTCCGTAGGATCATTTTCAGATAAAGGCATTTTTGTGTTTAATCCGTACACACTACTGGTGCTGGCATAAACTAAATGCTTTACCTTGCTGTACCTCGCACCCTCTAGGACGCTCAAAAATCCATCAATGTTACTCTGTGTATATGCACGTGGATTATCAATACTGTATCTTACTCCTGCTTGAGCTGCAAGATTTATCACATAATCAAATTTCTCATTTATCATGAAATTGACTATAAAATCATGATCAGCTATATCGGCTTTTAAAAAATGATAGTTAGAATATTTTATACTTTTTGATATGACCTTTTCATTGAGGGTTTTTCCTTTAATCCCATGTTCGTTTAAACGACTAAATTTTAAATTAATATCATAATAATCGTTAATAATATCAACACCGACAACATTGTACCCCTCTGAAATAAAACGACTTACTAAATGAAACCCTATAAATCCAGCAGAACCAGTAATTAAGATTTTGGATGAATTATTACTTTTCATAATTGTCAGATAAAATTTTAATCATAATCGGCCATCTGTATCTTGTTTTGGCAATATGCCTTTCACATCATAAACAACACAATTTTTTGTGCTTTTAATATTTATTTGATTGAATTGTTGGTGTGCTACAGCTAAAACTATCGCTGAATATTTTGATAAATCAGGTTTTTCATTAAAAATGTCAATTTCATATTCATTCATAACCTCATCAGGATTAATCCAAGGATCAAAAACATCAACATTTATATCAAAACTTTTTAACTCTTTGTAAATGTCAATTACTCTTGTATTTCTCACATCTGGACAATCTTCTTTAAAGGTAAAGCCTAGCAGCAAAATATTAGAGTTTGTGATCTTTAGACCTTTTTGCATCATAAGTTTAATCACTTCTTTTGCAACATACTTCCCCATTGAATCATTAAGCCTTCTCCCAGATAGAATAATTTCTGGGTGATATCCAACTTCTTGTGCTTTTAGAGCTAAATAATAAGGGTCTACACCAATGCAATGCCCACCTACTAGGCCTGGTTTAAATTTTAAAAAATTCCATTTAGTTCCAGCTGCTTCGAGAACCTCATTAGTGTCTATATCCAATAAATTGAATATTTTACTTAGTTCATTTACAAAAGCAATATTTATATCTCTCTGACTATTTTCTATAACTTTTGCCGCTTCCGCAACTTTAATGCTCGTAGCCTTAAAAGTTCCAGCAGTAATAATTGAATTATATAAATTATCAACTAATTCAGCAATATGTTCAGTTGACCCACTTGTAACTTTTAAAATTTTAGTGACGGTATGCTCTTTATCTCCTGGGTTTATTCGTTCGGGTGAGTATCCGCAGTAAAAATCCTCATTATACTTAAATCCACTTATTGACTCAAGTATTGGAACCATCTTTTCTTCCGTCACCCCTGGGTATACTGTAGACTCATATATTACTAAATCGCCTTTGTTTAAAAATCTTGCAACAGTCTCACTTGCTTTTACTAATGGGCTTAAATCAGGGCTATTATATTTGTCTATTGGAGTTGGTACAGTGATGATATATATATTACATCCCTCTAACAATTCATTTTTTGATGATAAAGTCAAGCCTTTAGACTTAGTATTATTATTATCTAAAACTGAACATAAAGGTTTATTGTCAATTTCTAATGTAATATCATTTCCCTTTTGTAACTCCTTGACTCGTGCAAGATTAATGTCGTAGCCAATAACTTTATATTTTTCAGCAAAAGCAACTGCAAGGGGCAAACCTACATATCCAAGGCCGATTACTCCAATTTTACTGTCATTAAAATTCATTTAGTATAATTTAAGATGTAAAACTTTATTAATTTAAAAGTTTATTAAAAAGCTTTTATTTTCCTATTGAAACCCTATTTGGATTGTTATTAATATTCCTTCCGTCAAATATAATTTTTGACTTATCTAAATCAATATGCTTAAATTCTGCCCAATCTGTTAAAACTGCTAACGCATCATTATTACTCAATGCTTTTAAATTAGGGATTATCTTAATATTTAAATTTTGAAAGTCATTAATTTTCCATTTCTCTTTGATATCATTCACAATTGATGCTTCCGTTACCATTGGATCATATATTTCTATAGTAGCCCCATATTCATATAATTTTTCCGTGACATAAATTGCTGGACTTTCTCGACTATCATTTGTGTTTGCTTTAAATGCCCATCCAAGAATACCAATTCTTGTACCTGATAAATCGCCTCCAAAATGATCAATTATTTTTTTTGCAAAACGTATTTTTTGAAAATCATTAATTTTTACAACTTGATGCCAATATTCAGCAACTTCAATAAGTCCATAATATCTGCAGAGATATACAAGATTTAAAATGTCTTTCTGAAAACAGCTTCCTCCAAAACCCACGGATGCTTTTAAAAAATGAGGGCCAATACGATGATCAGATCCAATAGCTTTAGATAGCTCTTCTATATCAGCACCCGTTTTTTCGCAAAGTGCAGATAGGCTATTAATTGATGATATTCGCTGAGCCAACATGGCATTAGATGCAAGTTTAGCAAGTTCAGAGGACCACACATTAGTAGTTAATATTTTTTCTTTTGGAATCCAATTAGCATAAATATCAACTAAGGCTTTGACTGCTTTTTGACCTGATTTAGTTTCATCTCCTCCAATTAAAACCCGGTCTGATTTAAAAAGATCCTGAATGGCTGTACCTTCCGCTAGAAACTCTGGATTTGAAAGAATCTCAAAATGTAGATCAGTAGAATTTACTTCTAGGATTTCTTTTATTTTTTCAGCTGTTCGAACGGGTAGAGTTGATTTTTCAACTATTATTTTATCAGATTTAGAAAACTTGGCTATGTCCTTTGTACAAGCCTCAATATAACAGAGATCTGCAGCCATCCCTGCACCTACTCCCTCTGTTTTTGTAGGTGTATTGACTGCCATAAAAATCATCTCTGCTTTTTCGATATTTCCAGCGATATCATCTGAAAAAAATAGATTTCTGCCTCGTGTCTGCTCAACTACCTCAGCGAGTCCTGGCTCATATACAGGTAATGAATCTAAAGGCCCATTCCAAGCCTCAATTTTATCTGGATTTGAATCTACAACTGTTACATTTATATGAGGAAGTTTAAGGGCAATTATAGCCATACTAGGGCCCCCTACATAACCCGCTCCAATACAACAAATATTTTTTATTTCCATATTATTTTCTCAGTAGCTATTATGAGGATTGAATTTTACTAACTAGCCATCAAAAAGCTCAATAATCTTCTCTTTAGAAATAGATGCCCCAGAAATGCTGTCATTTTTCTTTTGAATTAAATAATACAATATGATCTCTGTCAGCTAAAAACTTAGAGGCCAAATAAAAACTTACCTTTCTTGCGATTAGATCTTCGATTTTATCTTCTAGCTGGACTATGTAATCCATATTGAGTCCTTGACCAATTAAAAATACTTCAATATGCCCTGAATCATTTCCTTTGGCATAATCCCCCACTAGAATAATTTGATCAACATCTCCCATGCGCTCTAAGACAGTTTCAACAACATCCTCTAACCCTAGGTGTTTAAAAACCACTTTTTGCATTACTTTAAACAGCGGGTGATTGATGTTTGCCTTATACTCTACTTTATTATCTACTTTAACTTTTTCTAAATAACCAGCTCCTTGCAGGTGATTAAGCTCTTTGCGAATGGCGTTAGTGGATTCACCCATCTCTGTGGCAAGGCCATTCAGATATCCCCTATTGGCCTGAGATATAAAAAACTTTATAAGTAATCTAAGGCGGGTTTTAGAAGTGATTAATTCTCCCAGCATATTTTCATTATATATTTTAAAATAAAACACCCATAAAAAATTAATGGCTGAATAAATTAATTAAAGGGTTTTAAACTTTTATAGAATTAATTCCAAACATTAATTGGTACCAAAAGTACTTGATATTAATAATAAAAAAAACTTTTTTTCAAGTTTTTTTAGTATTTATTTTTAAACACCAAAGTAAGGTTTCAGCAAAAAAATAAGTGAAAAAACCAATGATTTAAATTAGTTTTATACTGAAACAAATAAAAAAATTTAAAAATATTGTAAATAAACGAAAATTAATTACCTAAATAGTCCATCATTCGTTTCTACTGTAACCAAAGCAGATCATTTGCATCGCTGATCGAAGGTTACTTGAGCTTGGGTGTAACCGTAATTGATAGCTTGTCGCAAAAGCTCGCAAGCTCGTGGTACCCCTCCTATATTAAGGTGAACTAAAGCATTGATGAACTCGGATTTTCCCGTTTGTGGATTAAATTTATTGATTACCTGATCAGAATAAATCAATGCTTTCTCGAAATCCCCGGCCATATAAAAAGCACTTGCCGCATTTTCAAAATGGGCATATTCCAATACATCAATCTCTAGTGCCTTTTCAAATTCTATGCCTGCCTCTACATATTTTTTTTGATTAAAATAGTTCAATCCTAATTTTGAAATTTCAGCAGCAGTACTGATTTTTTGTTGGCCCACAACTGCCAATTTCTTTAATGTAAACAGTTCCTTCTCATTGGGAAATAATTCAACCGCTTTGGAAGCGTAGTTAATAAAATCTGGATCTCCGGCTGGTACAATCTGAGAGAGAACAATTAAAAAATTTTTCCAAATGGCCGAACCTGACTTTTTACTAAGTAGTTTAAAAACATTTTTTGCTTCCGAGGGATTCCTTTTGATCTGTAAGGTTTGGGCGTAGATCGAAGCATGTAATGCGTTTCTTGGCAAACCATAGAAAGCCTTTTTGGCATTGACATGGGCACTGTCTATTTTGCCCTGTTTAAGGAAAATCTGCGCCTTTAAGTTTTCGCTATAAAATAAATAAGGATTGGCTGAAATTCCCTCATCAAGAAGGTCTAAAGCTTTATCGTATTTTTTTGCGTTAAAATAATACCGGGCTTTAATAGATTTCATTGGAATGGTCGTAACAGTTATGTTGGGAAGTTCGGGGGTAATTTGATTAATCTTATCCATTGGAATGGAATATTTGTTGTTATTGAAATCCCTAAGTAAAAATAATTGTCCTTTGAGGGACTTATAAGTAGTGTGGGTAATGCTGATAGAGGGGACCATCAAGCCAATGGCTAATAATGGGAAAAAACTAAGGGCTTTCACTTTCTTTGGGGTATTGTATTTCTGTGTGGCCTTATGGTAATAATAGCTAAGCAGAGCCATGGTCAGAGCCCAGGGAGCCAATACCTGTGGACGGGCAATAGGAAAATTTAAATTGGCATCTATAAAATAAACCCCAATTGCAGTGACCAATAAGAAAACAAAACATTTAGTGTCAGCCTCCAAATCGGACTTAAAAAGGATTACAAATGCAAAATAAGCTGCAAACAGAAATACCCCGAGGTAAAGAAGAAAACCAACAAAGCCCAATTCTGCTCCCAGTTGTATAAAATCACTGTGGGCATGGTAAGGCACCACATATCCATTTATATCCTCCCTATCGTAATGAATTGATTTCAATTTCCAATTGCCAATCCCTACTCCCATAATGGGATTTTTTGTGATATGGGTCAAAACATCTTCATAATACCTAAGACGTTGATTTATTGATCCTTCATCAGTATTTAATTTGATGGTTGCGGCCCTTGCAATTGCATTGGCTCCTTTGTCAGCCACAAAAGTCTGATTCAGCACTAAAGCCAAAATTAGAGGTAAAATATAAAATAAATTTGGTGAAAATTCCTTGATGGAACGC
>MDTG01119048.1_pt1 | contig 11356 bp, 11 predicted proteins | sample 811421 | NCBI WGS metagenome assembly MDTG01 (sample SAMN05326645, study PRJNA326480) | marine metagenome | isolation source: seawater | place: Pacific Ocean: South East | collected 2011
ATTTTTAAAAAATAATTTCCAGTTAACTGCAAGCTTAAAATCTCCCGAAATTATCTCATCTCTTGAGGGTTGTAATAAGTTTTTAAAGCTTTCATTGTCTTTAAATTTCTTTAGTTTATTTTTGGATCCCAATAGTTATTACTTTATAATCTACAAATTTATTAAATTACTAAAAGTATTGCTTGACAATCACTTAATATTTAAAATCCATAATTTTTTTGAATCAGTTTAAAATAAATACATACGAGGAATTTGAAAGATTGGCTATTAAAATGTTCAATGTTCACTTTAAAAAAAACTTGGTTTACAACAAATACTGTAAACTGTTGGGGATATCACCATCAAAAATTAAAAAACTAATTAAAATACCTTTTCTCCCAATTCAATTTTTTAAAACCCATAAAGTGGTTTCAAACTCAAAAAAACATAAATTGATTTTTGAAAGTAGTGGTACATCAGGCATAAAAAGTAAACATTTTGTGATAAATACAAGTTTATATGAGAAGAGTTTTAGAACTGCTTTTAAAAAGTTTTATGGAAGCCCAAGCGATTATATTTTTCTAGCTTTGCTTCCATCATACATTGAGAAAAAAAACTCATCTCTAATATACATGGTCAATGATTTTATAAAATCTTCAAATTATGATGAGAGTAAATTCTACATGTATGATTACATAAATCTATTTAACATATTAAAAAGATTAAAAAATAATGGTACTAAAACTATTCTTTTTGGGGTTACACACGCACTAATTGATTTCCTTGGAAAATTTAAGGTTGAAATGAAAAACCTAATAATAATAGAAACAGGTGGAATGAAGGGGTTTAAAAAAGAGATTTCTAGAGATGAATTGCATTTGATTTTAAAAAAAGGTTTTGGAACGGAAAATATTCACTCCGAATATGGAATGACAGAACTATTTTCTCAATCATATTCAATAAAAAATGGTGTTTTTAAAAGTCCTCCATGGATGAAGGTTTTCGTTCGTGATACCACAAATCCTCTTTCATCCAAAAGGTCTGGAAAAGGGGCAATTAACATTATAGACCTAGCAAACGAGAATTCATGTCCTTTTTTAGCAACCGACGACATCGGAAAAGTCTACCCAGATGGTTCATTTAAAATTATAGGTAGATTAATGGAATCTGAAATTAGAGGGTGTAACTTAATGTTCGATAGTCACTAAAAAATAATTTTTCTTTCCTCTTTGTAAAACAATATATTTTTTACAAATCAAATTATTAGATGAAATTTCACTATTAATATTAACTTTCTCTTTATTGACGGAAATTGAATTTTCCTTTAATGATCTTGTAATTTCAGATTTAGATTTAAGAAAACCTGTTTTTTGAATAAGATCAGTAATACTTGGTTTTGATTGTAATAGTTTCATTTTCAAACTTGCTTTAGGAACTCCTTCAAATACGTCAAGAAAAGTATCTTCATCCAATTGCGATAAATCCTTTGATGTTGATTTTCCAAATAAAATATTTGAAGCATTAATTGCGTTATCTAAATCATTTTGAGAATGGACAAGTCTAGTTAAATATTTTGCAATTAATTTTTGTATTAACCTAATGTGTGGAGATTCTTGATGTTCTTTTATATATTCTTCTACTTGACTTTTTGAATTAAAAGTGAAGATTTTAATGTAATTAATTGCATCTTCATCTGAAATGTTAAGCCAATATTGATAAAACTTATATGGTGAAGTTTTTTTCTTGTCAAGCCATACATTTCCCTCCTCTGTTTTTCCAAATTTTGAACCATCTGATTTTGTAATCAATGGACACGTCATTGCAAAAACTTTTTTTGAAGTTTTTTTCCTTATTAATTCTACACCGCTTGTTATGTTTCCCCACTGATCACTTCCTCCCATCTGAATAATACAATTATGGTTTTTATTTAGATGAAAAAAATCGTAAGCCTGAATGATTTGGTAAGTAAACTCTGTAAAAGACATACCATCCCTTGAATCACCATTAATTCTATTTTTTACCGAGTCTTTAGCAATCATATAATTAACTGTTAGGAATTTTCCGTAATCTCTTATAAAATCTATTAGATTGATTTTATCAAACCAATTACTGTTGTCAAATATGATTGCTGCATTTGCGTCTTTGGAATCGAAATCTAAGAACTTTGATAATTGTTTTTTAATAGCTTTTATATTATGTTTTAACTCTGCTTCAGACAAAAGATTTCTTTCGGAGGATTTTCCAGATGGATCACCAATCATTCCTGTTGCTCCTCCGATCAAAAAAATAGGCTTGTGACCACACATTTGAAAATGTTTAAGAATTAAAATCTGAACTAAACTTCCAATGTGTAAAGAATCAGAAGTTGGGTCAAAACCAATATAGCCAATTGCGGAACCCTCAATCAACTTTTCTTCCGTCCCTGGAATTATATCTTGAACCATTCCTCTCCATTTCAACTCGTTGATAAAGTTTTTCAATATGATGCTTTTTAACAAATATATATCTCTTACACAAAAGAAAAAAGTGTTTGAAAAAATAGTACATTAGATGAATGATTTTAGTGACAGGGGGAACTGGTTTAGTAGGGTGTCATTTGATTTATCATTTAATTGATAAAAAGAAAAAAGTAGTTGCACTTAAACGAAAATCAAGTGATCTTAATTGCGTCAAAAAGGTTTTCAAATCATACACCAAAAATTATCAGTCTATTTTTGATAAAATCAAATGGGTTAACGGAGATGTGAATGATTTAGAAAGTCTTTCTATTGCATTTCAAAATATTGATGAAGTTTACCATTGTGCTGCTTTTATATCTTTTGATCACAATGATTTTAAATTGATGAGGAAAATTAACATTGAAGGAACGGCCAACATGGTAAATTGTTCTATAGATTTTAAGATCAAAAAATTTTGTTACGTCAGCTCAATTGCAGCTATTGGTCTAAGTACAAATAACTTTACAGATGAAAATACTGAATGGATTGAAACCAACAACCCCTACTCTAATACCAAAAGAGATGCAGAATTAGAAGTTTGGAGAGGCGTTTATGAGGGACTAAATACTGTAATCGTCAACCCAGGAGTCATAATCGGGAGTGGATTTTGGAAAAGAGGAAGTGGTGTAATATTTACTCAAGTTTCTAGAGGTTTAAAATATTTCACGTCTGGTTCTACAGGTTTTGTTTGTGTTTCTGATGTAGTCAAAATCATGTTTCAATTAATGGAAAAAAATATTTTTTCTGAAAGATTCATTATAGTTTCTGAAAACTTGAGTTTTGAAAAAGTTTTTAAAGAAATCAGTGTAAACCTTGGATTGAAACCACCTCAAGCTAAAGCAGGAAAATTATTATTATATATTGCATTGATATTTGATTTCGTTAGAAGTAAAATAAAATCGAAAAAGAGAAGGTTAAGTAGGTCTACAATTGAATCAACCACTTCGAATAGCTTTTATTCAAATGCCAAAATTTTAAAAAATTTAAATTTCAAATTTAAAAGTATTGACAAATCGATTAAAGAATCTTCAATTCAATTTTTGAAAAAATAAATTTTAACTTAATTATATTTTCACGTCACTTGAAATTGATATAGAGTCTTTGATTTTTTTTAATTTTTTCTCAAGTTTTGAATAAATATTAATATATAATTTTGGATTTGAGGAGTAATAAGAATTACTTTGGCTAAAGATTATAGAATCAATTTTATGTTTTTTAAAAAGCAATGAATCTTTAATATTATAATAATTAACTTCTGAAATATTTCTAAAGGCTCTACTCGAGTTTATTATATTGACATCCAATAAAAAATTTACCATTTCATCCTCAGTCATCAGATTCTCGAGTTGATGATTATTGTTTGTTTTACATGAAACAAAAATAAAAAAAGACACAAAAAAAATAATGTTTTTCATCTATTAAATGTTAGTCTTGATCCATATCTTTTTGACACTAATTTACCATTACAATAAGCTAACTTACCATTTATAAATGTATGAGTTACTTGAGATTTAAAAGTAACGTTTTCAAAAGGAGACCAATTACATTTATAAAGTAAATTAGCTTTATTAACAGTCCATTTTTTGTTCACATCAATCAAGACCATATCAGCATAAAATCCCTCTTTGATAAAACCCCTTTTTTCAATCTGAAATAAACATGATGGATTGTGACACATTTTTTGAACAATCTTTTCTAATGATATTTTTTTATTTAAATAATGTTCCATCATTGAGACAAGTCCGTGCTGAACCAAAGGTCCGCCAGATGGGCAATTTAAATATTTTTTCCTTTTTTCTTCAATTGTATGGGGGGCATGATCAGTTGCAATGACATCTATTCTATCATCATTTAAAGCTTCCCAAAGACCTTCACGATCGTATTTCGTTTTAATAGCAGGATTCCACTTTATAAGAGACTTTTTATCAACGTAATCCTCATCACAAAACCATAAGTGGTGAACACAAACTTCAGACGTTATTCTTTTTTGATCAAGAGGGATTTTATTGTTAAAAAGTTTTGTTTCACTTTTTGTTGACAGGTGAAAAACATGTAGTCTCGCACCAGTTCTTTTAGCTAATTCTATAATTTTTTTTGTAGACTTTAAACATGACTCTTCAGATCTAATTTTTGGATGAAAATCTACAGGAATATCCTCTCCATATTGCTTTATATATGAGTCCAGATTTTGACGAATTATTTTTTCATCTTCACTATGCACAGCAATAAGTAAGTTAGAATTTTTAAAAATATCTTCAAGGATTTTTTCATTATCAACCAACATATTTCCAGTTGAGGATCCTAAAAAAAGCTTGAGAGCTGCCACTTTATTTTTATCAAGTTTTTTTATTTCTTCTAAGTTATCGTTAGTTCCTCCGAACATGAATGAAAAATTTGCATATGATTTTTTTTCAGCAATCTCAAATTTTCTCTCCAATTCTTTAATTGTTGTTGTATTAGGTAATGTATTTGGCATTTCAATAAAAGAAGTAACTCCTCCAGCAACAGCAGCCCTTGACTCGGTTTCAATAGTAGCCTTGTGAGTTAGACCAGGCTCTCGAAAATGAACTTGGTCATCGATTACACCTGGAATAAGTATTTTATTTGTAGCATCTATAACTTTGAAATCTTTCCTTTGAATTATATTCTTAGAAATTTTAATAATTATATCATTTTGAATCAAAACGTCAGAATTAAACTTTTTACCTTCATTTACAATTAGTGCATTTTTAATTAGTGTTTCTGACATATTTATTTATAATTTTTAAAAAAACTTAAAAATTTTAATTTTACTAGTCCAAATATGGCCTCAAAAATTATTGAGCCACTCATTTTGGAATCCCCATGAATTCTATCCCTAAAAATTATTGGAATCTCTTTAATTTTAAAACTGAGTTTATAAGCTTTGAATTTTAACTCAATTTGAAATGCATATCCGTTAAAAAGAATGTTTTTTAAATTTATTTTTTGTAATACATTTCTTCTAAAACCAACAAAACCAGATGTAGAATCTTTTATTGGAATTCCAGTTATTACCCTTGCATAGATTGAGGCACAATATGATAAAATTATTCTGTTAAGTGGCCAATTAACTACATTAATTCCATTAATATAACGTGATCCAATAATTACATCACATTCAGAATTTTTTAAACAATTATACATTCCCACTAAATCTTTTGGGTCATGTGATAAGTCTGCATCCATTTCAAAAATATATTCATAGTCATTTTTAATAGCCCAAAAAAAACCATGGATATAAGCCTTACCCAACCCCTGTTTTTCTTTTCTAACCTCAATATTAATCCTTGATTTATTTTTTTCAATGTGATTTGAAACAACTTTGGCTGTACCATCGGGTGAATTATCGTCAACAACCAAAACATCAAATCTTACAGGTAAATTCAAAATTTTATCAATAATAATCAAAATATTTTCGACCTCATTGTATGTTGGAATTATGATTAAATTTTTAGAATGTGCCATTTAATAGCAAAAATACAGTTTTATTGAACAAAATAATTTACAATATAATTAGTTTAATAAATGGTAATTTAGAGAGGTGAACGAAATATTACATGTAAATTATTTTTATGAGGATTGGTTAAAAATTTTACTTATTGTATCAACTTTTTTGATTCTGGGTATGATACTGAACAGTCAAAACAAATTTCAATACATAATTAGATTTTGGAATTTACATAGATATTTTTATTATAAGAAAGGTCACTCAATTAGATTTTTCAACTATTTTAATTTTTTTGGATTTTTTCATAGGGTCATAATTTATTCCACTTTTTTATCATTGTTTATTTTACCTATGTCATTTAGTGATTCTAAATTTTTAAACTTTCTATCAATTGCTCTAACACTAATTTTAATCATTGTATCTAAATTTTTAACTGAAAAAATATTAGCGCTTTTTTTTGGTTACAAAAAAAAATTCGATCAAGTAAATCTTTACAGAATTGGATTAAAAAATTTTATTTCAATTCATTTTTTTTTTTATTTGATTATTATGATTTTCGGTGCTCTTAATTTGGAAACCATAATCATTAGTTCTGTTTTTTTGTTCTTATTTTATTATGTTTTTTCATCTTTTTATTTGTTTAAAAAAGTTTCAAATGGATCTCTAAAAAGCCTTGTATATTTTATTTTGTACATTTGCACGTTCGAAATAACGCCAGTACTACTATTTATTCTACTGATGTTGTGAATAAAATATTATGAAAGTAAAATCAATTTTAGTTTCTCAACCTAAACCTTTGATTGAGAATTCTCCTTATGCTCAGCTTAAATCAAAGAGAAAGATTAAAATTGACTTTATTCCTTTTATTCATGTTGAGGGAATTGCAGCCCGAGAAGTTCGTCAACAGAAAATTGATTTGTCAAAATTCTCTGCCATAATTTTAACAAGTAGGAATGCAATCGATCATTTTTTTAGAGTTGCTGAAGAAATGAGATTCCCTATTCCTAATGCTTTAAAATATTTTTGCTTATCAGAAGCTGTTGCCTTTTATTTACAAAAATATGTTGTTTACAGAAAAAGAAAAATTTATGTTGGAGGGCGAACGTTTGAAGATCTTTCCAAACAAATTGAAAAATATAAAGAAGAAAGTTATTTAATTCCGTGCTCTAATGCCTTAAGTCCTATTATTCCTAAAATGTTAAATGAATTAAATGTTAAGTGGGTCCAAGGAACATTTTATAAAACAGTAATTAGTGATCTTTCTAGTTTAAAAGACGTTTATTATGATGTGTTGGTTTTCTTTAGCCCATCTGGAATTGAATCATTGTTTTCTAATTTTCCTGATTTTAAACAAAACAACACTCGAATAGCAGCATTTGGTAAATCAACTGTTAAAGCTGCAAAAGATGCTGGATTAAGAATTGATATAAATGCACCATCTCCAAAGGTGGCGTCAATGTCAAAAGCCTTGGATATTTATATTGAAAAAGTTAACAGTAAATAAATTTACTAATCCAATATATTGCTTTCAAAACTTTTTATGAAATTGTCGAAATCTGACTGAGATGTGATTTTTTTATATTGATCATTTTTAAAAAGTTCTAAATATATTTCTAGTTGTTTTGGAATCAAATATCCTCTTACAGGTGTTATTAAACTCATATCTTTATCTAAAAAAATTGTAGTTGGATAGGCACTGACACCCAAAAATCGGGTAAACTGGTGTGTTCCATTTCTTGAATTTACTCTTTTAACATCAAAGTTTGGGTTTTGAAAAACTTTGTCCATAAAGCTTACTGTTTCATTTCCCTCAGCGTTAAATTTGACAGCATGATAATTTTCATTTATAAACTTTGAAATATATTTATTTGCAAAGGTATTTCTATCCATTAACTTACATGGACCGCACCAATTGGTATACATGTCTATAATTATATTTTTTTTATTTATTTTTAAAGCATCTTCAAGCTCATTAAGATTAATCCAATTGATTTGTTGACTGTAAACATTTACAGTTGACAATAATATAGGACTGACTAGCAATAAAGTAATGATAACTTTTGAAGAAGAAATTTTAAAACTACTCAGCATTGTGAATAAGTCTTTTAAGTGGTTTCACAAGAAATAAAAATAATATTCCAAAAATGGTACAAAAAATAGCAATTCCAGTGAAAATCCAGAACTCTCCAATCTCGGATGCATTTTCTCCAATCAAACCAGCCACTTTATTTCCTAAACCAGTTACAGCAAAATATGCTCCCATCATAAAGGCTGACCATCTAGCAGGTGATAATTTTGTAATAAATGACAATGCTACTGGAGAGGCACATAATTCACCAATAGTATGAAACAGATAAGCTAGAACAAGCCAATACATAGCAGATTTTCCCACAATATCTCCAGCTGAATCATATTGAACCTCGTTACTGGCAGCACTCATAAAAAAGAATCCCCAGCCCATGATAATTACGCCTATTGCCATTTTGAATATAGCTGAATACTCTTTTCCCTTGTTTTGCCACCAAATCCAAAAAGAACCAACAATTGAGGCAAAAATTATAATAAAAATAGCATTCAAAGATTGGAACCAACTCGCAGGGACCGTGAAACTTTCATTTAAAACAAGATCAGTCTTTTGTTTTGCATACAAGTTTAAAAGTCCCCCAGCTTGTTCAAAAGCTCCCCAAAAAACTATAATAATTAAAAATGCGATATAAGTAACTAATATTCTATCCTTTTCAATTTTTGAACCATCATTATAAATGACGATCGCTATTCCAACAGCAAACGCAAGCCCCACTACCAGCAAACCATAACTCCAAGAATCCCAATAAAAATAAATTAAAAGGCCTAGGGCAACGGTAAGAATAAAACCATAGGTAGAATTAGATTTTTCAAAAATTTTAAAAATTAAGTTGGATCCAGAGGACGACTTTTTTTCAGTTTTGATTACATTGCCAACATGAGATAAGTATTTTTGACCTCTCCAGTAAAATATTTGACCTATCGCCATTCCAATTCCTGCTAAACCAAATCCATAATGCCAACCTTGTTCCTCTCCAACATAACCTACAATAAGACTTGCTGCAGCTGCACCTATATTTATTCCCATGTAAAAAATATAGAAACCCATGTCTCTTTTATCATTTGTAAGTTTTTTATATAGCCCTCCAACCATTGAGGAAATATTTCCTTTTAAACAACCAACTCCCAATACAATAAAAGCTAACCCAGTGTAAAATGCTGTAATATGTTCAATAGCCAAAATACTATGGCCAACACAAAGCAAAAAACCACCTAGCATGACTGATTTTCTTTCTCCTAATATTTTGTCAGCCAATAATCCACCTGGAATAGTTGCTACGTAAACAAACATTGTATACCAACCATACAAAGCTATTGCACTCTCATTTGACCACCCAAGTCCAGGATTATCTCCTCCAGTCTGAGCAACTAAGTAAAGTACTAGAATCGCTCTCATTCCATAGTAACTAAATCTTTCCCATAGCTCGGTAAAAAATAAATAGTAAAGACCAACAGGATGTCCAAAAAGTTCTTTTTCGTAAGGTTTAATATTTTGATTCATTTTTAAAAATTAATAATTTTTTTCCCGTGATAGTATGTTCCATTTACTTTTGAGTGCAATTCGGATAGGTTTTTATATGTAATACCACCAGCACATATTAATTCAAAATCTCTTGTTATTAAATCTAACATTTTTTTTAGTGTTTTTACAGAACTCAGCGCTTTCTTTTTACCACCAGAGGTTAAAATTCCATTTATTTTTTTGTTTTTTAAGATCATTTGTAGTGACTCCAAGGGTTTTGGTGTTTCGTCAATTGCTTTATGAATTATAACCTTTAATGGTTTTGAAATTTCTGTCAAAAAATTAATTTTACTCATGTCTAAGTTATAATTTTCTTTTATGCAACCAAATACAACTCCGTCAACTCCAACACTTTTACAATATTCAATTTGCTCAACCATCATTTTCAAGTCATTTTTTTTGTAAATAAAAGTTTTGTGAATATTCCTAATCATAACTCTGACTGGAATTTTCAAGTTTTTTGTAACATTATTAATTAATGTTTTGTCTGGTGTTAAACCTTCCAAATCGAGCCTGGAACATAATTCGATTCTATCTGCACCGTTTTTTTCTGCTTCAATAGCGTCTTTTAATGTGTCTACGCAGACTTCTTTAATTATCAGCATAATGGAAAGTTGCCTAAAAATGATATCTTTTAAAAGTTTCGATAGCTGTATAATCAGACATCCCTAGATCTCTGAATCTTTTAGCAATTGCTCTGTTTCTATCTTCGGTTCTAACCCAAAATTCTCTGTTGTCATCTCCTTGAAACATAACATTATCCTTTTGTGTTTGATGAAAGAAAATAGCTTTTCTTTTTCTTAAAACTTGGAATGGACTCATGGGAACAGCCATATCAATTTCATGAATTGGCCATTCATGCCATGCACCTCTGTATAACCAAACCCAACAATCTTTCATAAATAATTTTTCTTTCAAATTGTTTAAAGAATCGAACAGGATATCCAAACATACTTTATGGGTTCCATGGGGATCGGCTAAATCTCCAGCAGCAAAGATTTGATGGGGTTTAATTTCAGATATTATTTCTGATATTATTCTTCTATCTGAAACTGTTGGTATGTTTTTTTTTATTGTACCTGTTTCATAAAAAGGTAGTTTTAAAAAATGTACTTGATTATCAGGTAACCCTATAAAACGAGTAGATGCTAGAGATTCTTTTTCTCTAATTACAGATGCAATTTCTCTTATTCTAGGATTATTTATAATATCATTGTTGTTTTTTAGTAATTCAATAAATTCTTCATTTTTATATCTGGAGTCAGGAAAAGTAGAGTTAATTACTTCTAAATATTTTAAAACATCAGAATTACTAACTGCAATATTTCCTGAAGTTTGATATGCAACATGAACTTGATTACCTTGAGAGACAAGTCTATCAAAAGTTCCTCCCATTGAGATAACATCATCATCAGGATGTGGGCTAAAAATCAGCACTCTCTTTTTTTTAGGCATTGACCTTTCAGGTCTCTCCTTGTCATCGGAGTTTGGTTTTCCTCCTGGCCAACCGGTAATTGATCTATGAATTCTTTTATAAAAATCTAAATTCAATTCATCATAAGATTTTTCTAAAAGAAGCTCTGATAAATTATTTTTATTATAGTCTGATTCTGTAAGATTTAAAATTGATTTATTAGTTCTATTACATAACCAAGCAACTGCTTTTGCTTTTAACTTCTCAGTCCATTTACAAGACCCTGTTCTCCATGGAGATTTAACCCTGGTTAGCTCATCCGATGCTGTCTTGTCCAATACAAAAGTTACATTTTTGTGGTTTTGAAGATAACTCGCTGAAATATTAGA